>ENA-ORBV01004390-ORBV01004390.1-microbial-mat-metagenome-genome-assembly--contig:-NODE-4390-length-27138-cov-7.223754_pt1 | contig 27138 bp, 20 predicted proteins | sample MGYA00237777_ERZ505514 | MGnify/ENA primary metagenome ERZ505514 (study PRJEB26160, sample SAMN06269048) | microbial mat metagenome | isolation source: Oligotrophic lake microbial mat | place...
GCTCGGAGATGTGTATAAGAGACAGGAGCACGCCGAGGATGCTGGCATGGGCCTGCTGGAGCTGCTCGAAGGCCTGGCTGAGCAGCGGCGCCGGCGTAGATGGTGCGTGCCGGAAGCTCAGCAGGCGACCCAGCCAGGCCGGACCCACAGGTGTAGCACGAGCTACCAGCAGTGTCGCGTCGGCGTGCTCAACCAGCAGCGAGGCGTCCACCACCGAGAGCAGGCTGGGCGTATCAAAGATAATCAGATCGGCCTCGGCACGCAGCCGACCCAGCAGGGCGGCGAAGGCCTCGGAGCCAAGCAGTTGGGCGGGCTGGAGGCTGATAGGTCCGGCGGCAAGCAGGCGTAGTCGCTCCACGCCCGTAGGCCGCAGGTAGGCGCCGACGCTGGCCGACTCGCTGGCGAGCAGCGTACTGAGCCCGGTGTCGTTGCTCAGGCCGAAGTAGTCGTGCAGGCTCGGCTTGCGTAGGTCGGCGTCCACCAGCACCACGCGCCGCCCGGTCTGCGCGAGAGCCACAGCCAGGTTCGCGGCGGTGATGCTTTTACCAGCCTGCGGGTCGGGGCTGGTGACAACCAGGGTGTGCAGGGGCTGCTCGGAGGGGAAGCTATCGACATAGCTGCGGAACATGCGGTAGGTCTCGGCGTCGGGGGCGTAGGGATCGCTGCGAGTGATCAAGCGAGCTGCTGGTGTGGCGCCCTTGATCGTGCCGATCTCGGCCAGGGGCGCTGTGCCGAGGCGCCGCTCCATATCGCCGCCCCCGCCCAGCGAGTCGTCGAAGTAGTCGCGCAGAAAGGCGATCACCAGCGCCAACAGGATGCCGATCACCACGGCGAGAATGGTGTCGCGGGCGATATTGGGCGACACTGGCGACCAGCTGGCGAACGGCTGCTCCACTACGATCAGGCTTGAGGCCTGGGCGAAAGGGTTATCGAGCAGATCGCGCTCGCGCAGCTGAAACACCTGGATGATCTCGGCCGTGAGCAGCTTGGCGCGGTCGCGGTCAGTGTCTAGCACCTCAAGGGTGAAGACCTCTGTGCCGGGCATAGGCTCGGTGCTCACGCGGCTCAGCAGCGTGCCAAGGGGCAGCTCCTGCTCAAGCCCCAGGTTTGTCAGCACCTCAGCGAGTACCGTGCGCGTCTGCATCACCTCCATGACCGTGAGCGAGAAGCGCTCGCGGGCGCGCAGATCCTCCAGGGTGGGCGAGGGGGCGGCGAAGCGGCCCTGATCCTGGTTCACAAGGAGTTTGGCCGTCGACGCGTAGAGGCGTGTCTTCTGACTTACGTTGACCGACCCGATCACCCCGGCGATCGCACCCAGCAGGACGATCAGCCAGAGCCAGCGCCATACAAAGCGGAGATAGCTCTTCAGTTCCATCGCGCTCTTTCCCCATACATAATAATGGGGGCAACGTCTGCCCTACCGGCATAAGCGCTACTGGAGGTACAGTACGCCCATGCGACAGCGCTACGACCCCGCACCAATGACTTCGACACAAGCTGGGCGCTAGACAATGCTGCGCCCTAAACAATCGGGAAGTACTATAACATGCGTTTCTTGTTCGTCCATAGTTTTACTTGCCGCAGGTTACAGCCTGATGTCATGCCAAACGGTGACTGATGACTATCTTGTCATCCAGATAATTATCTGTCATCTTTGCCAACAATTGCCTCGTACAGGGCCAGGTAGCGGCGGGCCTGGAGCGCCTGGTTGTACTCGGCTAGCGCCACTTGACGGCAGCGTTCGCCGATCGTACGGCGCTGCACAGCGTCCCCGAGCAGTTGGCGCAGCGCCGTGCGCAGCGCGTCTACATCGCCTACACGAGCTAGCAGCCCGGTCTCCCCTGGCCGTACCATCTCGGCCACACCGCCCACGTCGAAGCCGACCACAGGTGTGCCGCAGGCGAGCGACTCCAGCACTGTGCTCGGCATGTTGTCTTGTAATGATGGAATGACAAAGACGTCAGCGGCGCTATAGGCCACAGAAAGCATGCGGTCTTGGCTAAGGGGTCCAAGGGCAAGATGTGGGATGCGTGCGTCGAGCTGCCCGCCGCCCTTGCCAATCGAGATCAGCTGGAGGTCGGGCAGGTCGGCCAGCCCGGCCAGCGCCTCCGCCATGGGCGCGAACCCCTTGCGGCGATTGGTGGTGGTGCCAGCGACAAAAAGCACCACACGGGCCGCGGGGCTCAGGCCGAGGGCCTGGCGGGCGAAGGCCTGATCGCGCGGGGCGAAGGCGTCGGTGTCGAGCCCATTCGGGATGACATGCACCGGGACGCCCTGGAGCAGTGCGCTGCGGCGGACCTCGCCCGCGATCCACTGGTTCAGCGCGACGATCTGGAGGCGGCCTGCCGGCACCTGATCATAGGCGGCGCGCTTGCGGCGCCAGATCCGCTGCGACAAGTCGTTCGCGGCGTGCGAGCCGAGCTGTGGGCAGGCGCCGCATGCGCCAAGGTAGCGCCCGCACCCCTCATCGTAGTGGCAGCCGCCGGTGAAGGCGTTCATATCGGAAAGCCGCCAGACCACGGGGGTGCGCCGGGGCACGTCCGGAAAGAATGCGCCGTAGTCGAGCATGCGGGCCACCCAGTGCAGCGTGATGATGTCGGCTGCGGGCAGCTTCCGCGCCAGCTCCGCGCCATACTGGCTGCGGTCGTCGCTAAAAGGCTCCAGTCCGGCAGGGCGGGTGGCCTTGTACGGACGGAAGGCGCGGTCGATCTGCTCCTGGCGTAGCCGACGGCCCCAGCGCGCCGCCGTGCTGCCAGGCTTGCCGAGGGCGCGCACTGTTGGGTCGTCGCCGTCGCGGGTGGCGCAGAGCATTGCCGAGTCTACACCGATGGCGCGTAGGCCGCGATGCAGGCGATAGGCCGCGCGTGCGGCGCCGCCGGCTTGGTCGTTGGTGCTGAGATGAAGAACCTTCACGATGAAGCCTTGCTGCGCACGCGCCGGGTGAGCGCGGAGACAAACGGAAGCGCATAGGCGATGGAGGCGAGGACTTTGCGCGTATAGACGGGGTGGGGCGGCAGCGCGAAGCCGGCGCGTAGCCACTCGCCGCGCGGCAGTCGGTCGCGGTAGATGCCGCGCCAGCGGCCGAGATACGTGTCGTAGATCATCATCGTAGCGAGGGCTCGCGCCTCGGCGTAGACAGCCGGCTGCGCTTGGCGTGCCGCCTGCATCGCCGGGTCGTGGGCGAGGAAGCGTAAAAACTGGCGGCTGGCGAGGGCAAGGCTGGCGATGGGCGCGGCCTTGCCGAAGCTGGTTTCGTGGATGCGGTGGCGGAAGGTAGCATGCGGGCTAAAGGCGACATGCCGCCCCAGCACCTGCTTGATCAGCAGGGCGTTGTCGGAGCCATTGCCATTGTCGAGCTCGGGGTAGCCGCCGACAGCCCGCAGGTCGGCGGTACGTGCGAGGTTGGTGGTAAAGCTGAGAAACTTGTGGCGGTAGGTACACCAGGAACGCAGTAGCTCGATCCCGCTCATCAGCTCGGGGGGGGGCGGGCCATCGTCGGTGGAGGCGAGCACATGCTCGCCGTCCTCGCTGAAGGTTTCCACCCGTGCGAGGGCGACGGTGGCGGCGGGGTGACGCTCCAGCAAAGCCAGCAGCGCGGCCACGAAGCTGGGGCTCAGCTCGTCGTCGTCGGAGAGCAGCACGAAGTAGGCGCCGGTAGCGGCGGCGATCAGCTGGTTGAAGTGCGCAATGATCGGCACGCTGCGCGGGTTGTGCCGCACGGTGAACGGGCGCGGATAGTGCGCGGCGACGATCTGATCCACCGCTTCGCCGTTCTCGCCGTTATCCGAAACGATCAGCTCGATGGCCGGGTGGCTCTGGGCGGCCACGCTGCGCAGGGCGCCAGGCAGGTAGCCGAGGCGCTTGTACACAGGAATAGCGACGGTGACGAGGGGAAGCATAGGGGTTGTAGGTTACAGCTTTGCGCTCAGGGCAGCTTGGTGGGCGAGGTGCTGCCCGCGAGGGCGAGGGCGGCGGCATTGGAAGGGAGCTCGTCGCGCATCTTGACCACGCGGGCCGGCGAGCCGACCGCTATGGCGCCGGCCGGTAGGTCGCGCGTCACGACGGAGCCGGCGCCGACCACAGCGCCAGCGCCGATCCGGACTCCGGAGAGCACAACCACGCCGTAGCCAAGCCAGACATCGTCCTCGATCACAATCGGGCCGCGGCTGGTGAGTGGCTGGTCGATCATCGGGAGGCCGGGGGCCATGCTGTGGTCATAGGGATAGAAGGCACAGGCAGGGGCGATCTGGACGCGCCGACCGATGCTGATCGGCGCCAGCTTAGCCGAAAACTGGCAGCCGGCCTGAACGCCGGTGCGCTCGCCGATAGTGAGACTGCCGCCCCGGCTGTTCTCGATGGTGATGTCGCGGTGCAGCTCCACGAAATCGCCCAGTTCCACGGGGCCAGCGTCGTGGCGTTGGTAGATCACCACGCCGTCGCCAATAAAGACGTGACGGCCGCAGCGCAGGCGGGTGTGGGCGATCTGGGCGCTCGGCGCGATGTAGCCGCCGGGGTAGCGGTGGGCGAGGGCCACGCGGTGCTTGAACGGCGGGGCCGAGAGGCTGCCGAGCGCGAAGGCCAGGCGACCGGAGCGGCTTGTGCCGCCGCGGGCCATCCAATAGTCGCGCCAGGCGCGGAGCAGCGTACGCTTGGGGTTCATAGGCGTTCCTTCTCAGATCGGTGGAAAGCGGTAGCTGAGGCTGCCCTGCCCGATTCCAATCAGCCAGCCACAGGTGCGAACCCAAGCGACGAGATCTTCGCGGCGGCGCAGGCGCAGCGAGCGGCGCAGCAGGCCGCGCCAGCGGCGACGGTAGGCCGCCCATGCCTGAGACGGAGGCAGCGTTACGGCATGGGCGCGATACTTATGCGCCAGATAGACATTGTAGCGCGCCCAGTTGTGCGCCTGGCGAAATGTGCTGTACAGCGAGGAGCGATAGCGCACACTCACAATGGCATCGGCGGCGAAGGCCATAGCTACACCAGCCAGCTGGAGCCGAAAGCAGTAGTCCGTGTCCTCTAGATAGGGTAGCTGCTCATCGAAGCCGCCCACCAGCTCGTGACACACCCGACGCACGCCAAGCCCGCTGCCGCCAGCGTGGCTCAGGTGTGGTAGGTAGCTTGTCTGCTGAAGGCCGCTGCTCTGGCCGTTCGTCCGGCCCCGCATAAGCCAGGGCGGGTTCAGGCGGACGAACTCGAAGCGCGAGGCGACGAAGGGGTGGTGGCGCAGGGCTGTGCCGATGGCTGCGACCCAGCCGGGGCAGATCAGATCATCGGCGTCCACGAAGACCAGCGAACGCCCGCGCGCGTGGGCGGCACCCTGGTTGCGCGCGTGAGCGGGGCTGCGGCGGGCGCTGGCGTGTAGCAGGCGCAGCTGCGGCAGGCGCACACGAAAGGCCTCCACCACAGCGCAGGTGGTGTCGCTGGAGCCATTATCGACCACCACGATCTCCCACGGCGCGTCGTACCGCTCATCCGACAGTGCATCGAGCTGGGCTGCAATCAGGTGGGCCGCGTTATAGGCCGGGATCACAACGCTCAACTCAACCTCGGGGCCATTGCTCTGCATACGCGCATAGTCTCACAGATAAAGGCGCCGGTAGCGGATCGAGCCGAGCAGGCGCCCCCAAGCTGTCGCAAGATCGATCAGCCAGCCGACGCGCCCGCGCCAGCGGCGCCGCCGCAGACGTGGCAGCCCGCCAATGATCCGCCCGTAGCGTTCCAGGGCGTGACGCGCGTTCGAGCCAGGCATGCCATGTGGCTGGAATCTCCGGTACAGCCAGACGTGGGCCGCCGCGTAGGCGGCGATCTGGCGAAAGGCGCCGCCGAGATCGGCGCGGGCGCGGTAGGCGATCACTGCCTCGGGCGCATCGGCCAGCTGGTAACCCGCCAGCTGAAGCCGCCAGGAGAGGTCTACATCCTCACATTTTGCGCTGCGCTCCTCGCAGCCGCCCACAGCCTCGAAGGCAGCCCGTGTGAGGCCCATGTTCGCCCCGACGGCGTAGGGCAGGAACCCCAAGGCTTTGTGGCGAGTGCCGCTGCGCGGATCGGGTCGCAGGGTGTTGGGCGGGTTCAGGCGCTCCAGATCCATGGCGCCCGCCACAAAGGCGTGCTGGCGCAGCGCCTCTGCCATGGCCGTGAGCCAGCCCGGTGCTGCGACATCGTCGCTGTCGCAGAAGAGCAACAGCGCGCCGTGCGCCGCCCGCACCCCTACATTCACCGCGTAGGCCCGGCCCTGGCGCTCCAACGCAGCCACAAGCCGGAGCTGCGGCAGCGCGGCGCTGTAGCGGGCCACAACCTCCGCCGTGTTGTCTGTGGAGCGGTTATCGACCACGATCAGCTCCCAGGGGCCTGTGTAGCGCTGCGCCTGCAAGGCCGCGAGCTGTTCGCCCAGGGTAGACCCGCCATTATACGTTGGGATAATGACGCTTACTAGAAGTTGTACGTCACTGCTCATGCCTGCTCCCGCGGCAGCGGGCCTGCTCGGGCGACCCAGCGCAGATATTGGTCGGAGACAGCCAGGAAGCCGCGCTCCACCAGCTCGTCTGCGCTGGCCACGGGCCAGGCGCCGGGAAGATCGAAGCTGAGGACCGGCTCGCGCTCGAGCACCGCGAGATACTGCTTGTACTCCTGTGAGGCAAGGTAATAGTTTTCCTCCGCCACGGCCTGCCGCACCCGCTGGGCGAAGTCCTTGATGAATTTGTAGTGGTACAGCACACAGCTAAGGTCGGCAACGCGTGCGCCACACGCACCGTGGGCCGATGGCGTAATCGGCTGCACCGGCGCCTCCAGAAAGATCAGCGGGTGTTTGGTGAGGTAGACATCGGTGCCGAAGAGGGCCTTGCGCACCCCGCCGTGCATCACCGTTATGGCAGGGTTGCTGATGCTGTTCACGGCCTCATAGCGCTCGTACGACTTGGGTTGTACATGCGCTAACTGTGCCAGCGGAAAGCGCTCGCGCAGCCCCCGTTCGTCAGGCTCGCCGCCCGGCTGAGCCGGCTCTGCGGCGAACATATCCAGCATCTGGCCGACCACGGCGTTGTAACCGTAGTGGCGCAGGTAGCGCAGCAGCCCGGCGAGAGGCAGCCGGTCGGAGCCGGGATAGTCGAACAGCTCGTCGATGTCTACGCAGAGCGACCAGCGTCGACGGCCAAAGCGCCGGATCAGGAAGCGCTTAAGCTCGTTCATGTACTCGCGGTAAGGCAGCGGGCAGCTTAGCACCGTAACATCGGGGTGAGCCAGGGCCAAGGCCAGGGTTTCGTCGCGGGAGCCGTTGTCGAGCAGCACAATCTGGGCGGCGCCGAGGGCCTGGTAGTGGGTCACGAAGTCGCGCACATAGGGCGCCCCGTCGCGCACAAGGCAGACCACGGCGAGCTGCTCGGGGCCGGCGCGGGCGTTCTGCGGCCCGGCGACGTGCCTTGTGTTCCACGCTACCACGCGCATGCGCAGCTCGGCGCGCACGCGCTTACCCGGCGCGGTGGCGGTGAAGCGTCGCCAGGCCAGCAGGAAGGGCGCCCGCAGCAGGATAGCGAGCTCGCGCCGTGATCGCACCGCCCACACCCGCCTGACGAGTCGTTTCAGCATGCATTCCTCATGCTGCCACCTGCTGGTACAGCTCAAGATAGCGCTGCACCTGGAGTTCAAGCGAATACTCAGCCACAGCGATGGCGCGGCAGCGCTCGCCGGCGCGCAGGCGTGCCGTATCGTCGTCGAGCAGGGCAGTGATCCCGGCGCACAGATCCTCGGGGTCCTCGGGCCGGGCGAGGTAGCCAGTCTCCCCTGGCCGCACCGTCTCCGTGACGCCGCCAACATTGAACGTCACCAGCGGGGTGCCGCAGGCCATGCTCTCAAGCAGCGTCAGGCCGAAGGCCTCGGCGCGCGTCGGGGAGACATAGAGGTCGGCGGCGGAGTAAGCGATAGCCTTGATGTGGTCGTTGCCGATGTAGCCAAGGCCAACAACGGGGATGTCTGTGGCGCAGGCGAGCTCCTGAGCGTTCTCGCCCAGCAGCAGCAGCACCATCCTGCGGCGCAGGCGCTCGGGCAGCAGCTGCAGCGCCTTGATCAGCAGATCGCCGCCCTTGGAGCGCTGGTTCAGGCGCACGGCGGCAAACATCAGCACCAGCTTGTCGGCGGGCAGCTGGAGTATGCGGCGACACTCGGCTTTATCCAGCGGCTCATAGACAGCCATATCGAGGCCATGGGGCAAGTAGTGGACAGGCAGGTGGCCGAGCATACTCTGGCGGGCGCGCTCGGCGAGCCAGCGGCTTGGCGCGGTGACATGAAACTGCGAGCGCGCATAGCTCCAGCGCTTGAGCCGCCAATCGAGCGCGGTGGCGTCGCGACGCACGGCGGGGGTGGCGTCGGGGTAGGGGCATTTGCCGCAGCCGGTGCGCCAGCGCTCGCAGTCGTAGCTTACGGCGCAGTGGCCTGTAAGGGCCCACATATCATGCAGCGTGAAGATCGTCGGCTTGCGCTGGGTAAGCTTCGGCAGGGCCAGGTAGGAGAAGAAGTTCGGGTGGGGCCCGTGGATATGCAGCACATCAGCGGCCTGAAATTCGGGGGCGTCTGGCACGCCGAAGGCGCTTACGGCGTGGATGTCGTTCAGCCCAACCTGCGCGGTAACTCTGCGCAGGGCGCCCTCAAGGGGAACATTGCGGCGGATCTGGCTCACGTCGGCGGCGCCAGAGGTTTTGGTGCCGCAGAGGATACGCGAGTCCAGGCCGGCCCGCTTCAGCTCCTCGTGGAGGCGGGTCATCACCAGCACGCCCCCGGCGGCGCGGCTGTTGTCGGTGGAATGGAGGTGCAAGATACGCATAGTGGATGGATCTCAGGCTGGAGGCTGATCCGGCTCGTCGGCAATCATCGTCTGCCGGCCGAGCCACTCGGGCTTTGGCTCGCGGTACCAATGGGTGCGCCATGGCAGGCCAGCGTGCATAAGCTCGGGCACAGTCACAAAGCGGTAGCTGCCGCTATGGCGCTGGAGCAGTAGGGCGACGGCGGTGATCATGGCGCTGCGATCGGCGAGCTCGGGGCGCTCGGCAGTATGCAGGCGGTCGTGGAGGATGACGATCTTGCCTGGGGCGAGCCGCTTGCCGATGAAGTCGGCCATCCAGGGGCCGTCGCGTTCGAGCCAGTCGTAGGCCGAGAAGCTCCAGCCCACCACGTCGTAGCCAGTGCGCAGAGCGTCGAAGCGCGAGGCGCGGTTTTGGAAGCCGAAGGGGGGACGGAACAACCGGCTACCGTAGGCCCCGAGGATCTCGCGGCAGCGGCGGAGCTGCTCGCGCCGCTCGGCGGACGAGATCACGGTCATAGCCGGGTGATCCCATGTGTGGTTGCCGATCGTGTGGCCGGCGGCGGCGGCGCGGGCGACGATCTCCGGGTGACAAGCGGCCTGGGCACCGACCATAAAAAAAGTAGCGCGGGCGCCGTAGCGCTCCAGAACATCCAGCAGGCGCGGCGTGTACTCAGGGTGCGGCCCGTCGTCGAAGGTCAGGGCCACCACTGGCGCGTGCGTGATCACGCGGGTGAGCGTGCCAAGCGGGTGCTGCGCGGTAAGCTCGGTTGCGTACTGGCCGTAATGCTGCAGGCGCGAGCGCACGTTGAGCCGCTTTTTGAGGGCCAGGAGCGTCGGGTGCATGGCGTTCTCCGGGTAGTGGGCAGCTACAGATAAAGCTGGCGATGGCGCAGAGAGCCGCGCATAAGCCCCCAAGCATAGGCCGCCTCGTACAGCCACTTGGCACGTCGACCGGGGCCGTAGCCCTCCAGCTGCAGGCGCCAGGAAAGCTCCAGATCATTGCTGCCGGGAAAGCGCTCATCGTTGCCGCTGGTGGCCTCCCAGGCCTCACGCGAGATAGCGCAGTTGCAGCCGATCAGGTAGGGCAGAAAGCCCAGGGCCTTGCTCTCCACGCCCTTGTAGCTGATCGGGCGCTGGACCGTGCTGCTATTCAGTGTTTGGGTGTCGAGCGAGCCGGCGGCGGCGTGGCGCCCCTCCATTGAGGCGGCGAGGGCGGCGAGCCAGCCAGGCGCCGTCACATCATCGGCGTCCACGAAGAAGAAGCGCTGGCCATAAGCCTGGCTAGCAGCGAGGTTGGAGGCGTAGCACTTGCCCTGCCGCTCGTGGGCGTCGATCAGGCGCAGGTTTGGCATCAACTGCTGGTAGCGGCGCACGAGCTCGGCCGTTCCGTCGCTGGAGCGGTTGTCGGCCACCAGTACTTCCCAGCTGCCTTCGTACTGCTGGGCGCGCAGGGAGTCGAGCTGCTCGCCGAGGGTGTCGGCGGCGTTATAGGCGGCGATGAGTATACTGATCTCAGGCGTCCCGTGCATCTCCCGCTCCCTTGGCGCAGGGCTTGTGGTTACAGCAGGTCGATCTTGGCGCGCAGCGGCCCGTCGATCAGGCGGGTTGCATTGCGCGTGTCCACCACGGCGGGCGCGAGCTGCACGATCCGCTCGTAGTCGAAGGCGCTGTGGTTGGTGACGATCACGGCGCAGTCGCAGGCGGCGAGCAGATCGTCGCTCAGGGGCAGCGTGTGTAGCTGCCGTCCGTCGTGGGTCTCGAAGACGGCCACGTGGGGGTCGACCGGCTGCACCAGAGCCCCATCGGCAACGAGCAGATCAAGAATCTTGAAGGCGGGCGACTCGCGGTAGTCGTCCACATCGGGCTTGTAGGCCACGCCGAGCAGCAGCACCGTGGCGCCGTTGAGCGACTTGCGTTGGCGGTTCAGGGCGCGCACCACCAGATCGCGGACGTGGCGCGGCATCTGGGTGTTGATCTCACCGGCGAGCTCGATGAAGCGGGTCGCGAGATCATACTCGCGGGCCTTCCAGGTAAGATAGAACGGATCGATCGGGATGCAGTGGCCGCCGAGGCCAGGGCCAGGGGTGAACTTCATAAAGCCGTAGGGCTTGGTAGCGGCGGCCTCCACTACCTCCCAGACATTCAGGCCCATGCGATCGCAGAGCAGGGCCAGCTCGTTCACCAGGGCGATGTTCACAGCCCGGAAAATATTCTCGAACAGCTTGGTAAGCTCGGCGGCGTCCGGCGAGCTCACGGGCACCACGCGGCTGGTAATCAGGCCGTAGAAGGCGCTAGCGAGCTCGGTGCAGGCCGGGGTCATGCCGCCAACAACCTTGGGCGTGTTGTCCACCCCCCAGCCCTTGCTATTCGTCTGGCCTGGGTCGATGCGCTCGGGCGAGAAGGCGAGAAACAGCTCGCTGCCAAGCTCCAGGCCGCGTGTGGCGAGGCGCGGCCAGAGCACCTCGCGGGTGGTGCCGGGGTACGTCGTGCTTTCCAGGATCACAAGCTGGCCGGGGCGCAGCGTGGCGGCGATATTGGCGGCGGCGGCCTCGATATAGCTGAGGTCGGGGTCGCGGGTGGCGCTAAGCGGGGTAGGCACGCAGACCACAAGCAGATCGCAGGCGGCCATGCGGGCCGTGTCGGTGGTGGCGACAAGGGCGCCTGCCTGGACGAGGGGCGCGAGTTGGGCGGATGGCACATCGCCGATGTAGCTGACGCCCTGGTTGATCTGCGCCACCTTGGCGGCGCTCACGTCGAAGCCGAGTACAGGGAAGCCGAGCCTGGCGGCGCGCACGGCGAGCGGTAGGCCCACGTAGCCGAGGCCAATCACGCCCACCACCGCGCGCCGCGCACCGATCTGATCCAGGAGGGTAGAAAACACTGTCATTTCACGACTGCTCCTGTGTACCATGCCCTGGGCCACAACGCGGCGGGGCACGGCGGGGAAGCTTATTAGCACAGGTTGCGCGAATTGAACAAGCGGCGGCCTACGAGCCGCTATAGGTCGTTGACCAGTCGAGCAGGGGCCGGACGATGCCCTGAATCTTGCCACCCCAGTCGCCGCGGGCCGAGTCGCCCTCCATATTATCGGCGACCTGAAACGTGGCGACATCTTTCTCATACCACTGGCCGATCTGCGGCTCCAGGGTGGTGAGGCCTGCCTCGACGTAGATAGTACCCTCAGCAAGGAAGTTGCCAGGGATAGCGACCCTACTGACGTAGCGGCCGGCAGGGCGCAGGCGACGGCGCCACTCTGGGTCCATATCTATCGAGGTAAGGATGCGGATATTGTCGTCGTTGACGAGGTAGAAGTGAGGAATCATCACGTAGCCGCCCTTGAGCACCTCATACTCCATCTCGATTATGATCGGAGTGCGGATGTCCACCGTGTTCTCGATCACACCCGCAGGGTCGCACGCGCGCACGGCGCGCAGGCGGGCCACCTCGCCGCCAGGGGCACGGGCGGGGTCGAGCCACTCACGCTGGCCCATCGCACCCTGGTCTTTGCCGAGGTAGGTGTTCACCACCTTGTGCGAAGGGCCATCGGCCACAACGCTGCCGCCGTCCAGGAGGATGGTGCGGTCGCACATGCGCAAGATCGCCTGCATGCTATGGGAGACGAAGAGCACTGTGCGGCCCTGCTGGCCGACGTCCTGCATCTTGGCGAGGCACTTCTTCTGGAAGCGGGCATCGCCCACGGCGAGCACCTCATCGACGATCAGGATCTCGGGGCTGAGGTGCGCAGCTACGGCGAAGGCGAGGCGCACATACATGCCGCTGGAGTAAAACTTGACAGCCGTATCGATGAACTTATCAATCTCAGCGAAGGCGACGATCTCGTCGAAGTTGCGGTCGATCTCGGCCTTGCGCATGCCGAGGATGGCGCCATTGAGATAGACATTCTCGCGGCCGGTGAGCTCGGGGTGGAAGCCGGTGCCCACCTCTAGCAGCGAGGCCACGCGGCCGTAAAGCTCGGCGCGGCCGCTGGTGGGGTCGGTGATGCGCGAGAGCACCTTGAGCAGCGTGCTCTTGCCGGCGCCGTTGCGCCCGATGATCCCGACCACCTCGCCGAACTTGATGTCGAAGGAGATGTCGTTCAAGGCCCACAAGTCGACGGAGCCGACGGAGGCACGCCCGAGGGGGCGGCGCAGCAGGCCGGCGAGCGAGTCGCGCAGCGTGGCGTACTTGGCCATCTCCCTGCGCTGGCCGATCTGATACAGCTTGGCCAGGTTCTGAGCGCGAATAGCGTAGGTCATATGGGAGATCTAGATCACGTCGGCGAACTTGCGCTCGACCGACTGAAAGTAGAACAGGCCGCTGACGAGCAAGACGAGCGAGATCAAGGCAGAGAAGGCGATCATACCGCTGGGTGGTGCGCTACCGAGCAGCGCCCAGCGGAAGCCCTCGACCACACCGGCCATCGGATTGAGGCCGAAGAGCGTGCGCCAGGGCTCGGAGAGCAGGCTGCTGGGGTAGACCACCGGCGTGGCGAAGAGCCAGAACTGGACGATGAAGGGCACGGCGTGACGCACATCGCGGTAGCGGGCATTCACGGCCGAGAGCCAGAGGCCCACGCCGATCGCGGTGATCACGGCCTGGAGCAGAAAGAGCGGCAGCAGCAGCACGGCGAGCGTGGGCACCACCTGGTAGAAGAGCATCAGGCCGAGCAGCACCACAAAGGCGATCGCAAAATCGACCAGGCCGGCGAGCACGGCCGAGACGGGCAAGACCAGACGTGGGAAGTAGACCTTACGCACCATGGCCGAGCTGTTGATCAGGCTGTTGGAGGCGGCGCCAAGGGCAGCCGAAAAGAACTGCCAGGGCAGCAGGCCAGCGTAGCTGAAGACCGGGTAGGGGTGGCCATCCGAGGAGATACCGGCCAGGCGCCCGAAGATGATCGTGAAGATCAGCATCGTCATCAGGGGCTGGATGATCGCCCAGGCGGCGCCGAGCAGCGTCTGCTTGTAGCGGACTTTCACGTCGCGCCAGACGAGGAAGTAAAACAGCTCGCGGTACTCCCACACATCGCGCAGCCGCAGAGCGAAGGGGCTGCCACCGGATCCGATCACGACAAGGGGCTTGTGGGGCGCTTTAACCGGCTCGGCCGGGAGCACCGTGGGCTGCGTGTTAACGGCAGACATCAGGCCGGGTATACCTTTCGCTACCCGCTGCCACAGCCACGACACAGAGTCGTGGGCGACATGCTGCGGGCACGCACAGTGGTAGGATGCAGTATTGCACTAGGGCAGATAGTTCAAGATGTAGGATAGCCAGAAATGTTTTGAAATGCAATGACAATATCTTTAGGTGTTGCAACATCCCAGCCAGGGTTGCCCATTCCCGCCGCTCCGAGTAAGATAGACTATAGTACTCTCCCCCACAAGAAAGGTTGCCACCCATGGCCTACGCTGCCCTTATGGGCGCCGAGGTGAAGCGCAAAGAAGACCCGCGCCTGATCCGCGGGGCCGGCTCGTATGTCGGCGACCTCAAGCTGCCCGGCATGCTCCACCTGGTGCTACTGCGCAGCCCGCACGCCCACGCCGAGCTGCGCAGCATCGACGCCAGCGCCGCCCTGGCCATGCCCGGCGTGGTGGCGGTGATCAGCGGGCGCGACCTGCTGGGCGTGATCGACCCGCTGCCGCTTGCCAGCTCCGGCGAGGGCGGCGGGGGTGAGCACGCCTACACTGGCCGCACGCGTTTTACCCTGGCCGTGGAGCGCGTGCGCCACGTGGGCGAGGCCGTGGTGGCCGTGGTGGCTGAGCAGTATGCGATCGCCGTGGACGCCGCGCAGGCCATCGAGGTAGACTACGCGCCCCTGCCCGCCGCAGTCAACCTGCTAACGGCCGGCGCTCCCGACGCCCCACGCCTGTTCGAGAACCTGCCGAATAATATCGATCATACCCGCCGCCGCAAACGGGGCGACGTGGACGCAGCCTTCGCCAGCGCCTATCGGATTGTGCGGCAGCGCATGGTCAACCAGCGCCTGTTCGGCTTTCCGCTGGAGGGCCGCGCCGTGGCCGCCGCGCCCGACCCGGCCACCGGCGGCGTGACGATCTACACCAGCACTCAGACGCCGCACCAGATCCGCAGCGAGGCGGCCGCCGTGCTGCGCCTGAGCGAGAGCCAGGTGCGCGTGATCGCCCCGGACGTGGGCGGCGGCTTCGGCGTGAAGATCGGCATCTACCCCGAGGATGCGCTCTGCGCCGCGCTCGCCATGCAGCTCGACGCGCCGGTGCGCTGGGTGGAGGATCGCCTGGAGCATGTGCTCGCCACCACCCACGGCCGCGGCCAGGTGGCCGAGCTGGAGGCCGCCGTGGAGGCCGACGGCACGGTGAGCGCCTTGAAGATGCGCATCATCGCCGACCTCGGGGCCTACCCGCTGGCGCCTGGCCTGCCCGACCTCACCACCGCAATGGCGATCGGCGTCTACAAGATCCCCAACGTGGATCTGGAGGCCACAACGGTCTACACCAACACCACGCCAGTGGCGGCGTACCGCGGCGCGGGGCGGCCCGAGGCGGCCTACTACATCGAGCGCCTGATGGACTGCGTGGCCGACGAGCTGGGCCTCGACCCGGTCGCCGTGCGCCGCAAGAACTTCATCCCGCCCGAGGCCTTCCCCTACAAAACGCCCACGGGCCTTACCTACGACAGCGGCGAGTATGATCGGGCGCTCACCAAAGCCCTGGAGATCTCAAAGTACGATGAGCTGCGGGCGGAGCAGGCGGCGAGGAGACAAGGAGACAAGGAGACAAGGAGACAAGGAGATAGCTCTGATACTCCGCTAGGCGCTCCTGGTCTCCCAGTCTCCTTGTCTCCCGGTCTGCCGGTCTCCCGGCCGCCCCTGCTCGGCATCGGCATCGCCTGCTACGTAGAGATGTGCGGCTTCGGGCCGTACGAGAGCGCGCAGATCAAGGTGGAGCCAAGCGGCACGGTGACGATCACTACGGGCATCTCGCCCCACGGCCAGGGCACCGGCACAACGTTTGCGCAGATCGTGTCCGACCAGATCGGCGCGGATTTTGAAAAGATCGTGGTGCGCCACGGCGACACCGCCAGCACGCCAATGGGCGTCGGCACAATGGGCTCGCGCTCGCTGGCGGTGGGCGGCGGCGCACTGATGCGGGCGGCGGCGAAGATCCGTGAGAAGGCGCGCCAGATCGCGGCCCACGTGCTAGAGGCCAACCTCGACGATGTGGAGCTGTTCGAGGGGCGCTACCAGGTGCGCGGCACCCCCGACAGCGCCCTCAGCCTGGCCCAGATCGCGAAGCGGGCCTACGGCACCAAGCTCCCGCCCGAGATCGACACCGGCCTGGAGGCCACCGACTACTTTCGCCCCGCCGAGCTGATCTACCCCTTCGGCGCCCACGTGGCCGTGGTGGAGGTAGACGTGGAGACGGGCGTGGTGCGCATCCGCAACTACTTCTCGGTCGACGACTGCGGCCCGCGCATCAGCCCGATCATCGTGGCGGGGCAGGTGCATGGCGGCCTGGCCCAGGGCATCGGCCAGGCCCTGCTGGAAGAGGTTGTGTACGACGAGAACGGCCAGCTGCTTAGCGGCTCGCTGATGGACTACGCCATCCCGCGCGCCGAGCTGTTCCCGAGCTTCACGCTCGACAAGACCGAGACGCCCACGCCGCTCAACCCGCTGGGGGTGAAGGGCATCGGCGAGGCCGCCACGATCGGATCCACGCCTGCCATCGCCAACGCCGTGATCGACGCGCTCTCTCACCTCGGCGTGCGTCACGTCGACATCCCGCTGCGCTCAGAGAAGCTCTGGCGCGCGGCGCAGGGAAAGTAGACGGTGGACGATGGACGGTGGACGGTGGCCCGCACAACTGCTTCACGCGCGTGTTGCTTCGTTCGATACCGTCTACCGTCTGCCGTCCACCGTCCTTCCTGGCTACCCCAGCGTCGCAATCGCCGCATAGAGCTCCTCGGGCCGAAAGGGCTTTGTGAGCAGGGGGCGCCCGGTGGCCGCGAGGCGCCCGCGCGTGGCGGCGCTGTTGGTGTCGCCGCTAATGAAGAGCACACGGGCTGCGAGCTCGGGGCGAGCTGCAACGAGCCGCACAAAGAGCTCAAGCCCGTCGAGATCGGGCATGCGCAGATCACAGATCAGCAGATCGTAGGCGCCATCTAGGGCAAGCCGCAGCCCCTCCGCGCCGCTTGTGGCGGCCTCCACGCTGTTCGCCAGCTCCAGCGAGCGCAGCACCACATCCACCACGGCGGGGTCGTCGTCGATCAGCAGCACGCGCAGGCCGCTGGGGCGCGGCGCGCTGCTAAGCGGCTCTGGCGGCGGCAGGGGCGCCACGTCGGGCATTGCGCGCAGCGGCAGATCAACGCTGAAGCTGGCGCCCCCGGCGGGCACAGGGGCCACACTGAGCAGGCCGCCGTGGGCCACCACGATGTTCTGGCAGATGCTCAGCCCGAGGCCGGTGCCCTGGCCAGCCGACTTGGTAGTGAAAAATGGCTCGAAGATATGGCCGCGCAGCTCGGGCGCTACACCGGGGCCGTTATCGGCTACAACGAGCAGCAGACGATGGCCGCCCTCGCCGGTGGCCAGGGCCGTCTCCACGCTAAGCTCGCGGGGGGACGAGCGGAGCAGCAGGGCGTGCTGCGCGTTGATCAGCAGGTTCAGGAGCACCTGGCTGAGCTGGCCGCCGTCGCCCCAGGTGTAGGGCAGGTCGGGGTCAAGGCGCAGCGTAATCTCGATCAGGTCGTGGGCGAGATCGCTGCGCATCAGCGTGATCGTCTGCTCGACGAGCAGATTGAGGTTTATCTGGCTCACGCCGCTCTTCTGCTGGCGCGCGAACAGCTGGAGATTGCGCACGATCAGGCGCACGCGCTCGGCGCCGTGGCGGAGCTGAGCGAGCATGGCGGCAGAGTCAGCGTCGAGCTTGGCCTGGGCAAGAAAGTCGGCGTAGCCCATCACTGCGGTAAGCGGGTTGTTGATCTCGTGGGCGATGCTGGCGATGAAGCGCCCAAGCGAGCCCAGCCGCTCGGCCTCGATCAGCTGGGCGCTGGTCTGTCGCAGCTGCTCCATCAGCAGGGCCTGGTCCAGCAGCATGCCGGCCTGCTCGGCTAAGAGCCGGGCGAGGGTCTCGGCCTCGGGCGGGAAGGGTGCATGGCTGCGCAGGTTATCGAGGACCACAGAGCCATAAAACTGCCCGCCGACCTGGATCGTGCTTATCAGCGAGCGCCGGATCTGATCAACCTTGCCGTGCTCCTTGAGGACCCGGTTCATCTCTGGCGACAGGAGGTGCTCATCCCAGGTAAGATAGTCGCGGACCTGCACCACGCGCGAGCCGCCGAGCAGCTCGTGGATCTCGCTGGCCGGGAAGCACACCTGCTGGAGGGCGGCCAGATTGTAGCCATACGCGGCGTGGTAGACAAGGCTCTGCCCCTCGCGCAGCATCAGGCTGCCACGCTGGGCGCCTGGCACGCAGGCGATAGCAGTGTCGAGGATGGACTGGAGCAGGCTATCGATGGGGCGCGGCGTGCGCAAGAGCTGGTAGAGGGCGAGCAGCGCACGGAGCAGCCTACGGGTGTGGCGGTCGGATCGGGGCGAGCGCGGGCGACGTCGCTGCATAGCACAAGCTCCTCGCGCCGCGCCGGCCTCGAGCCTACGTGGGCGCCTGCCTGGATGGGACGCTCATGATGCGCGATTCGCCGTCGCTGCGCAAGTGGGCGCGGTGTGCAATGGCCGGCGGCTGAACGCCGCGCCGGCCGGGCCTACGGACGTGCGGCCGCCGACGCGGACGCAGCACGGCGTCGGCGCAGGCCGATGCGCCGCGTTCAGCCGCCCCGGTGGCGCGACTTCAGCCGCCCGCTGCCCCGCCTGAGCCGCAACCATACGCCGCACCCCGCAGGCCAGGGCTGATGCAACATCCGACCGCCGGGCGTTTTATCCGCAGATGACGCAGATTTCCGGCCTATTTTCGACCCCAACTGGCCTTGGCTCGGGGCGTTGCATTCGCCCTGCCTCCTATTCCAGGGGTGTTGTACAAAAAGGCAGCGTATGGTACAATCGCGCAAGCGTTTTGCAGGGGGAGGTCGCATAGTGGCCTAGTGCGGCGGTTTGCTAAACCGCTATAGGAGCAATCCTATCGAGGGTTCGACTCCCTCCCTCCCCGCCAAGAATACCGCAGAGCAATGCGGAAAGCAGCCCCTTCGCCGGAATGGTGAAGGGGCTATTTTTTTGCCCCGAAGCGGCGACGGGAGCAATGACGGGAGCAATGCCCCGACACAAGCTACTCCCCCTGCTTGAGCTGCTTCGACAGCGTGGCGATGGCGACCGACTTTGACTCGTCGAGGGCGTGCGCGTAGATGTTCGCGGTGATCGTCGGCGAGCTATGGCCCAGGATCTTCGAGACCGTCGCCAGGGGCACGCTGTCGGCGAGCATGCATGAGCGTGGCGGCGGTGTGCTGATGAGCGACAATAAGAACTTTCGTGAGGCCATGCGCCTAACTGCCTTCACCAAAACTGGGCAAGAACCCTATTTTGGCCCCACAGCCAGTTGCGCGCGTTGCCCCCTGGTCGTAGGAGCGTAACGGCGCGGCGCCACATGGAATCAATCAGCGGGACAGCGCCGTGACGCTGTCCCGCTGATCGTTCGTGGAGGGAGCGGTGGGATTCGAACCCACGAGGCCTTGCGGCCTTGCGTTTTTCAAGAACGCCACCTTCAGCCTGGCTCGGTCACGCTCCCGTTATGTTTAGTTGTAGCACCCTTCTTACTGTGTTCCACCCCGTAAAAGTGAACTTCAGCGTGGCAGTTGGGACAGATAAGCTCAAGATTATCAAGATCATCGCTACCACCATCACTTCTTCTTACAATGTGATGAACGACCAGGATTTGAGTGTTGGTGTAGCCACATCTCCCGCAGACGGTTCCACGCTGCTCAATAAGCCGGGTCTTCAAGCCTTGCGCCCACTTTACTTTGTCTTTTTTGTAGACTCCCGTTTTATATTTTATTCCTGCCCTGTTCTTGTTTGCACACGCTCTACTGCATGTCTTTGAGTGCCGACTCCCTAATATCTCTTTGCCGCAGATGACACACGGTACAGGTCGCTGGCATGATTTAGCATAACAAGTGTGGGTACAGTAGACGTTCCCGTTATTTCGTTCAAGATCGCGCGGCCTGCGGTAGACCATCGTCCCATAAAGCTTGCACGCGCAATTAGGCTTGTGAATCATACAGGCGCTCCACGAAAGCGGATACGCCTGTATGATACTACACGAGAACATTTGTGTCAGTTGTGGCAGGGGTGCAGGGATTCGAACCCTGAAAACCGGATTTGGAGGCCGGCGGTTTACCATTGAGCCTACACCCCTTCGACACGCAAAGATGATACCATACCGTCCACTCGTTTGCAACTCCGCCGATCTACTGATCTAGGCATGCTATAATCCGCCCCAATATGAGCACAGCAACAGCCCCCACCGACCTGTACGGCCTCCAGGCACCTGTAACGATCTGGGATGGCCCCGTCTTCTTCCGCGAGGCGGGGGATGGGGCGCGCCCGCCGCTGCTCCTGCTGCACGGCTGGGGCGGCTCGTCGCGCTACTGGCGCACCACCCTGGCGGTGCTCGGCGCGGATCGGCGCGTGCTGGCGCCGGATCTGCCAGGCTTCGGCGAATCGCCGCCGCTCGCTGGCCCGGCCACGGCCAGCCGGCTGGCCGAGCTTGTGCTGGCCTTCGCCGACGCGCAGGGCCTGGAGCAGTTCGACCTGAACGGCCACTCGTTCTGCGCCAGCGTGGCGGTCTACATCGCGGCGCGCTGGCCGGGCCGCGTGCGGCGCCTGGTGCTCACCTCGATCAGCACCTTCCGCAACGAGCGCGAGCGCCGCATGGTGGATCAGGTGCATCATATTCTGGGGCTGTGGATGGCCCTGCGCCGCCCTTGGATGGCGGAGCGCCGAGCCTTCTACCGCACGGTCGGCTCGCGCTTCTTCTACCGCAATCCCGCCGACGATGCCGTGCTGCGCGAGGCTGTGGCCGACTTCCTGAAGATGGACAAGCGCACCGCCCTTGAGTCGGCGGCGAGTTCCAGCGACGCAGCGATTAACCAGGCCATGGCCGCCGTGGCATGCCCCACGCTTGTGATCGGCGCGCGCCAGGACAGGATCATGCCGCCGCGCGGCACCCCCGAGGTGGCAAGGCTCGTTCCCGACAGCCGCCTGCTCTGGATCGAGCGCTGCGGCCACCTGCCGATGATCGAGCGCCCCGACGAGTATCACGCTGCGCTGCGCGACTTTCTCGACGAGGGATAGGACGATAGCCGATAGCCCGCAGCGCACCGTCCACCGTCCACCGTCTACCGTCTACCGTCCACCGTCTACCGTCCACCGTCAGCTCGGGCGCCCCGCCCGCAGCGCGGTGAGCTCGGCCTCCAGATGGGCAACGCGCTGGGCAAGGCGGGCCTGCTCCTCGCGCGCGTTGCGCAGCTGCTCCTCGAAGCCGCGCAGCCGTGGCTCGCTGTGGGTCGCCTCTAGAGTGTGAATGCGCTGGGCCATACGCAGCACACGCGCCAGCAGCGCGTCGGTGGCGCGCACCACGGCCCCGTTGAAGTGGCTTGCCTGCGCGGCCTGGGGCTGGGTGTGCCACCAGGTGAGCCGCCGTACGGCGCGCTGCCCAAGCTCAAAGGCGCGCCCTAGCGCCCCCGGCGCGGCAGGCGCCACGGCCCACGGGCTAATCTCCCAGCTCGCGCGCATCACGCCGACATTCTCGGCCAGGTAGCTGTCGCCCATGAACAGATCCTCGGTGGCCGTGGCGGCCGCAGGGGACTGCTCGGCCTCGCCGAGCGCCTGCGCCACCGCGGCCACCGCATCGAAGACATTGTGGCTGTTGTTGTCGGCCCACACTACGCTCATTGAAGCTCCTTTAGCAGACGGTGGACGGTGGACGGTGGACGGTGGACGGTGGACGGTGGACGGTGGACGGTGGACGGAGGACGGAGGACGGAGGACGGTGGACGGAGGACGGTGGACGGAGGACGGTGGACGGTGCCGCAACTACCGTCCCCCGTCCATCATCTACCGTCCGATCGGGTAAACACGTTTGCCGATCTACCCTTAGCGCGTGAGCGGCAGGTAGACCGTGGCGCGGATCTGGTCGACCTTGAGCAGGCGCACCTCGACGCTCTTCACGATGCTGCCCGAGCTGATTGTGATCGTGCCGGTGGCCACGCCGTCGCTGAAGGGCGCGCCCCCGTCGAGCGTTACGCCCAGGGCATCCGCGCCCGCTTTGCCAGAGCTGGGGTCTAGCTTGATCCAGCTGGCAGAGGCCGTGGCGCTCCAGGTGAGCGTGCCGCCCACAGTGTCGCTGATGGGCAGGGCGAAGCGGCGATCCTGGCCCGCCGTGATCGCGCCCAGCGAGGCGCTGACGCGCAGGTCGGGCGGCGCGAAGAGGCCGGTGTGGTACTGGTTGGCGTGAAACTGCGCCCAGGGCAGCTCGCCGGACGTGGCGCTCACGTTCAGGTCGAACTTGTGGATCACGCCAGGATTGGTGCCGCGCGCAGCGGCGAAGACGAGCTCAAGGCCCGAGTCGCCGTCGATGTTGCCGATCACGGGCTGGCCGCTGAAGGGGCCGGTGCCGTGAAGCGCCAGGTTGCTGTTGAGGTACTGGCCGCTGCCATTGATCGCGCGCACATCCCAGGTGGTGCCGAACACAATGTCGGCGGCGCCATCGTCGTTGATGTCGGCCAGTGAGAGTACGCCCGGCGAGGCCTGCTGGTTGAACTGCGCGTCGCGGGCGGCCACCGGGAAGCCGGGCAGCAGGTTGAGGTTGCTGTCGAAGGCGAAGATCTGGTTGGTGTTGGCGCGATTCACCCCCGTAAAGGGGTTGGTGCCCACCACAATCTCGGGCTTGCCGTCGCCGGTGATGTCGCCGATGGCGGGGCCGGACTCGAAGATCACGGCGTCGATGTTGTAGCGCTTGAAGATCGAGCCATCGTGGTTCCAGGCCGTCAGGTAGAAAGGCTGGCTCGCATCGCCGAAGCCGGGGTCCCAGCCGTTGCCAGTGACGATCTCCAGCTGCGGGTCGGCGTCCAGGTTGGCGAGGGCGGGCGAGGCGTCGTAGGTGTGGCCGGGGATGAACTGGGGCCAGCCGGGCTTGAGCTGCCCGCTGTTGCTGAAGACGGCCACCATGCCGCAGGCGCGCTTCTGGCTGCGGTTGATCGCGTTGAGGTCCTGGGGCACCTTGCTGCACGCGTTCGCCACGTTCTGGTCGTTCCAGCCGGGGTAGATGTAGCTAAAGCGCGCGTCGATGTTGGTGGCCGAGGTGACGACAATATCCACCACGCCGTCGCCGTCCACATCGCCCACGGCGGGCGTCGCCCAGCTGCCGTCGCCGAGCCAGATCAGGGCATCGTTGCGGTTGCCGGCCTTCGCGGGCAGGGCGCCAGGGAAGACAGAGCTGCCGTCGCCCTTGATGGCGTAAACATTCTGGTCGTACGAGGCGGTGAGCACATCGAGCGTGCCGTCGCCGTTCAGGTCGACGAGCACGGGCGAGGCGAAGACACCGCCGGGCTTGCCGGTGGAGCCGACAGTCATTGTCACCTTGCGCCAGAGCTGCTGCCCGTTGGGGCGGAAGGCCCAGATGCCGCCGGTCAGGTCGCCGCCGTTCACCAGGCCGCCGGCGGTGATCACCACCTCGGCCACACCGTCGCCGGTGATGTCGCCGATGGCGGGGGCGGAGGCCACCGCGCCGATCACGTTGACGGGCCAGCCGGGCAGGGGGCTGCCATCCTGGTTAAAGCCATAGACCTTGCCGGCGTTGGTGCCGACAAAGATCTCCTGGTCGGCGTCGCCATCAACGTTGCCGAAGGCCACCGAGGAGCGCTGCGCCCAGCCCTCGAGATCCTTGCTCCAGGTGGGGCTGTGAGACTTGCCGACGGCCTGGGCGCGCAGGCTGGCGGGCAGAAGGGCTACAACAGCAAGGACGATCAGGGCGAAGGTGAGCGTGCGATGTTGGGCGATGGTACGAGAATGCTGCATGGGAACAGGGCTTCCTTTTCGTCCACAGATGACACAGATTTCCAGCCTATTGCTGGCCAGCGCGGAGGTTGGGCGACGACGCTCATAGTATACAAACAGGCTGTATCTGGCGCTTACAGCCCAGGACAACCCCGGCATCCTAGCATGGGTCGCACAGGTGTTCAACCGGCCCTCACCGCCAGCCGCTCTCCCTCAAGAGGAGAGCGGCGTCCTTCGGAAGCCCTTGCTCCCGTTCAGGGAGCGGGGGTTGGGGGTGCGGGCTGCGCGGTGCCGAGCGAGCAGTCGAAGGCGCTGAGGCCGTGGGCAAGGCCCTCGACGAGGGCGCACTCCACGCCGAGGGGGCGCAGGGCGGCGGGGGCGGCGTCGCGCGGCAAAGCGGTGAGGTAGGTGAAGGCGCGCTCGCCGCGCTCGCGCAGAAGGGCGGTCAGCTCGGGCCAGGGCTGGGCGGCGTCTACAAAAAGGATGGTGCGATCAAAGTAGAGCGGCGCCAGCAGCTGTGGGCCGAACTCCGCGTCGCTGACGAGCAGGGGTGCTGGGCGCGCGTTGACCACGCGCACGATGCGCTGGTTAAGGCTGTAGTTCAGGCGTAGCAGATCAACGCCCCGTGCCTGCACAGCCAGGCATAGTGTTAGGAGCACGGCCAGGCTCCCCGCCGCCAGGGTGCGGCGGAGCGCGCCGGGCTGCACAAGGGCCTCGGCAGCAGCCAGCGCGAGCAGGGTTGCGGCGGGGAGTATGGGCAGCAGGTAGCGCGGCCCGAACTGGGCGCCGCCGCCGTTGGGCGCTGTGAGCAGCACGCCCGCCGTGTACAGCATGGCCGCGCCGCCGAGCAGCCGGGCCGAGGGCTGCGCAGCAAGGACGCGCAGGCCAAGCGGCGCGAGCAGCGTAAGCGTGGCGGCGTTAGCAAGGCCGCTCCAGTGCAGATCACGGGGCTGTGTGGTGAGCAGGCCCCCCGCAGCGCAGCCGACAAGGGCGGCGAGTGCCCAGGGGCGCAGGCGCGGCGGCACAATGGCCAGGGCCATGGCGCAGCCCCAGGCTGCAAGCCAGAATAGCCACTGGGCGCTCAGGCCTACCAGCAGGTCGCCAGCGATGTTGAGGCGCGTCGGCATAAAGGCCGTCGTGGCGCCCAGTGCGCTGTAGTTCACCGCCACCTGCGCACCAAGTGGCTGCCCGTACAGCAGCATGTTGAAGAGCGCCATCGGCAGCAGCCCCGCGACCAGGCCCAGCAAGACCCAGCGACCTGGCCGACCCGCGTGCTCGCCGCGCCACCCTGCCCAGGCTAGCCCTGCCAGCAGCGCCGGCCCAAGCCAGAGCGCCTCGGCGCGGAACCACCAGGCCAGGCCGGCGAGGAGGCCGGCGAGCAGCGCCCACCATCTACCGCCCACCGTCCACCGTCCACCGTCCACTGCCCACAGCGCGCAGAGCAGCGCCGCCGTGGCGAGCAGCGTGGTTAGGGCGTGCTCCCAGAAGATCAGGGCGTAGAAGCCGAGGGGCGTGGCAAGGCCCAGGGCCAGGGGCACAACCCAGAGCCGCCGGAGGCCCAGCCTAGCACCGCCGACGGCGCTCAGCGTTAGGGTCGCGAGCGTGGCGAGTATGGGCACAACGTACAGCCCGGCGTAGCCCAGGGCGAAGAACAGGGGCGCTGTAACGAGGGCGTAGGGGTAGGAGAAGATGCCGTAGCGAGCATCGCCACGCGTCACCGTGTACATTACCGGCAGCGGCGAGAAGCGGCCGTCGGGCGCGTAGGCCAGCGATGGGTCGGGGATGGCCAGGCTGCCGAGCCGCGCCCGGATCAGGCTCACCAGCTGCACCAGCTTGGCGCCCTGATCGCCTGACCAGAGGCTCTCATACGGCATAGACGCCAGCAGCGCCACGTAGATCGCACCGACAGCGAGGATGCTGAGGGCCACGGCGCCTACTGTGCGCCTGCCTGCGCTCATCGGCGGCACTCCTCTGCCTGCCAGCCCGCTCCGTAGCAGCCCTCGGGCGCGCCTGGTAGCCGTTCCAGCAGCACAAGTCCGCCGAGATCCGCCGCGCGCCGGTAGAGCCCACGGGCCTGAAGCTCGTCTAGCAGCTGGAGCTGCGCCTCCACCGGCACGCCGCCGCTAACCCGCCGCGTGTCGAGCACGACATACGCGATCAGCGGCGCGAACGGCATGGCCTTGGGGTTGTAGAAGTCGGCGGCGATGAACGGGTTGGGATAGATAAACGCCTGCTGGCGCGTAGAGAGGTGGGGCTGGAAGTTGCTGTGGGCCGCCACCGGCGCGCCGGGCGGGATCAGCGCAAGCACGTAGTCGCGGCGCAGGCTCAGCTGCGTCTCGCGGGCGGCAGTGCCCTCAACCAGCGCGCGGCGCAGCGGCACGAGATTCTGAGTGAGCAGCACGGCGATCAGCAGGAGCAGGCAGGCTAAGCGGCTGAAGCCGCCCGCTACCTTTGATCGAAGGCCGCCTGCGCGGCCTCGCCCCAGCGCGCCGACGCGCACAAGGGCGTCGAGGGTGGCGGCGGCAAACAGGGCGACGATCAGGCTGTTGTAGTGGTAGAGTAGCTCGCGCTGGCCGCCGAACGAGCTGAGCAGGTTGATCGCCAGGGCGGGGAGGGCCAGCAGGCTGTAGAGGCTCAGCAGCGGCAGGAACGCGAAGGGCGCCAGCAGCGCCAGCAGGTAGAAGCCCGCGCCGGGGGCCAGCAGGTCGCCCAGCACAACCAGGGGGTTGGTGAGGGCGAACAGCGCGATAGCGGGGAGACTGTCGCCATACTGGGCGAAGCGCGAGACGTGCAGCGACGAGTCTTGCCCGATCAGCGCAGGCACGAGCAGCTGGGTGGCGACGAGGAACCAGGCGACGCTGGTGGCGGCGATCAGGGCGCCGATGCGCGGCTGGCGGCGGGCGATCAGCCAGAGGCCGAGCCAGGCCGTGGTGATGGCAAAGTTCTCCTTGCAGAGCATCACTAGGGCGCAGCAGGCCAGCAGCAGGCGCCAGCGCCGCGCCTCGGCGGCCCAGAGCGCGAAGAGCAGCCCCGTGGCCGCGATGGTGTCCACGTGGAAGTCGAAGAGCGCCATGTTCTGCGTGGCGGGGTGGGCCAGGTAGGCGGCACCCGCCGCCACGCCCAGCCAGGGGTGGCCCCGCTCGCGCCCCAGCAGGTAGAGCGGCATTGCGGCCAGGGCCACTGCGAGCGTCTGGAGTGCCAGGGCCGTGCGCGCATCTGGCAGGAGCCAGTAGAGCGTGGCGATGGGGTAGAGCACCAGGGCGGCGTGGGAGCCGACCATGTTGATACCGGCGCCAGTGCTGAAGCTGTCTCTTATACACATCTGACGCTGCCGACGAATAGAGAGGTGTAGATCTCGGTGGTCGCCGTATCA
>ENA-ORBV01004392-ORBV01004392.1-microbial-mat-metagenome-genome-assembly--contig:-NODE-4392-length-27127-cov-5.714677_pt1 | contig 27127 bp, 16 predicted proteins | sample MGYA00237777_ERZ505514 | MGnify/ENA primary metagenome ERZ505514 (study PRJEB26160, sample SAMN06269048) | microbial mat metagenome | isolation source: Oligotrophic lake microbial mat | place...
ATGATACGGCGACCACCGAGATCTACACCTCTCTATTCGTCGGCAGCGTCAGATGTGTATAAGAGACAGAAAGTATCTCTTGCTTTGTCTATTTTGATACCTACGGTGTTTCCTTGGCATGCTTAGAGTTCTACTGTACACTGACACTTGATTTATGCCATGAACCGGTCATTGATCCTGGTAGGTGCATTTACAGAGCTTGTTGGATCACTTCGCGTTGATTCCAATAGCGTGCGACGAGTCATGTGACAAACCAGGACGAGTGATGTTTTAAAATCAGCCCTTCCTCATTAACATTTTCCTTCTTTTTCCCCTACCTTGCAGATGGCTACACTTATGAAAGGGAAGCGATTGTCCACTGGGTGCAAAACAACGGTGATTCGCCTGTCACGCGAAAGGCCTTGTCCGTCGAACAGCTCTACGACAATAATGCCATTCTAAATATCCTACTGGAAGAGGCAGAAAAACCAGAAGAATCGATACACCCTTGTATCAAAAGATGGAAAGAAGAGATGTCGTCTCCTACGGGCCTTTCCATTGTACCTGCGGCCGCAAGAAACGGAGGTTCTGGTTCCGACCCGGACGATCCAGATGACCCACTTTCCGTAGTGGCCCAAGTACGAGGTGCTCACTACCCAACAACCCACGCAGAAATGGAAGAACGCATGCAACGAGAACATCGGGCGTCCATGATCAGTCTTTGTTTGATTATTGTGATTATTTCTTTTGCCATGGTCTATCTTCCATTTTATTTGGTTGTCGTTGTCCTGGCCGTGGGTAGCTGCCTCTACGCTCGAAGGAGATATCATGCCAGTAGGCCCCATCACCGAAGGCAGAGCCACTCGGGATACCAACGTTGATACGTGTTGTCTTGAAGAATACTGTAAAATGTCATGTTACTAGACGTTATTTTGAAAGAGAACGCGTTTCCGCGCCCGCATTAGCGTTGTAGTGGAGCTGATTATCGCGTAGTATTCAAGTAATGGCGCTTGCTATTTAGAAGGATGAGAAATCTGGCATGGAGAAATTAGTAGATCACCATAGCGGTCCATGGCACCGATGAAAAGGACAGGGACATCCTTGAAACACGTAATTTCGATCGTTCTACTAGTATTCTCTCGAGAAACCGTGCAGGCCATTAGTAGCAGGGGTGTTTCAACTGTCCTAAAATGCTCCATTTGCACACAATGGGCAACCCCTCTGGAATAGGTGGATGTCTGGTGTTCGATGCGTCCATCTCTGCTCAGTGTGGAGGAGGTGGAGCATATGGCTGGCCTGAGGCTGGATTAGCTTCGCCGTTTTCTGCCCTCTCCTGCATATTGGCAATCTTGATTTCCAAGAATGGAAGCGATTCGCTCAAACTAGCAATGTGGGCACGCGCCTTGTCAAAGTTGCCAACCTCTGCATTTGCAACGGCCACGCGGGAGAGTGTTTTGTTGTCGACCAGAGGACCACCGCTTTGATTATTGCTTCTTAGAAAATCAATTGTTACCTGGTTGGCTGTATCCACTTCTCCGAGGATACATAAAAATTCAACGTAATTCCGGATAAAGTGGTTGTTCGGGGAAAGGCCAGGTGTTTCCTCTAGTCTCGTCAAAATCTCATCTACTGCTGTAACCCACGTCTCCAAAAGACTTTGCCTCTTTCTATTGCTTATCCGCAAATTGGTATTCTGTACGAGACGCCTTAACGTTTTCCCAACGGATTCCAAAGCAAAACAATAGGAATTCATGTCGGGCGACAAGTCTGATCTACTCATCTGGTCCAACAGTGTCATGCAGTCTCCTACGTTTCCTTTCCAAGCATGCGCAGACATGAGAACATTTACAGCTGCCGGAGAAAGATTGGATCCTTGAGAGTCATCTTGAAGTGAATCTCTAACGAACTTGTCAGCCTTTTGCATGGACACGTCATTTTGTCTGTCAAAACGGAGGGCGAAAAAAGGTAATTGGGTGCATGAGTTGTGGCTCGATTTGAAAACAAAACGCCGACTTTGATACTGCAGGCTTAGTCTGTCAGGCGTACCTCAACTTATAAGCTGCTCCTCTGATGAGGGCACTGGAAGGAGTAAACCCTCGATCTTCCATGTCTTTCAAGACGACAAAGCAATTCTCGGACAGATTCTCGATACTTGCAAAGCAAATTACAGTGTTTTCATAGATTGCTTCCGTGGCTTCCAATCCCATCAAGTCCAGTGCGTCCCAAATGAGTAATATTAAATCCGCGTAGCTCTTTGACGATGCCGCAGACGACATGCATTCCAAGGAAGCCAAGTCTATGGGATAGAAGGAAGGAGGTTGGAGGGAATTCAGTTCCTTTTCCAGTTCTTGAAACTTTGCTTCATCCGTTTCTTGTTGCATTTCCTCTATAAGACTATCTCGTTTTTCGTTCTGTTCGGCAGCCATTTGGAAGGATTGTCTTTGCAACTCCATGACGCAGTCCAGCGCAATGTATGCCCCCTTGACATTATTCGCGTAGGGAAACATGTTGTCGACCGCATTCATCACAATCTGAGGCATAGGTCGTACGCCACCCAGAACCACTTGGCGCAAGACATCGTGATAGGGAAGATCACCGCTTCGCTGGAATTTGGATTGCATCAATAAATGTTCAAAATATTTCGGCGGCAATTCAAGCTCTAGTTCTACCATTTTATGGTAAAATTTGCCTGCCCATTTTCCCACCGCCTGCGATCTTTGCTGAAGCAACGAAGCCACAAAGACGGGGAGACAGTTTTTTTGTGACTCCTTGTCCAACTGCTTGAGCTCCGCAGATAGAGAACTGACCAAGGCCCGGATATCTGCGTGTCTGTGCACAGCAGGATCCAGCGATTTGACGGAATAACACATTTGCCGATACAGTCGGCTAACCAAGTTGGCGTCCGCCACGAATGCTTTCTTGTCACTAGTGTCTGTGGATTCCGTGCTGGTTTCGTTGTCGCTGGTGGTATGCTCACCCGAATTGGATCCCAACTCAAAATCCTTTTCATCAGCATCAGCTGACGGTTTTGTTCGAAACAATACGTTGGAAGCATTCGTTCGATGCTCCAAGATATATTGCATCACTTGATAGCCATGAAAGGGACGTGAATGCGACAGCAAGTAGAAAAAATCGATGACCACCCCAAGGTCCAAGTCAACACCATGAAGGACAGTCGCCGTCTCAAACAATTCCATGGAGAGGGCTAGGCGTCGCTCGTGGACGGCAGCTGCAAATTGTGCTTCCAATTTTTGGAGAAAGAGTGACTCGGGATCAGTATGCTCTGCGTCATCAGCATCATTCTGTGTTGTAGTGGTGGGGTCAATATTAGCGGATTCGTCTAGTACGTTTGTTATCAAGTCCGAGCCCTCAGTATTGGGCGAAAGATCAAGTTGTTTGACCACATCCATGTCTTCAGCTACTTCCGCAATTGATGGAGCGGCAGCAACCGCTTCGGAGGACAAATCAATTCGTTTCTCTTTGTCTCCCAAATCACGGAATGCCTTAGCAACCGCAGAGGATGCTTCTGATTGGCCAAGACTATTTTCAGTTGGGACGTGGCTATAGTGACGCTCGTTCCAAACTGTGTGATTCGCCGCTATTTTTTCTTGTTCTGATTCTTCGCCGTCGTCATGGGAGCTATTCAATTCATCGTCGGATTCTTCGTCCTCCAAATTCATTTCGACAGCTGCTGCCAAGTCACCGCCACTATTTCCCAAGTACCGACTCTTCCAACTCGAGGAACTACTAGTGGAAGTGGATGATGATGATGATGTCGTTTTGGTTTCTATTCTACCCTCCCGATATCCGTGAAACACCGCCGCATCTTTCCAGGGCGAAGCCGCTACCGACGGTAACGGTGGACTTGTGGTGGTGGAAGTATAGGGGGCAGCAGCACTGCCGCTCAAATTTGCGGATGCACTCTCCAAAAAGGGTTCATAATTAGTAGTACTATCGTTGCTGTTGCTGCCATGGACAGCCATCAACTGTTTGGGCATGGCGGCGGAAACCGCTCGGAGTGTGTGAAATAAATTTTTGAAATCTTCTTCGTGTTGTTGTTGTCGTTGATGTTGCCGCTGTAGCAATGGTTGCGCATTTTGTGAATCTACTGCCGCCGCCGCCGCCGCCGCCAAGGAATTGGTGGAAAAGGAACGCCCCCTTCGAAAGGGAGATGAACGGTGGATGTGGCGCCGGTGGTGATTTGGAAGATGACGTTCTTCCTGTTGACGATGGACGGCGGATGTCGTTGTCGAAAAGGCAGCCTCCAACGGCACCAAGCAAGTAGTAGGCTGTAGGAACCGAGTAGACAGACTCCTTGCTTCGCCATACTGACGACGCATCCATCTTGCAGTGACCGTACCCGATCGGCTGGACAACGACGCCCTCTGAGCTGCTCTTTGTGCACGAAACATGACGCTGATTATTTTAGTGATTCATGCAGTGCGTGATGTCAAATCAATTGAATGCTTTCCCTCTGCAGATTCGATTGATTCTTGTCCGTTTCCGAGGATTGCAATCTTTTGTCAACTACCAAGTATTTTTGTGGATCTAGGGATCTCTTAATGACTCGTTCAAGGGTGTAGTATATAGAGATGATCGATTGGATCTGGCTGTGGCCATCACTTGACTGACATGGCCAAAATGTAACTGTACAGTAATTTATTAATAGAGTACCTCTACAATCATGATCATGATCTTGGTCGTGTCGTCGTTGTTGAATGGTCGAGGCGAAGAGAGAAGGACTTTTGAGACGCACATCTGCACGATTTCATTGAGTCCAGTCCCACATCGTTTGAGAATTAATTGTTGCCGCTGCATGTTGCTTGAATTATTGTGATGTTGGCTTTTGTCTCAATAGTAAGTCAACAGCAGCTTGTCGCTTCATCTCTTTCGCAAACGAGTTCGTGAAGTACTATAGAGTAGCTACTTAACTAGCTATTAGCACAGATTTTACTTTATACATTTTGTTCATTGTAGAAACTACAATCCTTTCCCGCCACTGACTATGTCTTGGAATCAAGTCAGAGCGAGGTTGCTTCGTTCCACTTGTCGGCGGCGGCCTCTCGTTCCCTGCGACCACCATCCAATAATGATGATGATGCCAGCAGTCCTCCATCCACGGTGTTTCCATACTACCACAGCACTTACTTTTGAAAGTGGAAAACGATCGATCGGAACTATGCCATCGCAGCCTTATAATAATACAAAGAACATTATAGGAAGCAACCATCCGACTCGATCTCCACTACTTCATCCTTTCCATAAGGACGCACCATTCGTCCACTATTCTCGAGCTTGTGCATGTCGATCTTGTTCTTCCAAAAGTGGCGGTTCACAAGATGACGAGAACAAAGACAACACTACTACAGAAACGTCTTCTCAAGAAATAACTTCATCCCAGACACAAAGTGATGATACTGCTACAAAAGAATTTCAAATTCCCGGTGCCCAAGCCGGTGGCAAGAAATTGGCCATTGTGTATACCTGTGGGGTTTGTGAGACGCGGAGCATCAAACAATTTTCGGAACACTCCTACTTAAATGGCGTCGTGTTGGTCCGATGTCCGGGATGTGAAAATTTGCATTTGATTGCCGATCGATTGGGTGTCTTTGAAGGAAAAGGTGACGATGGACAAGGATGGGATATTCAGAAGGCCATGGCCGAGTTGGGAGACAATGTTCGTGTCTTCGATGATGAAAATGTATTGGAATTAAGTGTCGAAGATTTGGTCGGAAAAGATGCCATGGACAAGCTGTCGTCGTCTCAGTCAGAGTCTTCTAATACAGACGGAGATGATAAAAAGGGTTCCTCTTGATATTGAAACCAGCGCTACAAACAAAGAATGCAAGGAAGGAACGTTCTCTAAAATTGTTGCTTTTTTCAAATCCATTTCTTACATTCTTTTACCTAGTACACTTTCGGATGTTATCGTCACACTCGCATTACGCAAGCTCAAACGACTCGAATGTTTTCCCTTCTGGACTGGCAGCACTGGGAATGCTAGGATCCAGGGCACTAAAGACTTTTCGTTCCGTATTTGCCGAATTGAGTGCCTTGACGACCAAATCGGCCACATCTTCCCGATGAATACTTCCAATGACCAGATTGTTTTCCGTCAAACACGCCTTGCCCGTCATGGGCTCGGTCATCAAACCACCGGGCCGAATAATCGTCCAATTTGTGTTGGTGTAGTATTTGATCAAAATATTTTCCGCTTTTTCTTTGGCCGCCAAGACATCTTTTAAAACTTCAAAGACACTGGGCGGGGCTGCTTCTTTGCTACTGCCACAACCGACACTGGTCACCAATATCACTCGTTGGACACCGAGAATACCTGCCGATTCGATGACGTTGTTGTTGCCTTCGTAATCGACTCGTCGGTCGGCCGTGGATCCACCCAGTGTCGTAATGGCAGCATCACATCCATCCATGGCATTTTCGACATCTTTTTGGACAAAGGCGTCACCCACAATGGCCGTGACACCTTCGATGGCATTCAATTCAGCAGCCACGTCAGGACTGCGAACCAAAGCCTTGACCGAGGCGCCGGCATCCAATAACTTGTCAATGATGAGTCTACCAACGCCCTTGGATCCACCGGCGACAAAGACATTGGTGTAGGCCATGGAGAGCTGGGATGCACTGCTTGAAGTACTAGAAAATCGTCGTGATCTACTAGGAGAGGAGACAAAAGAAGAAGATCGTACTAGTATGTTGGATGGAGACATCACATGAAAGGAACTGCCAAGCTGCAGAAGCAGCAACAGACTCAGTACTTGTTGGTAAATCCTCAAGCTATTCATCATCGTATTGTATTGTAGGTAGCTAAAGGCTGATAATATTATCGTCGCTCACTGAAAATAATAATCAGACACTGTCTTGATGTTATGTGATGTAAACTCCAACGCCGATGTTTTCAAGGGCAACGACAATCAAAAAGATCTTTCATTTCTCACTACTGAGTCTTCGCTTCTCACTCACATCGATCAACGCGATCAGGATGGTGTGGTCTGATGATGCCGATGACGACCCTTGGACTTTGAGCTAGTGTGCGTGCTAACACCTATAATTTCGAATTTTTGGATGGAGTATGTGTGCGTTGTTTCTTCGACAACAGGACTGAACAACGGTGAACGGTGCCTCGAAAAGATTGTTTGCTTTGTTGGCCTTATCGCGTGCATGCACATGAATGGCAAAGGGAAACAAAGGATTGAGGTGTACAGTAGTAGCTACAAGCCTACTGGTAACAAGGAAGAACAAGTAGAGCCATACTGTAGTAAGAAAGAACGAACGAAATAGAAAAATGACAGCTAGTAGTAGTGCAAACAAAAGCGTCTTGACGGCTTTGACGGCCACGCTAGGCGAAGACATTGTGAAAAAGATCCAATCGGCCAAAATTTTGTTGGTGGGCAGCGGCGGCATTGGTTGTGAACTCATCAGTAAGTCTTATGAGTGCGGCACGATTGTAAAATAATTCGAATGAAGATGTCGCCTCTTGTCATTGATTCATCATGCCTTGGTACTATTGATTGCCTCGACTAAGTTTTTTCTTGAATTTTTAAATTAAAAACAGAAAATTTGACGTTGAGCGGCTTTCGTCATTGCGCGACCATTGACATGGACACGATCGATGTGTCCAATCTCAATCGTCAACTCTTGTTTCGAAGCCAGCACGTCGGAAAATCCAAATGTGAAGTCGCGTGTACGGTCGCCATGGAAATGATGGGAGAGAATTTTGGCAATGACGAATCCTTGCAACCACTTTCCTACAAGGCGTACCACGGAAACGTTTGTGACAATTCGCAATTCAATGTTCATTTTGTCAAGCAATATGATTTGGTGTTGAATGCACTGGACAATGTTACCGCGCGTCGTCGTGTCAATCGATTGTGTTTGGCGGCGGGTGTTCCACTCGTCGAAGCTGGGACGACAGGTAGGTGCTGTTGAGTATTAAATTACTCGTTTTATTTGTTGAACGTACAATTTGCATTGCAAGTTTCTTACGATTTTGTTCGTTTATTTCAGGGTACTTGGGACAAGTCAATGTCATGGACAAGGAAAGTGGCGTCGCGTGTTACGAATGCACGACGCAGGAAACTCAAAAAGTGTATCCGGTAGGTCCAGAAATTGCGCTGAATTTCGTGTTGATTTGGTACTAGGAGGATGTGATTATCAAAACTCATTTTTTTTTTAATACTTGACCTCAGATCTGTACGATTCGAAGCACACCGAGCGAACCTGTTCACACCATCGTCTGGGCCAAGGAATTGTACAAGCTATGCTTTGCTGACAAATTGGACGATAGTATGCTCTACGAAGATCCTAACGGAACAGAGCCTTCGACGTTTATGGGGCCCGTGGTCGAATTGAGAACCTTATTGCGAGATGAATCAACATCCAAAGACGATATTGTTCCAGCCGCTCAAAAAATGCTCCAAGCACTCTACGTTGATGAAATTCAAAAGCAGCTAGATATGGATAAGTACAAGACGGCCAAAAAGACACCAATCCCTCTGGGTGCCGATGTCATTACCAACGGTACAACGGCGGAAGCAATACAACAACCGCCCTCAGAAATAAAGGCCACTGATAAATTGTGGACACCAGAGGAGAGCGTTGCCGAAACGGTTGCATGTTTGTTGGAAGCTCATAAGGAGCCCAAGAGTCTCTTGCAGGCCTTTGACAAGGACGATGATTTGGCCATGCGATGGGTCACAGGGACTTCCAATCTTCGTTCCCATGTCTTTCAAATCGAACCGCTTCAATCCGTCTACAGTGCCAAAGGTATTGCTGGCAATATTATTCCTGCCATTGCTACGACCAATGCCATTGTGGCCGGGCTTCAAATGATTCAAGTCATCAACATTCTCAAAGCCCAACTTGCGTCCGGGAAAAAGGGCGGCAACCTCCAAGAGTGCTGCCAATATGTCAATTGCATTCGTCAGTCGACTCGGAACGGTCTCTACTTGACTGCCTCGAAACTCAATCCGCCCAACCCAAATTGCTTTGTCTGCCGCGGCAGTACCTTGGCGTTGACCATTGACACAAAAACATGGACGCTCGAACGGTTTTTGGAACGAATCGTCAAACGGGAATTGGGATTTCACGAACCGACGTTGATGCTGGACGGAGACATCATTTGGGAGGAGGGAGAAGGTGCCGATTTGGAAGCCTTTGCAAGGAACCAGACGAAAACCCTCTCAGTGCTTCCTTGTGGAGGAATACATCACGGAACTGGTAGGTTTAGAACGCCGCTGTCTATTTCATCTTTTGATCCTTGTTGGAGCGTGGCTGGTGTCACGGACTTCCCCAACAGTGCACTGACTTTTTGTGATTTTTTTCCAATTTCTGCCAATATAGTTTTGGAAATAGAAGATTTCACGCAGGACCTACAAGTGAATGTTGCCATTGCACAGCAAGATTATTGGGAAGGAGAAGAATATGACAATCCCGAACAGCGATTCGTCATTGGGGGAGAAAAACCTCATAAGGCAGCGCCTGTGGCTGCTGCTGCCGCCGCCAAGCCAGCTGAAACGACCAACGGTGACAAGAAAAATGATGACAGCGACAGCGAGATTGAAGCGTGGGATGTGGGTCCTGACTCGAAACCAGCTGCTGCCAAAAAGAAGCGATCACTCGAGAAAAGTGACGGCGGAGAAAAGTCCCCAAAACGTGCGAAGACAAATGGCGGCGCCAAGAAGGATGTGGAGATTGAAATTATTGAATTGGAGTGATTTGACCGCCGAGCAGAGAATGGAGTGGGGGCGGATGATTGTAGGCCGGGGATGGGTCATCTTAGGAGTCTACAAAATTTGTAAATTTTAAATGACTACCAGCGTATTAGTTGTCTTTTTCTGGTAGTCACGTCAATCAATGTTTCATTCCAACTGATCTAGCCAGGGTATTGTGAAATTTTTTTTTAGATAGTCCACAAGAAAGTACTGTTCCTGAAACAAATTTCTGACTGCAATGAGTGCAGTCTATCCATTAGCAAGCCAGCCAGGTGCTCGGAAAAGTATACACCGCTTTTTGGAATGGCACCTAGCTAGGTGAGCACGATAAGACTTGTAATCCACACAAGTCACAAGTCTTGGCACAGTCTTCTAGTTTTTCCTAGTCTCCCATTGGAACTGCTACGACTTTTTTTGGATATGCAGAGAGCACGACTGCTTCAATTCCCAGAGTATCTGCTGTTACTAGCTACTAAGCTACACATTATTGGCATGGCAACAATTCGAGTATCAATATTATGGGTTTAATAATATTGTTAAGGAGTTTTGATTTATTTACATTTGTCAATCACCGCTTTTCTCAAGTACTGGTACTATCCTCAACATAATGATGACCTCCTATCTACCTACCTACCTACAAATCAGTGGCACGGCACTATCCTACTACTGTAATTAGACTAGCTAGGTCTATCACTCAATAATTTTGCTTGCTTATACCAAGAATCCCAAGATATCACCATTGGTCTTGGCCTTCTTGACGAGCCGAGTTCGCAAATGGTAGGCTCCGACCCAGTTGCAGAAATCACCAATGTATTGACTGTGAAGGGAAATGGCCTTTCCTCGTACCTTGTTGAGTTGATCTCCTCCCAAGACCACCTTGGCCGCATAGACGGCAGGGGAGAACACACCAAACTTGGCTTGGGATCCCATTTGCAGGCTCGACGAACTAGTAGAGTGGCTTCGTGCTGGTTGAGTAGCAACAGACGCCTTGCTGGAAACAACAAAGGAAGATCCTCCTGTAGCTCCGCCCATGGTGGCGACACTGGAGAAGGCACTGGCCGAGGCCATCATCAAAACAGCCAAGAGGCACAATCGTAGAACGGACTTCATTTTGAACTAGTTGTTAAGAGTGGTGAAGAGTATGTGTATTGTTGTAGTTAAAGGTGTAAGACACACGTTGGTTGTCTTTGTCAAGATGGAATGCAATCGTAAGAAGTAGTAACAATAGCCAGCAATCGGTGGTACTAGTAGCTATTATTGTAACTACGGTATGATCGCCGACACGATCAAGCACAACGTAACCATGCAGGGATGACAGGCTATTGGTCACACTGGCTGGGATGGGAGGCACGCAACAATTTGCTCACGCATACGCATGCATGCGGGCTGAAGTACTGAACCACAAAGATACGTTCCTTTCCGTGGCAAAGCCAAGCTCCTCCCGCGCGAAAAGAGCTCGAACACATCAATAAATCTATTTTGTATTTTTTAATGTTTTTCTAGCTCGTATCTGACTCAGTCATACGGAAGATCGAAACACGAGCGCAGATGCAACTTGATGTGAGAAGAAGAACAACATCTGGCTGGGTGGAACACATGTCGTCGTCCTTTCTTCCTGTGGCAGCTGCAATACCATAGGTAGCTAGCTAGCTTGTCGTCATGCTGTCGTAGGCGAGAGGCTTACTCCATCCGTTTGAGCGAAAGATTCAAGTAATTACAATTTCGTTTTTCTTTCAAAAAAAAATAATTTTAAATTCCATCATGGTCCGTTCGACTCCTGTTCTCTCTGCCATTGTGGCAACAACCTTTGCCGTCGGCAGCAGTGGCTTTGCTCCAATGACAAATCCCACGCCTACGTCTACTACGCAATTGAATTTTGGAATTCCCACCTTCCAACCCAAAAAGCAAGACGACAAAAAAGAAGAAGCCGGCGAATCTGCTTTGCCCAAGAAGGAATTGAGCATGAAGGGACTTTTGCAGTTGATTACGGCCGGAGCGGGTGCCCCATTCTTGGGTGATTTTGAGGGCGTCGATGAAGAGACTGGAAAATTCATGTTTTCTTTGGAAGCCAATAACCTCGTGGATGAAAATGGCAACAGCAAGCAGACGCAAATGCCATACTTCGAGTCGGGATGGGTGGACCCCGAAGATGAAAAGAGAGCACAGGAAGGTTTCAAGTGGCCTTGGCAAAAATAAGAATTGAAACTATGGAAAACATAGCAGTATGAACCGTGGAGGAGTTACAAAAGGACAGTGAAAGGAAACCCAACACAATAATAATCGTTGTAAATAGTCAAATTATTCATACTCAACTCATGCAATTTACACTAAAAAAAGAGCATTGGGTGTGCCCACAGGAACTTGAAAACTGCTATGGTTCATATGATACTCTTTGTATTCATTTTCATACTTCGTTGTTAAATCTGTTAATGCTTGTTCAAACATCAATATTGTTTCGGTCTCATTACAAGGATCGTTTCCCAGCGCCAAACAAACAAATATCCCCTACTGTTGCTGAACCAGATCACTGTTTTTTGAGGCAAACATTGTTGGCCACTATTGCTCTTTTTAACAAATCTTTTCTGTAGGGCGCACTTCGTTGCCTCATTTGGTCTACTTGGAGTATGTGAATCTCGAAGATATATATCGTACCAATTATAGCGATCCAAGAGAGGAAATTACAATCGACAATAATAAATATATATCACCATGTAATGTTTTGTTTTATGTATTACTCTATCGTTAAACATCATTTACCGGTTGTACACCAAAAGCCAGTGGCGCCATTTACATCACCTTCCTCTTATTTCGGCTGCCATGCCCAAACAATTGGTCGCCAATAGAAAAGAAGGTACAACCAAGGCAATAATCAATGGCACCTTCCATGCCGCTGCACAAGGCTAAAACCGCCAAGAATCCTCCTCCGAGCGTGGGATTACCGGCCGCGTAAAAGGCAGTCCCCAAGCCACTAAACATGGTACCACAAAAGCTGGCAAATTGCTTGGGTGCTCCTGGACGGGGAATCGGTGTGAGCTGCGACAGGGAAGCCAGCTTGCCGCCCAACTGGGCGATGGGAGAAACTTTGCTTCCCGATACCAGACGGAGAGTATAATCCCCAAACAATGCTGCCGCGACAAACCCCAGCATGGAAGGATGCGGTTCTGTTCCCGTCAACATGGCATAGGCCAAACTGCCACTAATGCCACAGGACAACAATCCTGTGGCACGAATACCCCATTTGTTGACGGAAGCAGGAAACCAAAAGAGAGGCGTATACGTTCCTTGAGTTCCAGCGGCGGATTCCACTTGTGCTCCCGTCAAATCCGGACCAGTCATGTGCCTTTTCACCTTGTTCTCTAACAAACCCTTGGCGGCCAATTCCATAATCCCATCGTGGGTTCCTACAAATTCGCCATCGACAAAGACTTGTGGAAAGGTCGAAAAGCCAGTTGTTTGTTGAAGGTGACTTTGAATGGCTTTGGTGTTGGCCGTGTCGTTCAAAAGATTAATTTCCAAAACATGTACGTCTTTTTTAATTTGCATATGTTCTACGAGCTGATATTTGACCGCAGAGGTATAGGGACAATAGGACTTTGAAAAAATCACAATCGGATACTTGGAGATAAATGCATCCACTGCGTTTTCGACCGATCCATTCTGAGTCTGCAAAAGGTTGTCAAAGGTTTCGTTGGAAATGGTGATCGCGCTCATGATGATTCTTGTTTCCGTTTTCGTTGTTAAAGTTGTAATCTTAATGGATTGGTTGGACTGGTTGGAGCTGATTATTTATTAAAATTATGAGACGAAAAGAGGAGCACTCGGATTTCACTTGTCAATTCCAAGAACAAAAGCAGCTTTCGATGATATCCAAGCAGCCAACTGGTGGATAAGCAGATTTCACTTGCCAATCAAAATAAAGCAGCTTTCGATCCGATGTTCAAGCTGCCAACTAGTAGCGGATAAGCAGTCTTTGAAGTCTTTTCGATAAAGCATATCCTTCATAGCTACGGGCAGATGGAAAGTTAGTCACTGTGCCAACTTACGGTCATAACTATTCACATGCCCACCCGGGCTACTATTAAATTACAATTGATCCCACACAAGCTAATCACCAGCCCAGGCCATGACCACAGTCTTCCCAGCACTTTTTTTTTGCACAAATGCCGCACATCCAAGTAACTGTCTCACACTCTAGCCTTAGCAGTAGGTCATGAGTTCAATCATGGATTGAATCACAAACAGTTCACAAGGATGTGTCCAAACACATGTTGTTGCGTCATGTGATGCTTCCACAACGACACATTCTCAACACAGGTCTCAAGCAACTACTAAGACATTTCAGATGCATGCTCCCAAAATGACACAGGTACATTCCATCACAAAACTCTGTGATGGCTAGCACACAGAGAAAAGAGGCAGAATGGAGAGTCATTCGAATTGCCCTATCAAATTCCATTCATTTGTGACTTCATTCCAAAGCTTACAATTTGATTTTGACCACCACTGAAAAGCCTTTCTTTTTGCACACTCAGTTCTCAAACACAAAGATCAATGCAACAGCAACAACAAACAACATTTTTTCCTTGAAACTGCACCCCCATTTTCAGTTGTGTCTTCTATGCTTGCTCTTCTATCTCTTTTTTATACTACTTTAGAAGATAGCTACCACACCACACTAGTTCCAGAACCTATCTGCTACTCCAGTGTTTTTATCTTTTGGGGGGACGGAATAAAGCACGCACACTATCTCGTCCAATTTGTGGACAACTCGACGATCGTTCATATATACAATTACCACGTGTAACTTTCCCCACGCGTCGCAATGACGATCAATGGATCCCAATTGACACAAAAGATGACCGAGAATTTCCGTTTGTCAATTTTTCACCCAACTTGTTGACCACAAACAACAACGAACAACACGAAGCTAAGCTTCCTGCCAGCAAGCGACTTATTAGCAGGATATGGCCATGCATTTATAAGAGAACAAACATCATAGGCTGTCACAAAATTGGAACTGAATGAATCACTTGCAAAACTTAGTTTTCAAGACGGTACAAATAGTTGTGGCACAATAATCCCAGTATCCATCTTCCATTGATTCATTTTTGACCCCCACAATGCGCCTGATGATCACGCGCCCTTCCAATCAGCAGCACCAACCACACCAGCCTATACAACAAAGAAGAAATGCTGACTGGGTCTGTACCTTGCTCGCGTTGGCAACGTTGGTATGTTGTCCAACTTCTTCTCATGGCCTTCCATTTTTCAGGGTCAAACGCCTTGGCCGTCGGCATGATGAATGCGGCAACCACGGCAGAAAGCTTGTCGACGTCGCAGGCTCAGATTTTGTGCTACAAGAACGTGATCAAGAGCAACATCTACTATTAGAAGGCAAGGATAAAAGAAAAAACCCTTTTTGGATGCGCCGTATGTTTTGGATGGATACGAGTAGCATGTTCAATACTTTTCTTTTACACTGTCGAGGAGGAGGAGCAGGAAGAAGTTCGGATGAAATCGATGAGGATGGTGCAAAATCTGACAACGAAAGTGATTTGAACGAAGAAGAAGAAGAATCTCCCCATAAAAATACGGTGAACAATGGGGCTACCGCAAGCTGCGTTCATCTGGATGATGAATCGTCTATTGATCAGCAGCTTTCTTCACAAGAAACCCCAGGCTCCGACAATGAAGAAGAAGGTCCCACCGAGCAACAACAGGAAGAAGCACAGGAAGAACAACAAAGTCGAAGACTATTACGAATCCGGCACACATCGGATATGCTTCTAAATTTGGTAGAACGATCAGCTGTTGTCATACCTGAATCCGTACAGTTGAGACAACTCATTACACAGCGTTCACAAGATTATATGGAAGACATTCATTCCAGACGAGAACAGTCCAGCAGTAGCGACAATCACAAAAAGTTGCCTCATCCAAAAAAGTTGCTCCATTTTTTGGCACCCAAAATACCCGCCATCAAACACAGTCCCGATGTCAATCTTCGCATTCAAACCGCACGGTCGGATATAGATTCGGGTGTGGCAGCATGTTTGCTTGGAACGTTGGCTCGGGTTTGCGAACTGTACGACAGTGAAAGATTACGACAAAACCGTCAACGACAACATGAAGAGAGTAGCGGACAACAACGGCAAAGCAACCACAACAACAAGCAAACTCAAGCTGCTGCTGACGCATCCTCCTCCTCCTCCTCATCAACATCGGCAGCGACGGACCTTTTGCAAGATCGTCGCCTCGAACAAGTTGTGGAATGCTTGCTTTGTGGTGTGGATGTCAAGAAACGAAAACGTGAATATTTGACGCATTTTCTCGATACTAAAAAGAGAGAAGATGAAGACAGTGATCATAATTATCATGGTGACAGCCCAACAAATAACGGCAATAGCGACGATATTGAAGAACTAATAGAAGGGGAAAAAGTCGTCGTTCGGGAAGGATTGAACATTCGTGATTCTTGTCGTGCAGCTTGGGGGTTGGCTATTCTTGGGGCTTTTCATTGTGAAACTTTAGGTGGAACAAAAGTCATGGATTTGTTACTGGCCTTGAGCTTGAGAGTACGGGAGCTACTTTTGTATCGATTGCAATTGTTTTTCCAAGGCGATATCATGGAGGATATAACCGAGTTGTCAGAGGGGGATTCTCTAACACAGCACCAAAAACGACAAGCCCCGGAGGAAAGGTTGGATGATTTGGCAGAAGAGTTGGCGGAGGATGCAGCTGCTGCCATGTGGGCCTTTGCTTGTGTCAGAGCCTGTACAGGCATGCGGAGCGAGCCCTTGTTTGAAACTTGTTGTTCCATATTATGCCGCGACCCAGTGGAATTGCGGAAGCGAGCTATGGAGGCTGATAAGGACTCGACAATCGAGGCTAACAATGTAGTCGATAGATTGCTCCTTTCCGAAGCGCAGATAGCTGAATCCGAAGAGGCCGATATAGCTCTTAATGAGACTGTTGCTGCTGAAGAAGCTTCCGACGTTGTTGATCCCAATCAAACACCAAAGGCAACAGCAGCGGAAGACAAAGAAGCTTTAATTGATTGGCTGTCACCGAATGAGCTTACCGATGTCTTGTGGTCTCTGGCTTTGCATGGGCGCGCTGGTGGTAATTTGCCCGACACAACCGACCTCTCCGAGAACGCAGCTGCCCTGAAGGAGATAGCGTTCGACAGATTGATAGCTCTGCTGCGCGAGGACTTTAATTACCTCGAGAGCCAGGAAGACAATGTCAATGATTCTGATAGCGGCGATCTTGTCCCTTCTATAGAGAAGTACAACATAACCGAAGAAGGCGAAACTATGACAGTTGAAGTCGTGGACGCTGCTGCTTTATTGGCATCTGAAAACGCGGCAAAGATGGCAGTGGTCACTGCTGTTCAGAATATGACGGTCCAAACTTCATCGCCGGCCACTGGAGATCTTGCCAGTACTATTGAAGAAATTGAAGTAGTAGACGCGGTAACCATTTTGGAATCATCAGAGGAGCACGCCATACAAAATGAGATCGTAGTTTCTTCTCGGAAAAATTTGGTTGAGAAGAACGAGGATGAACAAATTGACCAGGTGGCCGAAGTATTTTCAGACGGCGAAGACAGCGTTGTCGCAACGATATCAACAAGTCAATCCGTGGACAGCACAAACGACGACGATTCGGAGGATGACAGTAGCCCCATCGATGTTATCAACGCCGAAGAGCCGGCCGCTACCGTGACCGACCAACTGTACTTTCTCCCTCACGATTTGTGTTCACTCGCGTGGGCTGTAACAGAGTTGAGAGACTCTTTGAGATTTCAGATTGTTGACCTGGTCGTGAATATCTTCTCGCGACTGGGAGAAGAAAGTTTTGACTCCCTTAGAGGGGCCGACCTGTCAAATCTAGCCTGGGCTATTTCCCGAAACTCGTGCGATGCCAGGCCGTGGTCGAGTGAAGCTGAAAACCACTCCTCTTTCCAATTAACTCTGTGGGTCGTCAGGAGAGCCTTAGTTGCGTCAGGGGGGAGCTATGATGAGCCTGATATCTCAAAACGAATTCACATCCTCGACCCATTTCAGCCTCCGGAGCTATCAAGGCTCATGTGGGCAGTAGCATCTCAAGTTCGATCGTATTCTGGCAAGAGTCAGGAACATTACCCAGAGATAGAGGAGCTCGCAATAAATGCACTAATTGCTGCAAGTGCAAACTTGTCGTCATTTTCCCCTGAGGACCTGGTATGTGGTACAGTATCGTTTGCCACCTTGTTGCTTCCTTGGATAAATCACCTTTTGCTAACAATTTGAGCATCTTATGTTGATACTAGGTTCGATTGTTGTGGGCTTTTTTTGAGTTATGTGATTTTGAAGATGCACTACCACAGCCTGCTGTGGCAAATGCACTTGGAAAAGTTTTCGGCTCGATCGAGACAACAATCATTCGCTGGGAACGGGGCCATCTAAAAAGGGCCGAAGAAGAGGGCGCTGAGGACAGCCCGAGAAGGTTCAATGCATTAACGTCCTTCTTCTTGAGGCCAAGATTACCACGGCAGCTGCTGGATCAGATTATCGAGGAACACCATGACATCGAAGACGAAGACGAGCGCATCCTTTCGTCATTTGTTGATGAGAAAAAATCCAAATTGCCACGCTTAAGGGATCTAGCTATTGATCCCGCATCACTTGCGAAGGTGGCTGGGGGGTTTGCTAAAATGTCGACAAAACACCCGAATTTGAGAGGAAGCCCAATCTTGACGCGGGTCATACTCAAGCTGCTAACTTCAAAGAATGGCCGTTTGCTGCACGAGTTCTCCATGACCAATTTAATTCGCGCTTGCGAGGCTGCCGCCATCAACGAAGCGGTTGGACGTGGGGAGGACCTTGTGGTTGGCCAGTTTGCGCGGCGCTTTCTTCATCTTCTAAATGACGCTAATGACCCCGACAGGACGAACGACAAGGATATCAATTCCGATCTTAAACTGTCGACAGCGTCACCGGAAGAGATCTCAACCCTCATTTGGTCCTTGGGGGAGTTAGGAGCTCGACATGTGCTGAAGGATAAAGATCGACAATTAGCACATCGTAAACTGCGTCTAGTTGCAGAGAGCCCCATCATCTCTGACGACCAGCTGGATCATCTTTCCAAGCCCGGAGCCCTCAAAGTGGTAAGTGCTTTAAATGATTGTGTATTGTTTCCCCATGAAAAATAGCTAGTTGGCGGTTCAGCTCATGCTCTTTGATTTCTGGTTAGCTTCGAGGGTTGGTAGCACTGAATGAGATGCGATGTGATAGGGCTCTTCTAATCAAGGTGCTCGCGCTTATTGAGCCAACGATATCGTCGATTAGCAAGGAATCAGATCTATGCGATCTTGCCGAGAGTCTTGTCACAATTCGAAATTACCTTAGTAATGAAGTGCAGCACTCCTCGAATATGACACACACAAGGAATTCCGACACAGTTGCTTTTAGACTCATGCAGGAACAAAACACAACAATTGTCGCAAACACAACAGGAACAAACGAAACTATCCAGGACGGCAACACAACAGAGCAAATCAATAATTCAACCCTACCAGATCCTGTTGTATCTGAGTATGATACGTTGAGAGATGCATGTGCCAGGATGCTGTCGATCTTGGGAGCTTATGCCACAGAACGGGTCTCCACTTTGAAAGTTGATTCTCTCTGTAGGCTCCTTGCGGTCTACTCACTTTCCCCGTTTCAAGCAGACACTTTCGTCGATGCTTGTGACAGCGAAGTTTCCCATCGCCAAAAGCTGTTGGAGTCGGCAGCCTCTGTTGCGAGTGTTGAAGATTTATTGCAGCAAGCAGCGAAGAATGCCATAGAAGCGAATTCGACAGTGTTCGGAAAGAACGACGACGACAGTAGAATGTCACTGGCGGCTCTCAAGAAAGGCCTCAAGTCCATTTTTTCGCCTTCCACAGCAGACAACAACAACGACAATGATAAAATTGCAGAGGAAATGAAAAAATTCACAGAGGAAGTTGGCATTCTAGTGGATCGTGTGACAGCTGCAGTCACCCGGGTCGAGGAATGCATGGGGCAGATCGGCTCTGCGAGTAATGTTCATACAGACACTCTCCTAAAAGGAATTCAGGGTGGCGCTAATTTCGAATTAGGTCGTTGTCGGGAGCTGATTGATAATTACCGTCGCATCAATTTCAGCACGGGACGACGGTTAAGTCGATATGATTTTGATCGCGACCTTGGCAAGCGACTTTTATCTAGGCTGATTCCGCGGAATTAGCTACTTGTTTCGTCAAAAAAATGCGTCAATAATAGTTACTACTAGCGAAAGCCTATTGTTTCAAGTCAAAAGCAGAATACAAAATAGTGTTGGCACCAACAAAGGGCAATGTGACCCTTTGAATACTCGGATGCTTAGCTTGCAGATACTGCAACAAGTCGTTGTAAGAGCTAACAATTGCATCTTGACTTTTGTTGTCGTCATCGCTCTCGGTGCGCGGCATGCGCCGATCGGGAAATAAGCGACAAAACACACAGCAAGGGACGATCAGAAAGGGAGTTTGCGTCTGAACGGCAACATCTACAATTTGATCAGTCGCTTCGTCTGGATGGAGCGCTAGAATGGCCCGGCAATTTTGAACAAGTTCATGTTGAGAGTCGCAAATGGGGATTGTCACATCACCTTGAGTGCGGAAATCCGTATCGACACCTGGTGGAGGTTCTCCAAACCAGGCTTGAAAGGCTTGGAAGGGACGCACTCCAATTGGTTGACACATCAGTTGATTTGTGTTATTGTCATCCTGGTTACTGGCGCAGTTTTTACTAGAGCTGTGAGCTTCTGCTTGTGAGGTTGGCGTCACGGCATTCCCATGCATGGCCGAGGCGGCAGAAGGATTATTAGTGTTGCCATTTTGATTACTGCGTTTGAGGGCTCGGCTCCATATTTTTCGATCTTTGCCAGGCAACCGACCCACTGCTTCTCGAGGATCGACGACTGTGCTTTGCACTCCCTGTAGACCTAAATTCATTGAAACGTGACCAGAACCACCAGCCACATCCAAGACTCCTGATCCCCCGTTGAGATACTCTAATGCCTCCGCAAGAGCGGCTCCGTTGATGTTGTGATGGACCCAAGTGTTTGGGTCCTCGGGAATTGTTGTTTCGCCTGTGTTCTCGTCATCCTTATTCAAAGCAGTTTGATTATCGTCCGACGTGCGTAATTTCATTTGCCGATGTGCAATCATTTGCAAAAGAAACTTGGCGAGATATTCCCCTTGCTTCCTCTTTTCTTGGACACCGCTGTGGTGCGCACAACATGCTTTACCCCCGCCATTTTCAGTCTCGTTGTTATTGTCTTTATCATTCCCGTGTCTATTCTTTCCTTTGGGAACTCGTTCCTGTTGTTTCTTACGATACAACGAATTTTGTTGTTGCTCTTGTCGATAGTACTTGGTATGCCACGCTTGCCACTGTGACTGAGTCCAGTAGCGAATTTTCTGGAGTGTCAAGATTTCTTGTGCATCCTCGATAGACGGAACGTGAACAACATAACGAGGTTCCTTCCACTCTGTGCCATCGACTGCATCTTGATAAATACCACGACGTATCCGAATCAAGTCTCCGTGTTTGGCATAACGTCGAAAATAGGATCTCAATTCCTTGATGGTGTCCACATTGCGAGCGTCAAATTGAATACGGACCAAGACGTGATACAAATCAGCTTCATCGTCTCCTGCTGCATAATCCCCATCATCATTGTTCACGACTACCAAATTGAGACTGGCAAATGTAGACCGTACGGAACGACCAAACAACACTCCTTCAATGGTCTCTGTCTCGTCGTCATCGTCATTTTTCTCGATATTATTGGTTTGGCTTACAGCAACTTGGTCGACTGTGCTGCTGCAACCCTGATCGACGTCTCCCTCGTCGTCTTCTAGAAGGGTTCCGAGAGAAAGGGGTGATTGTGGAGTCATCTTCAAAAGCTGCAAAGGTCTATCTTGTAGATCGGTAGACTGTGATCGGCCATGGTCGTCACCGACGACCCAAAACAACAAACTGTGAAAGATCAAGTGTGCGCCAGTGAAAAGTAATTGGATGTTCTTTAGACACACACTTGGCCATATACATCGATACAATGTCTCCATAGTGTCTATAGACTTTAGAACACTCACTGGTTGAACAGGCTAAAAGAAATCTACTGTAATTCATCATCCTTAATTATTGTGTGAAACAGCCAGTTTGGACTTGCCATGGGCCCTGCACTGCGTTGAATTGAGTTGACTGGAGCTCTGGAGCGAAGCATTTTCAAGAAAGCCTGCTAGAAGCTGTTCGTAGCCCATTTTGGTCTTCCTTTACAACCGCTTCCACCCTTGCATCCGTCTCCTGCTGCTGGAACGTTTTAATTGCGCCAGTCAATGTGCAGCTAGTGCGTGCGTGTATCCATTTTATGACGTTTTCTTGTCTGCAACCTTTCCTCGTCCTTGTGCGTACTCTTGTCGATTATTGGTTCGTCTCCACGAGGAATATTTCCTTCTCCAGTCTTTATCAGCTGTTCCAAAGAGATCATCCAACCAAGTAAAGAATCCGCTAAAATTACAATTGGGGCATTCATGGTGTCGATCATGAAAGGTGGGCGTCAAGAACAAGGAGAGAAACCGGTTTTCAAAGTGGGAACTGCCCACCAGTTCATATCCCGAATGAATCAGAAGCGACTGCGTTAATTGCAGGGTACCACAACCCACCAAGGTGGATTTGAGAACTCCACCAAAAAGATAGGTCAAGACCATGGAATAAAGAGGCAAGAAGGATCCAAAGAAATTGCCTTCCATGGGATTGAACGAAAAACCGGCAATGGCATTGGGTGTCGAAGAGACATGATGAGACTTGTGGATAAACCAAAGATATCTCGTATGGAAAAGACGATGGAAAATATAAAAGTAGGCATCGAAGACCACAAAATAAACGGATACTTCGGCCAGCAGTCGCAACCAGAAATGCAAGGGTGCGAGATTCGTAGCGGAAGTATCTGTATTTTGATTTGTGTCTTCTTCATTATGGTTCAACACTACTAGTACAATTACTTGATTCGCGATTCCAACCTGGAACAAATATTGAATGAATTTCCCGCCAATTAGTGTAGCTATCGAGTGCAACACTTCATGTCGTACATTTTGAAACTTGTTCTTGCTTGATTGTATTTGTCGTGACCAAAAATAGTTGGGAAAGACCACTTCGGTCACCAACAAAACCACCAAGGCCAGCGACAATCGGCTCACGGATTTGCTCACGGTCAACAGTACGCCAATGGCTCCTTCGAGACTCATGCTGCTACTAGCAAGGTAGCTGCTACAGGTCAAATATAGTCTCTATAATCAGTATCCTGGTGGGTTAACTAAATGAAATGAGTGTTTGCAAATGTTCCTAGTAGGGAGTTAGGTGTACTATAATTATGTACAATGTGTAGTGATTAACAGCACCATAGTGTCGATGGATCAATGTTAGTCTTTTGATGAATCCCAAGACTCACCATTCGGGACTAAAAGATACTTTCTGGTATTCGGATCTTCTCAGTAGTTTGAATTTTGATCTAATTGAATAACCGGAGAAACTCTCGTCGTGGTCGCGCTGTTGCTGTGACCCGCTGTCACAATTGAATACAGTTGAGTGTATGAGATGTTACTTGTAATTGTTCCAACATCACCATACAATCCACATGATAGCTAGCGACGTTACCACAAAGTACCACTTTACAGATAGCGATAACAATGGCAGTAACGCGACGAAAATCCAAAACCGTCTTGGGCAGAATGCAGGATCCAGCCTGCCCAGCGTCCCCTCAACAACAAGAGCAACCACAACGACAAAATCTGTCCCGCGGAATTTCCATGGCTACTCGAAAAAAGTTTTCCTTTCTCTATAGCCTTCTCAATCCAAGATCGCATCAGTGGCAAGCTCTATGGTTCAAGCAGGTCATCACCACTGTCATACTGGGCGACTTGATTTCCTTTGTGATTTCCACGGAACCGTCCCTTCGAGACTACGGCAATCTCTTTCATTACATTGAAGGAATATCCTCGTCCATCTTTTTGTTCGAGTACATGGGACGACTCTTGACCTGCGTCGAACGACCCAAGTACAAACCGCACGGTCCGGTTTGGGGACGTCTTTACCACATTGTCTCCGTAGGAGCCTTGTGGGATGCTCTGGCCACCTTGCCGTTTTTCTTGGAACCCTTTGTGGGCGTTGACTTGCCCCGATTGACGTACTTGCGATTTTTGCGGCTCTTACGGATTACTAAAACCAATGGGGCCATCCGAGCGACCGATGCCGTCTACCGTGTTGTGTATTACAATCGAGAAATTTTAATTGTCGCGGCCATCATGTGCAGTTTGCTGGTTTTGGGGACGGGTATCATTCTGTATTACTTGCGGCCGCAACACAGCAATGATGAACAATTTCAATCCATCTTGTCCACCATGTATTTGTCCACCATGATGCTGACGGGTCAAGGCGGACCCGAAGGCGACTTGCCATGGTATACCAAAGCGGTGGTCTTAATTACCAGTATTGTCAGTGTGGCCATGTTTGCCATTCCTTCCTCCATGTTGACCTGGGGCTTTGAAGCCGAGGCAGAACGCATGGCCAAACGATCGAGGGCGTTGGCCAAACGGGCAAAAGAAGGTGGTGGTCCCGCGTCGGAAGATGACTATTCGACCGATGAAGAATATCAAAAAATAATTGCGGGAGAAGATGATAGTGACGACGACAGCGGAAGCGACGATTTGGATCCTTGGCATAAAGAAATCCTGGAGCAGTTTCGCCAAGCCGATACCGATGGTTCGGGAAATCTCACTCTAAAGGAATTTATGCAATTGTCCACGACATCAAAAGCAGCAGCTGCCAACAACAATAATAGTAATGGTTCAGCAGGAGGGGAAGGGCCAGCTTTGACAATGGTCATTGGTCGTGTCGAACAGTTGGAGAGGGAAATGAAACAAAATAGTGCCAAGTTGGATAGAATTCTTGAATTACTGGAATCGAAAAAAGACAGGTAAAGCAACGATGCGATACAATTAATTTCAGGAGATTCAGGTTTACATTAGAATTATTTTACAGATATGCAATTTTACAGATATGCAATTTTACAGAAGGGTGAAGTAACCTCTCAACAACAATGGGCATTACTAGTACAGAATGGTGCAAATACGATTCCGTCTGGATCTAGCCTTCCCAGTTCGCATCGTAGTCCCCATAACCTAGTTTGTCGGAAAATAAGTTATGAGTGAGACCTTTGGCGATTTCAATTCAACAAAACCTAGCTCATTCCGCAAGAGGCGCCAAGGCCTTACCTGTCGATGGTCCGAAGAATTCGCTCCAGTCAGGAACATCTACCATTTTGCACTGCTCCTCAGCTGAGCGTTGAATAGTGGAGATAATATTCATTCGTCTTCGAGAAGCTCCAGAGCATTCAACAAAGCCTTGGGATCCAGTGATTTCCGTCGCCTCGCACATGGCCTCTTCACAGGTCGCCGGAGTAATTTCATCAGCGCCTACTTGAAGATTTGTCACAGAATTAATCATAAATGCCCGAATACCGATCAGTCCACAATTCTTTCGGGTACACTGGTAATCAGTGGCCCAACATTGTGCACACTGCTCGTGAAACCCAGTCTTGTCCATGGTGCAAGCCACCAAGTCTTCGAAAGTGCCCCCCAGTAGAGTCTTCTTTGCACATTCCAGAGACACTTGTCCCAACATTTTCCGTGTTGCATATTGCGTTCTTAAATTATGCCAAGGCGAGCAAGCTCCGCATGCACCACAATGAAGGATTTTATAGCCGGATTCATGTGCTGATTCCGGACTTGGAAAAGTGCGCTGTGTCCGTTCAACTTTTTCGCTAACTGTCCCGTTGCCACGATCATCAAAGGCGCACATTTCATTCACATTCTGGTTTGCATAAAGGATCTCCTTTACCAACGGTAAATTTTTGCGTACAACTTTTTCTTGTTCCTGCGCTCCAACTAGAATGAAAATGAGAGCTAGTGATGCAAGCAGTAGAAGGCACCATATAATCCAACTGAAAATGTTGTAAGCTTTGTAGGGAAGCGACCTAGTTTTACCACCTTTTCCACAGATGAGATCACAACACACAATGTTCACGACATGGCATGTGGAGTCAAGCTCATCCACGTCGGTGGCATCTTCGATCATTGGATCTGCCTTCTGCGGCTGTTCTGCCTTGGCCGTCGTCCCAGAAAGCTCCACACCTTTCGTGGCACCATCGGAAGCAGCGACCTCATTCCTCACACCATCAGGAGGAACCTCGGTCTTTACAGTATCTACCCCTTGCTTTGCAGCAGATTCGCCGACTCCGACACTCTCGGGATGTGGGCTACTTGTAGACAGTTCTTCATCGAATGGGGGGGCATCATCTTCGTCGAATGAGGATGTACACTGTTCGGTATCCTCTTCGTCTTCTAGATCCATGGTTCGCTTCGTTTCAAGATTTCTGCCCGAGTCCAAGATAGACTCGCCAAAGAATGTGTGCTGGCGCTTCTTGACTGCTGTTGAGTGGCGCAGGGAGACTCGCATGCTCTTTGATACTCTCCATGCCACAGCATGCAAAAGGATACAACCGACAAACCAAACCAAGAAGGAAATGCCTTCCACAAGCGTAAGTCTGTCTTCCGGCCCGTCCTTCCAAACTTTCTCTACATAGCCAACTCCGTAGGCAAAAACGAACGACGAAAGTAGGATCAAAGTGCCGGCAATGCCCAGGCCAAATCTTTTCAGATTCTGCCGATCATGAACTGTTCTGTTGACCCAATCAATCACAAAGCAGATGAAGAATCCCGTACATAGTCCAAGGAAAAGGGACAATGGGATGGTTGCTGGTTTTGCTCCGCAAAAGAAGGGAGCCATGACGGGAAACAAGCTCATGTTCGTCCGAAAGGTTAGTAGGCGTGCTTGGACAGCAAGGGCATGCAGGTTGGCACCCAATGCAATCCTCCGTCCATCTAGACTGTCGCTATCGATGGAATCATAAACGCCTAGCCACTGAGGTCCAAGGTACGACAACAGAAAGATGAAATAGGCTCCCACAAAGTTGGAAAGCCCAACTAGAATATAGGACGTTCGATAGTCGAGATCACGGGTAATGAGACCGAGGAGGGAGGCGATAGCGACGTAGAATAGCACCCACCCCCGAGTGGTAACAGTCAGTGCCCGATCCACAACGTCGAGTGCTGCCTTGAGTTCTGGTGTTTCGTTGTCAGCAATATCATCGATCTTCTCGCCACCAGATCTGGCAGCAGCTTCTTGAGCAGCCTCTCTTGCATGAAGGGCAACCCACCTGGGAGAACGCCGTAATGCTGTCTCTTATACACATCTCCGAGCCCACGAGACTAAGGCGAATCTCGTATGCCGTCTTCTGCTTGAAAA
>ENA-ORBV01004393-ORBV01004393.1-microbial-mat-metagenome-genome-assembly--contig:-NODE-4393-length-27125-cov-7.437408_pt1 | contig 27125 bp, 23 predicted proteins | sample MGYA00237777_ERZ505514 | MGnify/ENA primary metagenome ERZ505514 (study PRJEB26160, sample SAMN06269048) | microbial mat metagenome | isolation source: Oligotrophic lake microbial mat | place...
ATTCGTCGGCAGCGTCAGATGTGTATAAGAGACAGCCCCGACACCCAGCGCGCCGGCCCCGGCCGGGCCGCCGGCGGCTGCCGGCGGAACTACTGACACGGCTGTCCCTGCCGAGCGACCGTCACCCAGCGACGGCACCGCCTATGTCACGCCGATCGTGCGCAAGCTGGCAACGGAACTGGGCGTCGACCTGGCAAGCGTCCGCGGCACCGGAGTCGGTGGCCGAGTCCGCCGGCAGGACGTCACAGCAGCGGCCGAGGAAGCGGTGGCAGCCAAGCAGGCGGCGGAGGCAGCCCAGGCGCCCTCACCGGCACCTGCTGCCGCGGCGGCCACGGCACCTCCTGCCCAGCAGACCCCGGCTCCCGCCGCGGCGCGAGAGCCCATCGACGCCTCCCCCAAGCGCGGCACCACCGAGGCGATGAGTCGGACGCGCCGTGTCATCGCGGCCCGGATGATGGCGTCGCTGCAGACGTCCGCCCAGCTGACCACCGTCGTCGAGGTCGACGTCACGCGAGTTGCCAGGTTGCGCGCCCGGAGCAAGGGCCCGTTCGAGGCACGCGAGGGCGTGAAGCTGTCGTTCCTGCCGTTCTTCGCCCTGGCGGCGGTCGAGGCGCTGAAGGTGCACCCCATCATCAACGCCAGCACCGACGGCGAGTCGATCACATACCACCACGCCGAGAACCTCGGGATCGCCGTCGACACCGAGCGTGGCCTGATGGTCCCCGTGATCCGTGACGCCGGTGACCTCAACCTCGCCGGCCTGGCCCGGCGGATCAGTGACCTGGCCGAGCGCACCCGTGCCCGCCGGGTCGGGCCGGACGACCTCAGCGGCAGCACATTCACGTTGACCAACACCGGCAGCCGCGGTGCGCTGTTCGACACCCCCATCATCAACCAGCCGGAGGTTGCCATCCTCGGTACCGGTGCCGTCGTCAAGCGCCCGGTCGTGGTGACCGACGCGGACGGCGCGGAAGGCATCGGGGTGCGCTCAATGGTGTACCTGGCGTTGAGTTATGACCACCGGATCGTCGACGGCGCGGACGCCGCCCGGTTCCTCGTCACCGTCAAGACCAGGCTGGAAGAAGGCGCCTTCGAGTCCGAGCTGGGGTTGTAACGCACACATGCACATTGCGGTGACCGGCGCGTCCGGTCTGATCGGCACCGAACTGCTGCCCCACCTGGTGCGTGGCGGGCACAGCATCGTTCGGCTGGTCCGGCGGCCGGGCCGGGGTACCGAGGAGGTCCAGTGGGACCCGATGGCCGGGGACGCCTCCGGTATCGCGCCAGGTGCCCTGGACGGCGTGGACGCCGTCGTGCACCTCGCCGGCGCCGGGGTCGGGGACAAGCGATGGACCGAGTCGTACAAGGCGCTGATCCGCGATTCTCGCGTCCTGGGTACGCGCACGCTGGTCAGCGCCATGACGACGATGGCCGCGCCCCCGGCCGCGTTCGTGTCAGGCTCCGCAGTCGGCTACTACGGGGACCGGGACGAGGAGGTGCTCACCGAGGAGTCGAGTCGCGGCAGCGGTTTCCTCGCCGACGTCGTAGCTGCCTGGGAGGCGGAGGCCGTCGCGGCGGAGGCCGCCGGCATCCGCACCGTCCGACTGCGGACCGGTCTGGTGATGAGCGACCGCGGCGGGGCGTTCGGCCGGCTCCTGAAGATCTTCAAGTTGGGGGGCGGTGGCCCCATCGCCGGCGGACGGCAGTGGTGGCCGTGGATCACCCTGCTCGACGAGGTCCGGGCCATCGACTTCTGCCTGCGCTCGGAGATCCGTGGGCCGGTGAACCTGGGCAGCCCCAGCCCGCGGCGCAACGCCGACGTGGCCGACGCGCTGGGCAGGGCGCTGCACCGCCCCGCATTCGTACCGGTGCCCGGGTTCGCGCTTCGGGTGGCGTTGGGTGAATTCGCCTCGGACGTCACCGGCAGCCAGCGGATGCTGCCCAACGCGCTGCTGGCCGCGGGGTTCGCCTTCACGCACACCGATATCGATCAGGCCTGCCGCTGGCTGGTCGACCGCTGACCCATCGGTCAGCCAATCAGCCGGCCATCCGTGCGTCAGGCGGGACCGGCAGCGCCGACGTCGGCGATCCGCCACCCCTGCGACGTCGTGACGAGCTCGATGCGCACCGGCTGTGGAGTCACCTCTGCTGACTCGGCCCCGAGCACGGTGGCCATCTCGACGACCACGGCTGCGGAGTCGGCGGTCACCTCCTCGACCCACATCGCCCCCAGGGACACGGACACCTCCGCCGCAACCCCGTCGGTGATGACGCCGGAGATGAAATCGATGTCCGCAGCGCCTGCCGGGGACCCGGGAACATAGACCGCAGCCAGCGCCGTCGCGTCCGCGGACCTCAGGGCCGTGGTGCGAACGGCCACCAGAGCGCGGGTCACGGCCACGATCTCGTCCTCGCCCGGCGCCTCGGGCCGCACGTGCTGCGCCGTCGTACCCAACGGTTCCCCGCCGCCCCGCACCACGGCGGGCGCATCGAACCGGTCCCAGGCGAGGACCCCGCCCGCTGCCAGCACGCCGAGCGTGACCCCGACGGCGGTCACGACCGCAACCCGGCGGGTGCCTCCCAGGTGGCGGCGACGGGCACGCGGCCTGCGCAGTCGGCCGACCTGCGATTGCGCCGGCGGCGACACCGCTCGACTCGCCTCCGTCGACCACTCCCGCAGCCGATGGGTGACGGCCTCGGGCGCGGGCACGGCCGGCATCGCCGCGGCCACCATCCTGATCGGCGCCGCAGGCGACGCTGAGATGACCGTCTCGACGATCTCCGAAGGCGACGGCCGACGCGCAGGGTCGGGGTCCACGCCGCGACTGATCAGGTCCACGAGTGCGGCCGGCGTCTGGGCGGCGAGCACCGACAGCGGCGCCCGAGACGGACCGGGTGCCGGCGCGTCCCCGGTGAGGCACAGCCAGGCGACCGCGCACAGAGCGTGGACATCGCCGGCCGGTCCACCGGGCACGCCGGTGGCGGACTCCGGCGGGGCGTAGCCGTCGGTGACCATCACGGGGCCCGCCCCGGCTATCCGCAGCGCGCCCAGGTCACCGAGCAGTGGGCGGCCGTCGGCGTCGAGCAGCACGTTGGACCCGGACACGTCCCCGTGGACGACCCCGCCGCGATGCAGATCCGCCAGCGCGCCGGCCAGCGCGACCAGTACGGTCACGACCTCGCCCGCGTCCAGCGGCCCCCGGACGGCGACCAGTCCTGCCACGCTGCCGCCCGCTGCGAAATCCATGATGACCGCAGGCGGGTCTTCGCAGATCCGCTGCACCGCGACCAGGTGCGGATGCCGCACCCGGAGCCGGTCACCGACCTGCGGGGGCGCCGCCAGAAGCTTCACCGCCACCCGGCGGCCGTTGGCCCGGTCCACCGCCAGCCAGACCTCGGACGAGCCGCCATGCCCGACCAGTGCCTCTAACCGGCACCCTGCGACCGTCATGCCCACCCGTCCCAGTTCCGCCATGCCCTCATCGCACCACGCCAGCCCCACCAGCCGCGCCCGTCGTCCACAGGCGGCTACCGTGCTCCCGTGACCGCTTCATCGCCACGTGGACCGGGCAGAACCGAAGCGGCCGACATCGTCGTCGTCGGGGCAGGGTTGGCCGGTCTCGCGGCAGCGCGCACCCTGGCCGGCAACGGTCTCGACGTGCTCCTGCTGGAAGGTCAGGACCGGGTCGGCGGCCGGGTCGGCACCGACGTCATCGACGGCTGGTACGCCGACCACGGCTTCCAGCTGCTCAACCCGGCATACCCGGCCCTGCGCCGCTACGTCGATGTCGAGTCGCTGCGGCTGCAACCGCTCGGCGTGGGCGTCGTCACCCGCCTCGGCGGCGACCGGCGCGTCCTGCTGGCGGACCCCCTGCGCCACCCGGAGACGCTGCGGCACCTGTCCCGGGCGCGTGGGCTGCTCTCGCCCCGCGAGGTCGCCGCGCTGGCCCGTTACGTCGCGCGCGTCTCGCTGCTGCCGCCGGGGCGTCTGGAGAGCGCCCCGGATGTCGGCTGGCATGCCGCCTTCGACAGGGCCGGCATCTCCGGGCCGCTGCGCCGAGCGGTCCTCGAGCCGTTCCTGACCGGTACGCTCGCCGACGCCGAGGGGACGACATCGCGGCGCCACGTCGACCTCGTGCTCCGCTCGTTCGTGCAGGCGGCGCTCACCGGCCCGCCGGGCCTGCCCGTCGGTGGCATGCAGGCATTCGCCGATGCCGTGGCGGCCCCCGTGCGCGAACGGCTACGACTGTCCTCACCCGTCAGCCGGGTCACCAGCGCCGGAACCGGTTGGCTGGTTGCCGCCGCCGACCGTGAGATCAGCTGCCGCTCCGTGATCCTGGCGACCGGCGCCGAGGTCACCGCCCGGCTGCTCGACCGGCCGCCTGCCGCGCCCGCTCGCGCCTTGACCACGTTCTGGCACATCACCGACGGCCCCGCCGCGCCCACCGGGCTCGCCCGCTTCCTGCATGTCGACGGCACCGGGGCACACCGCCGCCGCGATGGACTGGTCAACACGGTCGTCATCTCCCGCAGTGCCCCGTCCTACGTCCCGGCGGGGACCGCAGCGGACCACCAGCTGGTCGCGACCACCGTCCTGGGCGCCCGACCCGAGGCCGAGGCGACGGCCCGACGACAGGCGGGCGACGTACTCGGCAGTGATCCCGGTGGTTGGCGGCTGCTGACCAAGCACGTCATCGCGTGGGCGCTGCCCGCTGCGCTGCCACCGCTGCCCGTGCGATCACCCGTCGACCTTGGCGACGGTCTGGTGGTCGTGGGCGACCACCGGGACACCCCCTCCATCCAGGGCGCTCTGGTCTCCGGCCGGCGGGGCGCGCAGGCGGCCCTGCGCCATGTCTTCGGCCCGATGCACCCGAGTGCCGACGAGGACTACCGGTTCGTCCCAGCGGCGGTCTCCGGTGCCCGCTGACGCGCCGACGATTGTGGCGACGTCCGGCGGCTGGGTCGCCGGCCGGCGCACCCGGCTGGCGTTCGGCCCACTCGTTGCCCACGCGGTGGAGCTCTCCGGCGTCCACGGCCGAGCGCCGCGACTGACCTACCTCGGCACCGCGGGAGGTGACCAGGCGTTCTACAACGCGTGGGTGCACGAGGCCGGGGTCGAGGCGGGCTTCGACACCACGGTGCTGTCGCTGTTCCCGATGCCCAGCGTCGACGACGTCTCCGGGTTGATCCACGGCAGCGACGTGGTGTGGGTCAACGGCGGCTCGGTGGTCAACCTGCTCGCGGTGTGGCGCGCCCACGGCCTGGGCGAGATCTTCGCCTCGGCCTGGCGCGCCGGGGTCGTCCTCGGTGGCGTCAGTGCCGGGTCGATCTGCTGGCACGTCGGCGGCACCACCGATTCCTACGGCCCGGACCTGCGGCCGGTCACCGACGGGTTGGCCCTGCTGCCCTACGGCAACGGCGTGCACTACGACAGCGAGGCGCAACGGCGACCCCTGCTGCATCGCCTCGTCGCCGACGCGACCCTGCCCACCTCGTGGTGCACCGACGACGGCACCGGCGTGGTCTACCGCGGCACGACGATGGCCGAGGCCGTCAGCGAGCGCGGTCCGGACAGCAATGCGGCCGTCTACCTGGTCGAGTCCGACGGCGCCGGCGGCGCGGTCGAGACCCGGGTCGATCCGCGCAGGCTCACGTGACGCCGACCCACCTGGCATCAACACAGGGTCGGCAGTGCGGCTGACCCTGCTGGGGACCGGTTCGGCGGATGGGTGGCCCAACCCGTTCTGCACCTGCCTGTCGTGCGCCACCACATCGACGATCCGGACCCCCACTGCCGTCCTCGTCGACAGCGCCGTACTGCTCGACTGCGGACCCGAGGCGCCCCGCCAGGCACTGCGCGCCGGTGCCAGGTTGGACACCTTGCGGGCAGTCTGGATCGGTCATGATCACCCGGATCACTCCGCTCCGCTGGCCATGCTCTCCCGCGAGTGGGCGCGAGCACTCGACAGCACCGAGCGGCCGAGGCTGCAGCTCATCGCCTCCGCTACCACGCTGGCCTCGTGGCGGCAGTGGATCGGGCCCACCTCCGACATCAACCTCGTCGAGGCCGTGCCAGGTGAGGAGCTGCAGGTGGCGGGGTACCGCCTCCTGCCGTTGGGCGCCTCGCACGGCACCCGTGAAAACCCTGGGCTGCTGCTGCACCTGACGTCGCCGAGCGGGTCGAGCCTGCTCTACGGCACCGACACCGGCCCGCTGCCGGAAGCCACCATCGCGGCGCTACGAGGCCGGCGCGCCGACCTCGTCCTGCTGGAGGAGACCTTCGGCACCAGAGCCGATCTGGCCGGTGCCGGCGACCACCTCGACCTGGTCGGCTTCGAGTGCGAGCTTGCCCGGTTGCGAGCCGTCGGAACCGTCGACGAGCGGACCCGGGTCGTCGCAGTGCACCTGTCGCACCACAACCCGCCAGGCGTCGACCTCGACCGGCGACTCGCGGCCGTCGGCGCGCAGGCGGGACGTGACGGTGCTGAGATGACCGTGGGGGGCGACCCGCCGCCACATCGCACGCTGATCGTCGGCGGGGCCCGCTCGGGCAAGAGCGTGACCGCCGAGCGGCTGCTGCGCCACGAGGCAGCAGTCGACTACGTCGCGACCGGCTACCCGGCGGGCGACGGCGACACCGAATGGGCAGCACGAGTGGCGCGGCACCGTGCTCGGCGGCGGCCGGGGTGGCGGACGATCGAGACCATCGACCTCCTCACCGTGCTGTCGGCGCCAGGACCGGCCGTCCTCATCGACTGCCTGACGCTGTGGCTGACCCGCACCCTCGACGCCGTGGGAGCCTGGGCGGCCGACGGCGAGACCGACGCGGACACTGCCGCATTGCAGGCCGTCGATGCAGCCGTCGAGGACCTGGTCGCAGCCTGGCGGAGCACTCCGAGGCGGGTGGTGGCGGTCAGCAACGAGGTCGGCTCGGGCGTGGTCCCGGCCACGGCGTCCGGTCGGCTGTTCCGGGACCTGCAGGGCCGGCTCAATGCCGAACTGGGGGTGACTGCGGACACCGCGCTGCTGGTCGTCGCGGGCCGCGCCATCCCCCTCGACGCCACCGCCGACCCACCCGGAGGCCGATCATGAGCGCCGTCGCCGCAGTTGCCAGCCCGCCGGACGCCGCCGCGCGAGCCGCTGCCCGAGCGGCGATGGACGGCCTCGCCAAACCTCCCGGCAGCCTCGGTCGGCTGGAGGACCTCGCCGTCTGGTGGGCCGGTGTCCGCGGCGACGCCCAGGCTGCACCGCCACGGCGGCCCGTCCTGGCCGTCTTCGCCGCCGACCACGGAGTGACCGCCCGTGGCGTCTCCGCCTACCCGAGCGCGGTCACCGCGGCCATGGTGACCACCATGCTCGGCGGGGGAGCGGCCGCCAGTGTGCTGGCCCGCGAACACGGGGTACGGATCCGGCTGGTCGACGTGGCCGTGGACACGCAGTGGCCCACCGGGCTGCTCCCGGCAGAGGTGACCGACGCCAAGGCCGGTCGCGGGTCGGCACCGCTCGACACCGAGGATGCGCTGAGCCCTGAGGTGTTCGCCGCCGCATTCGCGGCCGGGCGCGACGTAGCCGACGACGAGATCGATGCGGGCGCCGATCTGCTGCTCACCGGTGATCTCGGGATCGGCAACACCACGCCCTCGGCGACCGTCATCGCGGCCCTCACCGGGGCGGACGCGACGGCCGTGGCGGGGCGCGGCACCGGCATCGACGACGCGGGCCTGGAGCGCAAGCGCCGGGTGATCGCCGCGGCCCTGGCCCGGATCGGAGCCGGCAACGACCCGCTGGAGGTGCTTCGCAGGGTCGGCGGCGCCGACCTCGCCGCTCTGGCGGGGTTGTGCCTGCAGGCCGCCGCGCGGCGAACCCCGGTGCTGCTCGACGGGGTGATCGCCGGGGCCGCCGCGCTGGCCGCCGCACGCTGCGAGGTCGGAACCACCGCCTGGCTGGTGGCGGGGCACCGCTCGGCCGAGCCGGCACACGGCCTGGCCCTGGACGCCCTCGGGCTGCAACCGATCCTGGCGCTGGACATGCGCCTCGGCGAGGGCACCGGCGCCCTGCTGGCGCTGCCGATCCTGCGCTCCGCCGTCACGCTGCTACGGGAGATGGCCACGCTGGCGGATGTGCTCGCCGGGGTGCCGGCCGATGCCACGCCGTGAGGTGGCAGACGACGGACTGCGGCTGTGCCTGGGCACACTGACGGTCCTGCCGACTGCTCCCCCGGCGCGGCTCACCAGCGGCCGGGCCGCGACAGCGATGGTGCTGGCGCCGGCGGCCGGCGTGCTCGTGGGGCTCGCGGCCGGGGGCGTCACCGTGGTTGCCTCGGCGGTCGGGCTGCCGGGCCTGGTGTGCGGCGTCGCGGCCGTGGCGACGGGCGCGGCGGCGACCCGAGCCCTGCATCTCGACGGCGTTGCCGACACGGCCGACGGGATGGCGGCGATCCCGCACGGTGGGGATCCGCAGCGAGCGCTGGATGTGATGCGTCGTGGCGATGTCGGCCCGGCCGGTGTGGTCGCCCTCGTCCTGCTCGTCGTCTCGCAAGCGGGCCTGATCGGGGAGCTGTCGCAGGCTCACAGCGGATGGCGCCTGCTGGTGACGGTGGTCCTCGCGTGGGCCGTGTCGCGCGCGGTACTGCCGCTGCTGTGCTCGCGGCTGTTCGCCGCCGCTCGCCCTGGTGGGCTCGGCGCCGCCGTGCTGCGGACGGTGCCGTTGCCGATGGCGGCCGGGGTGACGATGCTGGTTCTCCTCGTGGCCGCCCTGACGGCCGGTTGGCCGGCCGCCGCCGGCACAGCCGTCTCACTAGCGGCCGGAGTGGCCGTGGCGGCCGGGGTGGCCCGTCGGATCGAGGGTCTGACCGGTGACGTCCTCGGTGCCGCCGTCGAGGTGACGCTGGTCGTTGCCCTCGCGGCGGCCACGCTCATCCGGTGACGCCGACGGCGTCCCGCTCCGGCTCCCTCAACGGCGCGGACTCCTCGGCCCTGCTGAGGCGATGCGGCCACCAGATCCGCCGCCCGATGTCGTAGCCGAGTGCCGGCAGCAGCAGTGAGCGGACCACCAGGGCGTCCAGCAGCACTCCGAAGGCGACGATGAAGGCGAGCTGGGCGAGGAACAGGATGGGCAGCGTCGCCAGCGAGGCGAAGGTCGCCGCCAGGACGATGCCCGCGGACGTGATGACGCCACCGGTCACCGACAGTCCGGTGAGGATGCCGGGCCTGGTGCCGCGGCGAATCGACTCCTCGCGGACCCGTGTCATGAGGAAGATCGAGTAGTCGATGCCCAGGGCGACGAGGAAGACGAAGCCGAACAGCACGATCGACGGATCACCCCCCGGGAACCGGAACAGGTAGTTGAACACCAGCGCGGATACCCCCAGCGTCGCCGCGAAGGACAGCACATTGGCCGCGATGATCAGCAGCGGCGCGACCAGGGAGCGGAGCAGCAGCGCCAGCACGATGAAGATCACTATCAGCACGGCGGGGATGATCCGGGTGAGGTCCGCCGCCGACGTCTCCAGGGAGTCCAGCTGTACCGCGGTGTTGCCGCCGACCAGGACGTCGGTGCTCACCTCGTCCAGATCCGCGCGCAGGCTGCGCACGGTGTCCTCCGCGGCCAGGGAGTCGCTGGCATCGGCAAGGGTCGCCTCGATCTGGACCCGCCCGTCGACCACCAGCGGATCGCCCGAGCCGGGCGGCGCCGCCGGGTCACCGGGCTGCGAGGTGATGATCGCGGACGCGACGCCGGGCTCGGCCTGGGCCACCGCCAGCGCGTCCTCGGCCAGCTCCTGCTGGGCGATGACAATGGCAGGGCTGTCCGATCCGGCAGGAAAGTGCCTGGCCAGCGCCTCCTGTCCGGTCACCGACTCGACTTCCGTCAGGAAGATCTCACTCTGCGGGATGCCGTCGGCGCGCAGGAACGGCAGGCACGCGGCGAAGGCGCCCAGCACCACCGCCGTGGCGATCCAGATCCGGCGCGGGTGCCGTCCGACGAAGCGCGCCACCTGCGCCCACCGCCCGGCCGTCTCGGTGCTCGGGCTACCGACATGCGGGACACCGGGCCAGAACACCCATCGGCCGGCCTCGACCGCGTCGCCGTGGTCGGCACGGCTGTGCTGGCGCCGTGCCATCCGGCGCCCGATCAGGACGGTGGCCAGGATGCCCACGACTGCGCCGAGGCCGGCACCCGTGGCGGTCGCGGCCGAGCCACCGAGCGCGAACCCCGCGATGGCGGCACCCACCGCAGTCGGGACACCGATGAGCAGCAGCCCCATGACGAAAGCCGGGAGCAGCAAGAGAGCGGGCAGGAAGGTCAATGCCGACGCCATGGCCATCACCAGGCCGACGCCGGCGACCGGGCCGAGCGCTCGGTTGGAGCCCAGCTGGGACAGCAGCAGGCACAGCAGGCCGAGGATGACCGTGAACCCGGAGGCGACGATCGGCTCGAACGCTCGGCGCCACGCCGAGCGCATGGCCTCGAACCGGCTGTCGTGCAGCCGCAGTTCCTCGCGATATCGGGCGGTCAGGAGCAACGAGTAGTCGGTGGTGGCGCCCACGACCAGGATGAACAGGATCCCCTGCGACTGCCCGTTGAGGTCGATGGCACCACTGTCGGCCAGCAGGTAGACGAAGATGCTCGAGGCTGCCAGCGCGAAGACCGAGGCCAAGATGACGATGAACGGCAGCACCGGACTGCGGTAGACGACGAGCAGGATGATGAACACCGCCAGCAGCGCCACACCCAGCAGCACACCGTCGATGCCCGCGAAGGCCTCCCCGAAGTCTGCGATGGACGCGGCCGGGCCGGCGACGTACGTGGTCACCCCCGTGGTGATGTCGGCATCCGCCTCGCGGATCGCGACCACGGACTTGGTGATGGCATCGGAGCCGTCGGCCAGCGGCGTCTCGAAAGCTGTGACGTCGAACTGCACGAACAGCAGGGCCGCCTGACCGTCCTGCGACGGCACCACCACCACCGGCGGGGCCCCGGGTGGCGTCTCGCCGAGGTAGTCCGCGATCGTGGTGTCCGCCGGGTCGTCGGACGGGCGGTCCGCCTCGTCATCGGCGACGCCCACGACGACCGGCAGGCCGGGGATCTCCTCGGCGAAGGCCTGCACGTCGGCCAGCTGCGCCGGTGTCAACACGCGGTCCGCCTCGACCACGACGAACGCCGGGAAGGTGTCCGACAGCACGAAATCCGCGGCGAGCTCGTTGACCCGGGTCGATTCCACGCCGTCGGGCAGGAAGGCCGCGGTGTCGTTCTGCTGGACGTCCGACAGTCTCGGTTGGTAGGAGGCCCCGACTCCCCCGAGGATGAGCCACGCCACGATCGCGAGCACCGCCCCCAGCCACAGCCGGCGGACGGGGCGCCGCGGCCGGGTGCCCGCAGCGGCCACGGCGGTATCGGGGTCGGTCACGGCTCGCAAGATAGCCTTGTCGGCATCACGACGACGACTCCCGCTGCCCCCTCGACTCCTCGCCTGGTCCAGCCATCCGGCCTCGTGGCCTATCACGACGGCTGGGCGATGCAACGCGCCGCACATGACGCGGTGGTCGCGGGCGCGAAGCCGCAATTGATCCTGCTGCAGCACGAAGCTGTATACACCGCGGGCAAGCGCACCCTGCCCGAGGAACGGCCCACCGACGGCACCCCGGTCATCGACGTGGACCGGGGCGGCAAGATCACTTGGCACGGGCCGGGTCAGCTCGTCGGCTACCCCATCGTGGCCCTGCCGGACCCGATCGACGTCGTCGCCTACGTGCGCCGGCTCGAGGGCGCCTTGATCGACGCCTGCGGCGAACTCGGCCTGGCCACCTGCCGGGTCGAGGGCCGCTCGGGCGTCTGGGTGCGCGAGGACCCGGCGAGCGCCCTCGTCGCGGGACAGGCCGTCGAACGGAAGGTGGCAGCGATCGGTATCCGTGTCGCCCGCGGCGTCACCATGCACGGCTTCGCCATCAACTGCGACTGTGACCTCTCGTGGGCGGCCCCGATCATCCCCTGCGGCATCCCCGACGCCGGGGTGACGTCACTGAGTGCCGAGCTTGGGCGGCGGGTGGACGTCGCAGCCGCTCGCGGCGCGGTCACCAGCCACATCCTCGCCGCGCTGGGCGAGATCACACGTGGGGCATGACCTCCGAGGCGATCAGGCGTAGGTGGTCGTGGTCGGTCATGTCGAAGACCTGGACGTAGAACCGGTCACACCCGGCCTCGGCATGGGCACGGAGCACCTCGATCACCTCCTCCGGGGTTCCGGCCAGACCGGACGCGCGCAGCTCGTCGAGATCGTGACCGGTCGCCGCGGCCCGCCGAGCGACGTCGGCCTGGTCGGCGCCGACGCACGTCGTCAACGAAGCCGAGTACACGATGCTCGAGGGGTCGCGACCGATCTCCTCGCACGCGCGGCGGACCCGGCCGAACTGCTCGGCGATCCGGTCCAGGGGCGCGAAACCCATGTTGAACTCCGTGGCGAACCGCGCGGCGAGGGCCGGAGTGCGTTTCGGGCCGGCACCGCCGATGATCACCGGGACCGGCGACTGGACCGGTTTGGGTAGTGCCGGTGAGTCGCTGAGCTGGTAGATCTTCCCGTCGAAGGAGTACCGCTCCCCCGGTGGCGTCGACCACAGCCCGGTGATCACCGCCAGCTGTTCGGCCAGCCGGTCGAAGCGCTCGCCGGTGGTCCCGAACGGCATGCCGTAGGCCGTGTGCTCACGCTCGAACCAGCCGGCACCCAGCCCCAACTCGACGCGGCCCCCGCTCATGGCGTCGACCTGGGCGACCGCGATGGCCAACGGCCCGGGAAGCCGGAACGTGACCGGGGTGACCAGGGTGCCGAGCCGGATCGTCGACGTCTCGCGCGCCAGTCCGGCCAACGTGACCCAGGCGTCCGTGGGACCCGGTGAACCGTCACCCTCGCCCATCACGTGGTAATGGTCGCTACGGAAGAACCCACCGAAGCCGCACTCCTCGGCGACCAGCGCCGCCCGCAGCTGGTCGTCGTAGGTCGCGCCCTGTTGCGGCTCTGTGAACACCCGAAGCTCCATGCGCCGACCCTATTCACCCGTCGCCGGGAGGCCGGACACTGCGGCGTACCGTGGGGGGGTGACTTTGGCTCCCGAGGGTCGTCGGTTGCTGCGGATCGAGGCGCGCAACACCCAGGTCCCCATCGAACGCAAGCCTGAGTGGATCAAGACGCGGGCCCGCACCGGCCCCAACTACACCCAATTGCGTGACCTCGTGAAGGGCGAGGGACTGCACACCGTCTGCCAGGAGGCGGGCTGCCCCAACATCTACGAGTGCTGGGAGGACCGGGAGGCCACCTTTCTCATCGGTGGCGCCCAGTGCACCCGGCGCTGCGACTTCTGCCAGATCGACACCGGCAAGCCGTCGCCGCTGGACGTCACCGAGCCGCGCCGGGTCGCCGACAGCGTGGCGACGATGGGCCTGCGCTACGCCACCGTCACCGGCGTGGCCCGCGACGACCTGCCCGACGAGGGCGCGTGGCTCTACGCCGAGACGATCCGGCAGATCCACCTGGTGAATCCCGGCGTGGGTGTGGAGATCCTGGTCCCGGACTTCTCCGGCAACTCCGAACTGCTAGGCCAGGTCTTCGAGGCGGCGCCCGCGGTCTTCGCGCACAACGTGGAGACCGTGCCCCGAATCTTCAAGCGAATCAGACCGGCGTTCCGGTACGAGCGCTCCCTCGCAGTGCTGACCATGGGCCGTGATGCGGGCATGGTGACGAAGTCCAACCTGATCCTCGGCATGGGCGAGACCCGCGAGGAGGTCTCGCAGGCGCTACACGACCTGCACCGGGCCGGCACCGACATCATCACGATCACGCAGTACCTGCGCCCCACCCCACGGCATCACCCGGTCGAGCGGTGGGTGCAGCCTCAGGAGTTCATCGAGCTTGCTGCTGAGGCGCGCGAGATCGGCTTCGTCGGGGTGATGAGTGGCCCGTTGGTCCGGTCGTCCTACCGCGCGGGCCGGCTGTATCGCGAGGCGGTCGCCGCCCGCTGATCGCGGTCGCCGGTGCGGCATATCCTCACCACATGGCCCGCGACTCCAAGTCCGCCGCCGGGGCGACCCCGGCCAAGAAGCCGGCGTGGTACCGGCAGCTGTGGCAGGTCTACCGCCTGACCCGCCGCTACGACCGTGGGGTGTCGTGGTGGATGCTCGGCGGCTTCCTGCTGGCCGGCGGCGCTGCGTTCGCCTCGACGTTCGTCATCGGCGGCCAGGGTGTGCTCGCGATCGTGCTCGGCGCGGTGCTCGCGGTCTTCATCGGCATCCTGGTCGCGCTGATCATTCTCGCCAGGCGCGCCGACAAGGCGCTGTTCGCTCAGGTCGAGGGCCAGCCAGGCGCCACCGCGTATGCGTTGCAGCAGATCCGCCGTGGTTGGCGCGTCGAGCAGGAGCCGGTGGCGGTGGACCCGAAGACCCGGGACCTGGTCTTCCGGGCGATCGGCAAGCCCGGCATCGTGCTGCTGACCGAGGGCCCGCTGCCGCGGGTACTGCGCCTGGCCGAGGCCGAACGCAAGCGTCACGCCCGGGTCGCCTCCGGTGCACCTGTCCACGTCATCTACGTCGGCCCCGGTGAGGACCAGGTACCGCTGCGCAAGGTCACCGGCCGGATGGCCCGTCTCCCGCGGGCGCTGACCTCGAACGAGGTCACGACCGTGGCCAAGCGCGTGGCGGCACTGACCGTCGTGCGGGCCCCGGTCCCGAAGGGCATCGACCCCTACCGCGCCCGGCCCGACCGCAAGGCCACCCGCGGCCGCTGATCACGGCCTCACCGCCGGGGTCGGGTCTCGGCTCAGCGCCGGAGGATGCGGGTACCGGCCGCCCGGTCGTGCAGCCCGACCCCCGAGCCGTCGGTCAGCACCGCAGGGATGACGAGCAGCAGCAACGCGGTACGGATCAGCGCGGGCAGTGGGCCCGGCAGGCCGCCGCCCGCTCGCTGGACCCGGAGCCCGAGCAACCGGTGACCCAGGCTGAACCCGATCGTGCCGACCAGCAGTACTTGTTCCAGGCCGAAGACGAGCAGCGGCATCAGCGCGCTTTCCCACGGCAACAGCGTGTCGGCAATGAGGACGCAGGCGAGCCAGTCGATGGCCAGGGCGATCAGCCGCCTGCCCCACCTCGCCGATCCTGCGGTTCCGGCAGTGGACCCGTCCGGGCCGGCAGCGCTCACGCGTCGCACGGTAGTTGGGCGGTCGGAGCCGGCCGCAACCCGCTCCGTGATCCGTCACGTGCCTGCAACACGGCGGTGACCCGGCCGATACGGTGCTCTCCTAGCGTTCCCGGTCTGGCCACCCCGAGTCCGCCAACCCGGCAGCAACCCGTTCCCGGCAACTTTGCTACCACGACAGGAGTTCGGATGTTCAACTCCCCAGAAGAAGTCCTGAAGTTCATCAGCGACGAGGGCGTCAAGTTCGTCGATGTGCGCTTCTGCGACCTCCCCGGGATCATGCAGCACTTCACCATTCCCGCGGCGTCGTTCACGGCAGATGCCTTCGCCGACGGCCAGATGTTCGACGGGTCGTCGATCCGCGGCTTCCAGGCCATCCACGAGTCGGACATGAAGCTGATGCCGGACGCGACGACGGCCTACCTGGACCCGTTCCGCGCGGAGAAGACGCTGGTCATCACGCACTCCATCGTCGACCCATTCACCGGTGAGCCCTACAGCCGCGATCCCCGCCAGGTGGCGGCCAAGGCCGAGGCCTACCTGAAGGGAACCGGCATCGCCGACACCGTATTCATGGCGCCCGAGGCCGAGTTCTACGTCTTCGACGACGTGCGTTTCGAGACGAAGCAGAACGCCGGGTACTACTACATCGACTCCATCGAGGGGCAGTGGAACACCGGCCGGGTCGAGGAGGGCGGCAACCGCGGCTACAAGACGCGGTACAAGAGCGGGTACTTCCCGGTCTCACCGACCGACCACTTCTCCGACCTGCGCGACCAGATGGTGCTGGCGCTGGAGGGAATCGGGCTGGAGGTCGAGCGCGCCCACCACGAGGTGGGCACCGCCGGTCAGGCTGAGATCAACTACAAGTTCTCCACCCTGCTGCACGCCGGCGACAACATCATGGCGTTCAAGTACGTCATCAAGAACGTCGCATGGCAGGCCGGCAAGACCGCCACCTTCATGCCAAAACCCCTGTTCGGCGACAACGGTTCGGGCATGCATACCCACCAGTCGCTGTGGAAGGACGGCAAGCCGCTGTTCTACGACGAGACCGGCTACGGCGGCCTGTCCGACACCGCGCGCTGGTACATCGGCGGCCTGTTGCACCACGCGCCAGCGGTGCTGGCATTCACCAACCCGACCGTGAACAGCTACCACCGGCTGGTTCCCGGCTTCGAGGCGCCGGTCAACCTGGTGTACTCCGCGAGGAACCGGTCGGCCTGCGTCCGCATCCCCATCACCGGCTCCTCCCCCAAGGCCAAGCGCATCGAGTTCCGCGTACCCGACCCGTCGTGCAACCCCTACCTTGCGTTCTCGGCCCAGCTGATGGCCGGCATCGATGGTATCCGCAACCGCATCGAGCCGCCCGAGCCGATCGACAAGGACCTCTACGAGCTGCCGCCCGAGGAGCACGCCACGATCGCACAGGTGCCCGCCTCACTGGAGGCCGCACTGTCCGCGCTGGAAGCCGACTCGGACTTCCTCACCGAGGGCGGAGTCTTCACCCCCGACCTCATCGAGACCTGGGTCGAGTGGAAGCGCGCCAACGAGATCGATCCGATCCGGTTGCGCCCCCACCCCCACGAGTTCGAGCTGTACTACGACATCTGATCCAGCGGATCTCGCCATCGGCCAGCAGCCGAGCTCGTCGCAGCGTCTCACTAGGCTGAGGCACGACCGATCGAGCGAGGGGTCAGCTGATGGAGCACGAAGCTATCGAGGCGCTACGGGTGCGACACCCGGCATGGCGGCTGCTGCGCGCTGCGAACGCATCGCTGATTCTGTCATTCCTCGGCCGCTTCTTCGTCGCAGGTAATCGAGGTGCAACATCGGCCGCAGAGGTGGCCGCAGCGCTCGATGAGGACCTATACACCCTAAATGCGGTCGCAGGCGCCCTCGCGGAGTCCCGCTTTCCCAAGACGCCGCAGGCCTACCTCGATGATTGGTCAGCCACCGAGATCGGCTACCTCCGGCGGTTCTACCTACCCGGCGACGACGAGGTGCATTTTGAGGTCACAGCCTCGTTCGAAAAGGCATACGCCTGGGTGGAGAGCCTCCAGGCGCGCTCGTTCGTCGGCACCGAGTCGCGGCTGCACACTGTGGTCGAGCTGCTGCGCCAGATCGTGCACGGTACGCAGACCAACCCCGAGACCCGCCTCGCCGAGCTGCGGCGGAAGCGGGCCGAGCTCGATGTGGAAATAGCCGCAGTCGAGGGCGGTGAGATAAACGTGCTCAATGCCACCGGTGTCCGTGACCGCTACCAGCAGGTCTCGGCCACAGCACGTGAGCTGCTGGCCGACTTCCGCGAGGTAGAGGACAACTTCCGCGGCCTTGACCGTGCCGCGCGCGAGAAGATCGCCGCGTGGGACGGGTCCAAGGGCGAACTCCTGGCAGAACTGGTCGGCAGCCGCGCCGACATCGCCACCTCCGACCAGGGCCGCAGCTTCCAGGCGTTCTACGACTTCCTGCTATCCGAGGCACGCCAGGATGAGCTGTCTGAACTGCTCGCGACGGTGCAGCGCCTGGACGCCGTAGAGGCCGACCGGCGGCTCCGCTCGATCCACCATGACTGGTCCGACGCCGCGGAGCGCGCCCAGCGCACCGTCAGGCAGATCTCCGAGCAGCTGCGCCGCTTCCTCGACGAGCAGGTCTGGCTGGAGAACCGCCGCATCCTCGACCTGGTCCGGGCGGTGGAGACCACGGCTCTGGCCGTTCGGGGACGACCGCCCGAGTTCGGTGTGGTCGTCGACGAGCCGGGCGTCGAGATCGCCCTGCCCTTCGAGCGCCCCCTTTACGACCCCAGGCCAGCGGCAGAGGTGGACAGCCTGCTGCCACCGGCGACCGACGCAGCGGTCGACGCCGACATCCTCTTTGCCCAGACCTTCGTCGACCAGGTCCGCCTGGCCGACAACATCCGGGCCGTGGTGCCCGCGCGGTCCTCAGCCCTCCTCGGTGACATCATCGCGTTGTATCCGATCGAACAGGGTGCCGCCGAGATCATCGGCTACCTGGCGCTGCACGACGACGACCTCGAGATCGAGATGGACGAGACCGACGAGACCCTCCTGGACTTCACCGGTGAAGATCAGCAGATGAGACGAGCCAGGCTCCCGAAGGTGACGGTGAGGCGACGATGAGCGACCAACACGCCACCGGGTCGGCGATCATCCGGCTCATGCAGGGGGTGGTCTATCGCGAGTCCGACGAGGACACCTGGCTGACCCTCGAGCGGCGCGGCGCCGACGTCCGCGACCACTTCGCGGCCATCGGCGTCGACGTGGTGGTCGACGACGCCGAGGGGTACGCCTACCTTCGCAGTCGTCCTGAGGCCGCCGGCGCGGAGCCCCTGCCCCGGCTGGTTCGCCGTCGCGCCCTGACCTACAATCTGTCGCTGCTGCTCGTGCTGCTCCGCAAGCGCCTGGTCGAGTTCGAGACGTCGGGAGCCGAGGGCAAGCTGGTGCTCAGCCGCGACCAGATGGTCGACATGCTGCGACTCTTCGTCGCCGACTCCACCAACGAGGCCCGCGTCGTCGACACCGCCGAGGCCACGATCAAGAAGGCCGCTGACAACGGCTTCCTGCGCCAGCTCCGCGGCCAGGCCGACCAGTGGGAGGTGCGGCGGATCCTCAAGGCCTACGTCGACGCCGAAACCCTCTCCGACTTCGCCGGCAAGCTGCAGAAGTACGCCGGAACGAGCGCCACCGATGACTGACGGGCTCTTCTCCGCGGTCGACCTGGCCCCGGTCGGCCGGGCCGGTAATCGCCTGCATCATCTGGAGGTCTTCAACTGGGGCACCTTCGACCAGCAGGTCTGGCGACTGACCCCGGGAGGCGAGACGTCCCTGCTCACCGGCGACATCGGCAGTGGCAAGTCGACGATCGTCGATGCCGTCACCACACTGCTCCTACCGGCACACAAGATCGCCTACAACAAGGCCGCGGGCGCCGAGTCCCGCGAGCGCAGCCTGCGCAGCTACGTGGAGGGGCACTACAAGTCTGAGCGGATCGAGGCCTCCGGCAGGTCTCGCCCGATCGGGCTTCGCGAGGGCGGCAAGACCTACTCGGTCGTGCTCGGTGTCTTCGCCAACGACGGCTACGACGAGACCGTGACACTCGCCCAGGTCTTCCAGCAACGAGACCAGAACACGCCCTACCGGTTCTTCGTCACCTCGCCCAAGGCTCTGACGATCCGTGACGACTTCAGCGACTTCGGCGTCGACCTCAACGACCTACGCCGCCGGCTACGGGCCGCCGGCGCGGAGGTCTTCGACGAGTACCCGAAGTACGCGGTCTCGTTGCGCCGGCGCCTCGGTATTCGCTCCGACCAGGCGCTGGAACTCTTCCACCAGACCGTGTCCATGAAGTCGGTGAGCAACCTCAACGAGTTCGTCCGCGACCACATGCTCGAGCCGTCCGACTCCACCGAACGGGTGCGCGAGATCATCGGGCACTTCGAGGACCTCACCAAGGCCCACGACGCGGTCAAGCGCGCACGCGAACAGCTTGCGGCCCTCGACCCGATCGTGGCGACGAGTACGCGGTACGACGACGCCCTGGGCCGACGGGCCACACAGGAAGCCCAGCGTGACGCGGTCCCGCTCTTCATCGCCGAGATGCGTGCCGAGCTGCTCCGCGGTGAGCTCGTCACCTTCACCGACGACCTCGCTCGGGGCACCCGCGAGCGCGAGGCCGCCGTGGCGAAGCTCAAACTCCTTAACACCGAACGCGAGCGGCTGGTCGCGCAGCGCGCCGGAGTCGGCGGCGACCGGATCAGCGAGCTCGAACGGCAGGCCGCCGACGCCCGCCGTCAGGCCGACGAACGACGACAGCGCAGGGATCGCTATGACACCGCACTCGCCGCCGCGTTGCCCGAGGCCGCCGGCACCATCCATGACGCCGTGTCGTTCACCGCGCTGGCGGCCGGACTGCCCGGGCATGCGGCCAACCTGAGGGCCCAGATCCGCGCCCTCGACGCGGCGGTCGGCGATGTCGCAGGAGAGCTCAGGGAGCTCGACCGCCGGGCCAAGGACACCATGGCCGAGCTGGTCAGCCTCGCGTCGCGCACCAGCAACCTGCCCGGCAGCCACACCGACCTGCGTGCCCAACTCTGCGACGACCTCGGCCTCGATGAGACCTCGCTCCCGTTCGCGGGCGAACTCCTCGACGTTGCCGACGAGCACGCTGGGTGGCGAGGAGCGGCCGAGCGGGTCCTGCGCGGCTTCGCCCTCTCCCTCCTCGTCCAGCAGGAGCACTACGACCCCGTCGCACGCTGGGTCAACGGCCACCGGCTCACTCATCGCCGCAACGACGGCACGGTTGTCGGCAGCAAGCTCGTCTACGAGCGGGTCTCGACACGACGGGTGCCGCTGCAGCGCCAGGCCTCGCCCGCACTGCTCCTGGCCGATTGCCTCATCGTGCGCGACGGCGGTTTCCGCGACTACCTCCTCGATGAGCTCAATCGCCGGGCCGACTACCGCTGCGTCGACTCCGTCGATGAGCTCCGGGCCGAGCGTCGGGCCGTCACCCGGGAGGGCCAGGTGCGCTCCGGCGACCGCCACGAGAAGGACGACCGCACCCAAGTCGGCGATCCCCGCAGCTGGGTGCTCGGCTGGGCCAACGAGCGCAAGGTAACGGCACTCACCGACCTGCTCACCACCCAGCAGGGAGCGCACCTGGCTGCGAAGGAGCAGCTCACGGACCTGCAAGCCCGGCGAGGCACCCTCTCGGAGCAGCAGACGGCGGCGGCTCGGCTGGCCGACTATCCCTCGTGGGTCGAGATCGACTGGACCGCCGCGACGTCTCACGCGCAGGCCGCCGACGACGAACGAGAACGCCTCATCGCGGGCTCCTCCGCGCTCGCGGAGATCGAGCGACGCCTCGACCAGACGACTGACGAAATCGCGGTGACCGAGACGCTGCGCGACGACCTGACCCGCAACCTCGGCAAACTCGATGACCGCCGGGACCGGGCGACCAGCGACCTGGACACCGACGAGCTCGTCATCGCCGCAGCGTCGGCGTCGGCACTGGGCGCGGCCCGGGCGTCCTATGACCGCCTGCGCGAGCTGGTCGCCGGCGGCCCGCCCACGACGGCCGCTACGTGCCATCCCTTCCGGGAGAGCCTGACCGGTGACCTGACCCGGTCGATCGAGCGGGTCGGCCGGGAGCTGGGCGGCTACGGCACCGCCCTGGTGCAGGTGATGGGCGAGGTGCTGCGGCGCTGGCCGGAGCTCCGCAGCGACCTGGACGCGAGCGTGGAGACACGTGCCGACTTCCTCGCCCGCCACGAGCGAGTGGCGACCGACGACCTGCCCCGCCACGAGGGCGAGTTCAAACGGCTGCTCAATACCGAGACGATCCGCGAGCTCGCCCAGTTCAACAACTGGCTGCGCCGCCAGGCAGCTGAGATCGACGCCCGGGTCGGCCGGATAAACGAGGCGCTCGGCGCCATCCCGTACAACCCCGGGCGTTACATCAGTCTGGAGAAGGAGCGCACCGACAATCAGGACGTGCAGTCCTTCCGCGCCGACTTGCGTAACGCGACCGACGATACGCTTTCGCACGACGATGACCACTATTCCGAGCAGCGGTTCCTCGACGTAAAGCGGATCATCGAGCGCTTGCGTGGCCGAGAGGGTTACGCCGAGTCCGACAGGGCCTGGACCCGGCGGGTGACCGACGTGCGCAACTGGTTCGTCTTCTCGGCGTCCGAGCGTGATCTGGATACCGACGAGGAATGGGAGCACTACAGCGACTCCGACGGTAAGTCGGGCGGCCAGAAGGAGAAGCTCGCCTACACGATCCTGGCGGCCTCCCTGGCCTACCAGTTCGGCCTGGAGTGGGGCGCCGCGAAATCCAGGGACTTCCGCTTCGCGGTCATTGATGAGGCTTTCGGTCGTGGCTCTGACGTCTCGACGCGCTACGCCCTGGACCTCTTCGAGAAGCTCGGCTTGCAGCTGCTCATCGTGACCCCACTGCAGAAGGTGCACATCATCGAGGCATACGTCCGGGCGATCGGATTCGTCGACAACCCCAGCGGCACCTACTCCCGGCTCCAGACCATGACGATCGAGGAGTTCCGCGACCGCCGCGACAGGCACCGGCCGTGAGCGCGCGCTGGAGCAGCCCCGAAGACCTGGCGACGAAGGTGCGCGGCCGCTGGGTGGATGGCTCCCTGCTGCAGGCCCATGCCACCGGCGAGCCGTTTCCGACCATCACGATGTCGCTGCGGGGACCGAAGGCGTCCGAGATCGGCGACGACCTCGGCGCGGTGCAGGAGTGGATGGCGCGACTGGAGGCCGGTCGCCGGGGCGATGCCCGGTACGCACTCGAATTTGCGACGATTGGCGGGCGCCACTTCGGGCGCAACCGGTTGCCCTCTCGGGCGATCGTCTCCAGCTACTCCCAGGCGTGGGCGGTGCTCGGGGTGGCCGCAGACGTGCGGCGTTTCGACGAGGTCCACCGCATCGTGACCGAGCAGCCACCCGTTCGCGATTGGGTCCTCGCCCACCCCCACCGGGCACTCGATCTGCACACCGAATGGCCACGGATGCTGGCGACGTACGCCTGGCTCGACGCCCACCGCGGCTCCGGGAGATACCTGCGTGAGATCAGCGCGCCCGGCGTGGACACCAAGTTCGCGGAACGCCACCGAGCGACCCTCGCCGCTCTCCTCGGCGTCCCCGCCACCGCGACCGGCTTCCTCACCGGGCTCGGGCTCCGCACGAAGCCTGAATTCGTTCGACTCCGCGTCTGCCTCGGACTCGGTCTTCCGGCTCCGCTGAGCGAGTTATCTGTGCGTGCCGAGGAGTTGGCTGCACTCCAGATCGCCCCCACCGCCGTGATCGTCTGCGAGAACGAGATCACCTACCTGAGCGTTCCGGTGCCGAAACATGGTGCGGTCATCTGGGGCAAGGGTTTCGAGGTCGACCGAGTCGGCCGGCTTCCCTGGTTGGCCGATGCCGACGTCGTGTACTGGGGTGACCTCGACACCCACGGCTTCGCCATTCTCGACCGTCTCCGCGCCTGGCTGCCCCGCACCCGCTCGGTGCTCATGGACCGCGAGACCCTGCTCGCCCACCGCGATCGCTGGGGCACGGATGCGACACCGACGCAGGCGACGCTCACCCGCCTGAGCGCAGTCGAGCACGAGTTGTACGTCGACCTCGTCGGCGACCGTTTCGGTGACCGGGTGCGTCTCGAACAGGAACGGATCGACTGGTCATGCGTCGAGGACAGGCTCACCTGACAACATTTGTCCCCCAAAACGGGTGCAATCGTAGTCGTGGCTGATTCGACGCTGGCCCGGCTGGGGTCCATCGCGGAACGGCGATGGGGCCTGATCACCACCGCCCAGGCCGAGGATGCCGGTGTGCAACGTAAGCAACTCTCCCGGATGGCCTCGGCCGGGGCCATTGAACGCGTGACGCAGGGCGTCTACCGCTTGCCGGGCGCGCCACCCCAAGACCACGAAGCGATCTATGCAACATGGCTGGCACTGGGCGGCGCGACGGCACCTCGGCTCAGCGACGGCATCTCGACGATCGTCGTCGCTGGAATCACCGCGGCCGTCGTGCACGATGCCGGCGACTTCTTCCTCGACGGTTTCGACTTCATCGTCCCCCGACGCAAAGGCACCCGGCTCCCCGGTGTGCGCTTACGTATCCGACAGCTGACCCGCGACGAGGTGACCGGAGTCAACGGGCTAACGGCGCTGACCATCGAGCGGACCATTGCCGACCTCGTGGCACTCTGGATTGACCTGTCCCTGGTCGCCGGTGTCGTACGCGATGCGGTGCAAGCAGGAAAGTTGGTTTCACCCGCCCGCCTCGTCAGCTATCTCGACCCGCTAGCCGCTCGGCGCAAGGACGCCGCCTCGGGCAACGGCGCTTCCCTCGCCAGCGCTCTGTTCGAGCTCGCCGGGGCCGCTCCGGAAGGATGGGGCCATGGCTGAGGATGGCGGCTACGTCGACTGGCGCTGTGATGAACTCGCTATCAAGGACGCCGCGAAGCAGGCCGCCCGCGAGGCCGGGCCACGTGTGAACGCAGCAACCGTCGACGCGCAGACCCGTCAGGCTCGCTTCGACCGGTTTCTCTCGCGCGTGTTCGCCGCCGGCGAGCAGTCCGAGTGGCTCCTCAGAGGCGGAATGAGCATGCTCGCCCGGATGCCGCGGTCACGCACCACCAAGGACGTGGACCTGGCACCACAGCACGCAGCCAACCTCGCCGAAGCCGAGAAGGCTCTGGTCCAGCTGGTCGACGTCAACCTCGGGGATAGGGGACCACCTCACCTTCCGGCTCATCCGCTCGACCGCGACAGGTCTCGGCGAGGCCGCCGCCCGCCGGACCACCTGAGATCGTCGAGCCAGCCAACCGGCTCCACCTGCGCCGGCCACTCATCACGCACCCCTATCGGCTCTACCCGTTGGCCGACCAGATCGCCGACAAGGTCTGCGCGATATTGGACAGTAACTACCCCGGCGGTATACGCAGCAGCCGGGTCAAGGATCTGGTCGACCTTGTCGTGCTGGCGCATACCCAGACCGTCGACCTCGCTGAGCTGCGCCAGGCCATCGCCGCCAAGCGGGTCATCAGCGGCCTCGGGCCGATCGAGCATTTCGAGATCCCCAACGACTGGACCCGCACCTACCCGACGACATCGAAGGGTGTCCCGGTAGCCGAGTCATTCACCGCCGAGGCAGCTGCCGACCTCGTCGCCTTACTCGTCGACCGGGCCCTCGACAAGCGCTCGATCACCGGCATCTGGAACCCGCGGACGCTGAGCTGGGTTGCGGACACGAGCGATTCTGCCGCCACGGCCGGCAAGTAGGTCGCTTTGTAGCTCAGATCCGATGGTCCCCCGCAAATACGACGACGAGCCGCACCTGATACCGGGTAAGCCGCCGGAGACGACCCCTGGCCAACGGCCCACGCTGCCGGCGATGAGCGCGCCTGTCGACGACGGGCGAAAACTAGGCTTGAGCGACGGAGGAAAACGAGGCCACCCCGGTGCTGGGCGTCCGGTCCGGACGGCGCCTACGCCAACGGCCCTATGACAGCAGGCCAGCAGCGGCTTCGTCGAGCAGATACGCGTCTCGCTCCTGCGGGTCGAGCCACCGAAATGAGCTGCCTTCGACCTCCTTGGTGACTACCAAGACGTCGTCGAGTTCAGCAGCGACCGCATGCAGGTGGCTGATCACGCCGACGAGCCGCCCGCCGGTCGCTTGCAGGCGCAGAACGTCCAGGGCTTCTCCCAGGATGGCTGAATCCAAGGAACCGAAACCTTCGTCGAGGAACAGGCAGTCAAGCTGCCCGCCAGAACGGTTGCTGATCTCCACCAGCGCGAGGGCCAGCGCCAGACTGGCCAGGAAAGTCTCGCCGCCAGATAGCGTCTTCGGGTGGCGGGGCTGGCCGGTGCGCCGGTCCACGATCATGAAGTCCTCACCGAAGCCGTACCCGGCGCGGGTGAGCTGCCCGAACAGCGAACTGGCAATCCGCAACAGGGCCACCTGCCGTTGCTGCACGACGAACTGTGGGAAGTTCGACGGGCTGAGCAGGTCCTTCACCTGGCGAAGAACCTTGAGCTGGAAGGTCAGCTCGCTGAGGCCGATGTCCAAGCCTTCCGCGAGTGGGACCTGCGCAGTGGCTCGCTGGCGCCGCGCGATCGCGTGGCGCAGTTCGTGCCTGGCCTCTGACAGTTGCTCGGCAAGGTCGTCAGAGGTCGTGGCACCCGCCGCTGCGAGCTGCTCCTGCGCATTCCTGTCCGCGACCTGTACGGCAACCCGCGCTGCAGCGAGGACCTCGGCGGCGCTCGAGGTCGCGACCTCGAGGCGGGCCCCCAGATGGGCGAACTCTGCGCTGAGTTGCTCGTCACCCACATCAAGGTCGGCAGTGGCGGTGAAGTCGGCGGAAAGGGTCGGCAGCGGCGGCGCGTGCGCGGTGCGGCTCAGATTCCCCCAGTTCTCGTGCAACTGCGAGAGCGAGCTCATGAGCCGCACCGCAGAGCCGTTGGCGCGTTCCCCAGTCCGTCGTGCGGTGGCTCTCGGCCGGTCGACCAGCTCCATCCGGTCCTGCTGCAGCTGCGTGCGCCGCCCGTCCAGCCTCCTCAGCTCAACCAGGACCGCCTCACGCTGGTCATTGAGCTGGTCGAGCTCGGCCTGCCTCCTACTCAGCTCACCGTGAAGGTTTGTCACCAGGTCGGCCGGAAGCTCCCCGGCGACGAGCAGAGCAGCTCCCGGATCGGCGTCCCGCGGGTGAGCGGGAACGGCCGGCCGGTCGGGTCGAGGTACTCGCGGGCGTGGTCGATACCCAAATGCGCGTATACCGTCGCCAGCACGTCGTGCGGATCCAACTCGCGCTCGACCGGGTTTTCACCCTTACTATTCGTAGAGCCGATCACGGCCCCAGTGGGAATGCCGCCGCCGCAAACCAGAATCGACATTGCACCGGGATAGTGGTCGCGACCGATGCGCCCGTCACGGAAGCCTCCGTCACACTCAATTCACTCGCGAGGCGACTGTCAACGTCACTAGCAGTGGTTCCGGAGGCGGCCACGCGTTTTCGAGACCGGCTGCTGTCCGCAGGTTATTTCGATGACACTCACTACGATCAATTCTGGTACACGGAAGTATCCAGGCGTATCTACGCCGTTGACGCCAGCTTTCCGAAGCTGACGATGGCAATGGTACCGGCAGGGGTTGTTGCGGCGACCTATTCGCTCGCGCTGGATCGGATCGAAGGCGCTGTACAAACCGCCGGGGCGGATCATGGATGACGCGGACTTTCTGCAGGAATTGAGACAACTGGTAGCGGCGCGGGCATCGGCCACTAATCTTGTCGACACACTGGCCTTTGTGGAGGAAATCGCGGAGCGATTGTCTGACGATCCCGTATTTGGCGATTTCGAACGAGTTGAATACGCCGGGACAGGCGCGCGGAATCGCCA
>ENA-ORBV01004396-ORBV01004396.1-microbial-mat-metagenome-genome-assembly--contig:-NODE-4396-length-27109-cov-80.492971_pt1 | contig 27109 bp, 25 predicted proteins | sample MGYA00237777_ERZ505514 | MGnify/ENA primary metagenome ERZ505514 (study PRJEB26160, sample SAMN06269048) | microbial mat metagenome | isolation source: Oligotrophic lake microbial mat | place...
AGCGCTCCGTAGCGGCTTCGCCGCACACTCGCTTTCGTACGCCGCGCCCGGCAAAGCCGGGCGGGCTGAGCGACGCGTGGGGGAGCGACGCGAGGGGGAGCGACTCGAGGGGGTACGTGGCCGTGAGCCGGGCGGGCTGAGCGACGCGTTGGGGGCACGCGGCTGTGAGGCGGGCGTCCGGAGTGGGATTCACACTCGCTCGAGATTGGCGAATTCGATCACCAGCGTCTTCACGCCGCCGTCGGTGAAGCGCACGCGCACGGTCGAGCTGGGGCCGCGGGGCATGATCGATTCGACGCGACCGAGCCCGAACTGGGGATGACGGACTGCGCAACCGACCACCAGCCCGCGGAGCACGTCTCGACCCGCGGCAGCCGGGCGCGTCGACGACCACGGTGAGTACGCCCCCGCTCCCGACGAGCGCTGGCCGCTTCCTCGGCCGAAGCCGCGGCGGGGCGCGAACTCGTCGTCCTGGAAGGGCGGATCGACTCCGTCGAAGTCGCGCTCGCCGTCACCACCGCTGAGATCGAGCCGTGCGACCGAGGTCGCGGGAAGCTCGCGGAGGAATGGGCTTTCGATGGTCCGTTCAAGAATGCCGCGCTGGGTGCGATAGCGGGCGCTGCTGAGCAGCAGATGGCGCCGCGCCCGGGTCATGCCCACGAAGCAGAGCCGCCTCTCCTCCTCCAGCTCCGCGTCGCTCTCGCGCGATCGGGCGTGGGGAAGAAGGCCGTGCTCCAGTCCGACGATTGCGACCGCGTCGTATTCGAGTCCCTTCGCGGCGTGGAGCGTCATCAGCGTGACCGCTCCCTTGGAGGAATCGAGGGCGTCGCTGTCGGCCACCAAGGCCACCGATTCGAGCCACGCGCCGAGCAGATCGGGGAGCGTCTCAATCGGCCGCACCTCGTCCACGGGCGCAGTGAACTGGGCCGCGGCGGTGATCAATTCGTCGATGTTCGCGAGCCGATCCTCTCCCGTCTCGTCCTCGGAGCGGGCGCTCAGCTTGCGATAGTGCTCGCCGAGTCCGCTTTCGCGAACCACCTGCGAAACCAGCGCTGCCAGCGAGTCGCTGCCCACAGCACCACTCGCCCGAGCGTCCTCCCGCCACCTGGCCACCATCGTCGCGAAAGCCCCCGCAGCGGCGCGGGCCCTGGCGGTGAGTCCCGTGAGACCCTCGAAGGACGACATCGCCGCGAGGAGCGGAACCCCTTGGGACGCCGCGACTCCTTCGATCCGCAGGAGCGAAGTGTCGCCGAGTCCGCGCGGCGGGAAGTTGACGACTCGCCCAAGTGACACCGAGTCGGCCGAATTGCAGACCAGTCGCAGATAGGCGAGGACGTCGCGGATCTCCTTGCGGTCGTAGAACGCCGTGCCGCGCACGATGTGATAGGGAACGCCTGCGTCGCGCAAGGCATCTTCGATGACGCGGCTGAGGGCGTTCATGCGATAGAGCACCGCCATCTCGCGATAGGGAACGTCGGCCTCGGACCAGGTGCGGACGTGGTCGAGGACCACCTGGGCCTCGTGCCGCTCGTTGCGGCTCGAGATGATGCCGACCGGTTCACCTTCACCGAGCGATGTGAAGAGCCGCTTCGGCTTGCGTCGGCCGTTGTGATCGATGAGCGACGCGGCTGCCGCGACGATGTGTCCGGTCGAGCGGAAGTTCTCTCCCAAGGCGACGACCGTGGCGTTTGGGAAGTGCTCCTCGAACTCGAGGATGTTGCGGATGTCGGCCCCCCGCCATCCGTAGATCGACTGGTCCGGATCGCCGACCACGCAGATGTTGCCGTGCCCACCGGCGATGGCCCGGGCGATCACGAACTGGGCGAGATTGGTGTCCTGATACTCGTCGACGAGGAGGTATCGGAAGCGCTCGCCCAGCTCGCGGCGCACGCCCTCGTGCCGCTCCAGCAACCGCGCGGTACGCAGGAGCAGATCGTCGAAGTCGAGCGCTCGACTCGACGCCAGAATCCGCTCATAGGCCGTGAAGATCCGGGCGATCTGTCGACTGCGGAAGTCGACTGCGCGGGAGGCGAAGTCGTCGGCTGCGAGCAGTTCGTTCTTGGCCTTGCTGATTGCAGACTGCACCGTGCCGGGCGTCCACTTCTCGCTGCTGAGGTCGGCCTCGAGAATCGCCGCCTTGAGGGCCTCGCGCTGATCGGCCGCGTCGTAGATGACGAAGGCCGGATCGAGTCCCGCGCAGTCCGCGTAGCGCCGCAGCAACCGGGTGCAGAGAGCGTGGAAGGTGCAGACGGTGAGTCCGCGACGACCCGGCACCGACGCCGGAACGAGTGCGTCAATCCGCTCCCGCATCTCCCCGGCGGCCTTGTTGGTGAAGGTGACCGCAAGGATGTTCCAGGCCGGAATCCCCTGGGCAATCAGGTTCGCCACGCGACGGGTGATCACCCTGGTCTTGCCCGAGCCCGGCCCGGCCAGCACCAGCAGTGCGCCGTCGACATGGGCGACGGCCTGGCGCTGGGCGTCGGTCAGGTCGGCCATCGGATCCGGGGCCGTGTCGTGGTGAGATTCGGGCATGGGCGTGAAGGCGAAGGTGAAATGCAAATCCGGACGTCGGCCAGTCTAGAAGTCCGCGAGGTCCGTTTGGACCAGCGGCGAGCGCGGAGTCGTTTTCGACCGCCAGACGGTTTCAGGGCGTGCCCGCCGGGGGTGCCGCGACGGTCCCGGAGGCCGCAGGACCGCGGGTGTTGGAATTTGATGCACTCTCGACGAGCGGGAGTTCTTGAAGTCGGCGAGACCGCCGATATCTTGACTTCGTGTGGACTTCGTGTGGACTTCTTGTGGGCTTCGGCCGGGCTTCGGCCGGGCTTCGGCTGGGCTTCGGCTGGGCTTCGGCTGGGCGTCACCTGGTGGGTCCGAAGTGCTGGTGCAGTGAGAGGAGCGTTGAACGATCTCATGGACGTGCTTGTCACATCAACCGCGGCTGGCGCAGCCTTGATCATCGCCCTCGGAGGCTCGGTCTGCCTGGCGGGGAATCAACCGTGGAGCGTCACCCCCTGCACCGAGGAAGCGGTTGCTCGCGGGCTCATCTACCAGATGATGCCCTACCCGGTTCCGTTCCCCTACGGCTACCTCGGCTGGGGCTGCGGCTTCGCGGATCTTGATGGCGACGGCGACGAGGACGTGATCATCATCGGTCGCTCCGATGGCGTCGTCGGACTCTTCGAGAACACCGGGACCGGTTCGTTCATCGATCGAACCGTCGGCAGCGGAATCACCGCCCTGCCCCAGGGCTCCGCCTTCGCGGTCGCCGATTACAACGCCGACGGACTTCCGGACATCTACTTCACCCAACTCGCCGCGGGCAATCGGCTGATGCGGGGAGTCGAGGCATTCAAGTTCCAGAACGCAACGGCGTCTGCGGGGGTCGGCGACACCGGCGCCGCCAAGGGCTGCGCCTGGGTCGACTTCAACCTCGACGGCTGGCTCGATCTGCACGTCTGCAACTACGACGGCATCGTGCCGAACACCGCGGGCAAGCCCGACCGGCTGTATCGCAACAACGGGAACGGCACGTTCACCGATGTGGCCGCCGCCCAAGGTGTGGCCTCGCCGGGATACGGATTCCAGGCGGCGTGGACCGACATCGACAACGACGGCGACCGCGACATGTACCTCTCGCAGGATCGTGGCCATCTTCCGCCGCTCTTCCAGTCCAACCGCCTGTTCCGCAACGACGGCGGCACGCTGGTCGAGATCTCCGCCGGCTCCGGCGCGAATCTCCCCTTCTTCTCGATGGGTCTGGCCTGTGGCGACATCGACCAGAACGGCTTCACCGACTTCTACTGCACCAACATCGGCACGCCCTCGGGCCCAGTGGCCGGCAAGAATCCCCTCCTCCTCAATCAGGGGAACAACACCTTCGTCGAATCTTCGGTCGCCTGGGGCGTGCAGGCACTCATCACCAGTTGGGGGACGTTCTTCTTCGACTTCGACAACAACGGATGGGACGACATCTACTTCAACGCCCAGTTTCTGGCGAACAAGCTCTACCTCAACGACGGCACGCCGCCGATGACGGATGTCACCACCATGGCCGGGGTGCAGGGCAGCGTTGGCCCGAACATCCAGTCCTTCTGCTCGGCCTACGCCGACATCGATCACGACGGCGATCTCGACCTCCTTCTCAACAACCTCGGCGGCAACGTGCAGCTCTTCGTGAATCACGAGGGCACGGAGCGAAACTGGATCCAGTATCGGGTCGATGGGCTCTGGCCCAACCGCGACGCCATCGGCGCGTGGACCCGGGTCCGGACCGGAACAAAGTGGCAACTTCGCGAGGTGTACGCCGGAACGAACGGATATCTCGGACAGAATCAGCGCCGCCCCCACATCGGGCTGGGCGAAGCGACGCAGGTGGACGAGCTGATCGTGCGCTGGCCCGGTGGATCTCCCACGCGAACATTGACCAACCTCCCTGCGAACGCCTCGTGGACGATCTATCCACCGTCGCGGCTGGGCGACTTCGACGGGAACGGCACGGTTGATCTGATCGACTTCGCCGCCCTCCTGACCTGTCACGGGGGCCCACTGCTCGGCGGCTTCGAGATGATGGACTTCAATGGCAACAGCGTCGTCGACGGCGTTGACGCCGACGCCTTCGTGGCCGTCTATGAGGGAACGATCGAAGACTGCAACGGCAACGGCGTCGTCGATCTTCTGGACATCCTCGAGAATCCGTCACTCGACGGTGATGGCAACGGCGAGCTCGACGTCTGCCTGCCCTCGCCTGACCTCAACGGCGACGGCACCGTCGACGGCGGCGATCTCGGCACGCTCCTCAGCCAATGGGGTGGACCGGGCAGCGCCGATCTGAACGGTGATGGCACCGTCGACGGAGAGGATCTGGGAATGCTGCTGGCGAGCTGGGGACGCGCCGGATTGCGTTGAATTGCCAAGCATTCGATCCCCGCCTCTGCGATGCTTGCGGCATGATTCGCGATCACTCGTTTCTTCGCTGGCTGCGGCGGCTCTCACTCACCGAGGGAGTCTCGACGCTGGTTCTCTTCGGCGTGGCCATGCCGCTCAAGTACTTTGCGGACATGCCACTGGCGGTGACGATCGTCGGCAGCCTCCACGGCATCCTCTTCATCGCGGTGGTCGCGATGTTTCTCGTGGGGCGATGGCGGGTTCCGCTCTCGAACCGAATGACGATCGCTGGAATCCTCGGGGCGATCGTTCCCTTCGGTCCCTTCTTCGTCGACCGGCAACTCGCCCGGGTCGGGTGACCCTGCGCCGCCGTGCGGGCGAGGCCCGGCAGATGCGCGGGGTTCAGTCCATCGCTTGGGAATGCGCGTGACTGGCGCGTCACCGGGGGCGCGTCACCGGACAACACGTTTCGCTTCCACGCACGTTTCCCTTCCAGCGAGTGCCCGGGACTGTTCCCCCGCCGCAAGCGTCCACGAATCGACGTCGCCGCGCGGGAACCTCGATTCGTGGACGTTTACTTTTGGACGCCATTTGGATGTCCTTCGAATGTCATCGGGGATGCGACGGCTGGCTTTGCACAGCCGTGCGTTCGTTCCCGTGACTCGAGATGGCGCCGAGGGCCTCACTCGAACGAGCGTCCGAAGTCTTGACTGTGAACACAGTCCTCCGTGCCCTCCGTGCTCTCTGTGTCACATTCCGTCGTGTCGGACGGCGTCGGCCCCGGCGGCGCCACGCAGTCGTGACACGGAGCGACTGTGTCCGTTCCGCCAACCCCGTCAGCCGGCCGCCTGCCGGCGCTTCCACTCGTCGGGAAGCCAGGCGGCGATGTCGGAGGCTGGCCAGCCGGGGAGGTTGACCAGGAGCTGGGTCAGGTAGCGCTGGGGATCGATGTCGTGGCGTCGGCAGGTGCTGGTGAAGCTCGAGAGGATGGCCGCAGTCCGGCCCCCGCGCTCGCTGCCGACGAACAACGAGTTCCTGCGGTTGATGGCCTGACGCTTCATCTCGCGCTCGCAGGCGTTGTTGTCCATGGGCACAGCAGCATCGTCGAGGAAGACGGTCAGCTCCGCCCATTGATTGAGGGCGTACTGGACCGCTCCAGCCATCGGACTGCGAGGCAGTAGCTCGGCCTTCCAGTGAAGCAGCCGACCATGAAGGTGCGTGATCAGTGCGCGCAACTCCACGTTGCGGACCGTGGCCAGGTCCTCCGGCATCGCGCTCTGAGCGCTCGCCTTCACGCGCCGCTCGACCGCGAACATCGCGTCGATGATGGCCACCGCCTCGCGCGCCACCGCGGCATCGCTGCTTTCAGCATCAATGAACTTCCGTCGTGCGTGCGCCCAGCATCCGGCGCGCGTCATCCCATTGCCGGCGACCACGCCGTCGTAGCCGCCGCAGGCATCGGCGAGCAGGACCTGCAGGTATCCGGCCGGAAACGTCGTCGGACCATCGCGTGCGCGACTGCGCGTGAAGTCGAAGACGTTGTACGGGTTGTCGTCGTCACCGATGTATGACCACATGCGGGCCCGAATCGTCTTGCCCGGCGACAGGAGCGGCATCACCGTGTCGTCGGTGGCCACGAGGTGCGACATTCGCACGCGGTTGCACATGAGGTCGTGCAGCGGCATGACGATCTCGGCCACGTCGTGACACCACTGGCAGAGCGTCGAACGCGAGATGTCCAGGCCGTTGCGATCGAAGATGTTCTCCAGCCGATGCAGCGGCAGATAGTCGGCGAACTTGCTCGTGACCACCATCGCCAGCAGACCCGGGCCAGCCATGCCTTTCTCAATCGGACTGGCCTTGATCGCCTCCTGCGACTTCTCCGCCGTCGCGACCTGCCCACCATCGCCGGCGGCGTCGCACGCGGAGCACGCGTCGATGTGGCGGAGGTGATGCCAGCGCTCGAAGTGGCCCGGCACGTACTCGACCTGCCAGCTCTCCTCGTTGCCGATGCGGCGCTTCTGCCCGCCGCAGCATGAGCATTGCTTCTCCGCCTCGGGCAGGTCGTGCTCGATGGTGGTTGCGGGAAGGTGATCGAGATCAGCGATGCGGCGTCGACCGTGGCGGCCTTTCGCGCTGACGCGACGCGAAGCCTTGGCGGGTGCCTCGCCGTCGGTGCCGTCCTGCTTGCCGTCGGCGTCCTCGGACTGCGCAGGCATCGCTTCGAGCTGCGTCGCAAAGCCAAGCAGCATCTGACCGAGACCGGCCGTGGACGTGAGCTTGTCGGCGCGAGGGCCGCAGAGCTGCTTGCGCAGCCAGAGGATCTCCCTTGCCAGCTTGGAAATCTTCGCGTCGCGCTCCGCGAGGTGGAGCGAGAGCGCCGTGCAGAGCGCGCTCAGCGCCGCAGGATCCTTCGGAAGCTGGATCACGGGGGCGTCGTCCATGACGGCGACATGTTCGACGCGCGAGGCGTTGAGATGTTGCATGACGACGCGACACAGTTCGAAGAAATGTCAAATGCAATGCAGCGCGCATGCGAGCGCGAAGGTCGCAAGTCGATGCACGCGGTCACACGTGCGATCACGTGCGCGTGTACCGCTTCGTGCGGCGCAGCGTGCGCAGATCGATCCCTTCGAGCAGCATCGCCATCTCGCTGGCGCGAAGCTCCACCGACGCGGCACCGGCCGGCACGGCGGGCAGCTTGAAGGCGCCTTCCTCAAGACGCTTGTACCAGAGCGCGTAGCCATCGCGATCCCAGTACAGCACCTTGAGGCGCGAGCCGCCGCGCCCGCGGAACACGAAGAGATGTCCGCTGAGCGGATCCTGCCCGATCACGGTGCGCGCGATCTCAGCGAGGCGGTCGAATCCGCAGCGCATGTCGGCTGGCTGCACCGCCAGCCAGATGCGTGGCCCCATCCCATCGATCTGAGCGAGCGACGGAAGCGAGATCATGGTCTGACCTCTGCGCACCAGGACACGGCGCGGCCCTTGGTGCCGACATCGGTTTCGACTCCGGCGTCGACATCGACATCGACATCGACATCGACATCGACATCGACGTCGAGCCGCTCGAGCGTGGCCACGACCCGACCGAGCGTGACCTGGTCGAATCCGTCGGGCACGACGACGCGCCAGCGACGGACCTCGATCACCGGTGCCGTCGATGTCGAGCCCGCGGCGGTCCGCACGATCGCCTCGACGAAGGCCGGCGCGGCGAGGAGCGTCGACGCGCCGTACGTGGCCGACCTCGACGTCCTTGGGGCAAGCGCCATTGGAGCGAACGCCTCCGGATCAGCCCTATCCAGCAGTCGACGCCACCGGTAGAACGAAGTCGGCGAGATCTTGCATCCGTCGCAGTAGTCGGCGACAGTCAGCCCCGACGACTCATACCCGGCGACGATGGACCTCCAGCGGTCATGGGTGGTACTCATGCGCCGAGTGTCGCGGAGCCGCCTGGACTATGGAAGACGGGGTTGGCGGAACGGACACAAAGAACGACAGCAGGTTGACCATGCCGCGGGCTCATTACCGCCTCCATGGCGACTCGGCGTGTCATTAGCTTCATGCCATTCGTGGCTGTCCCGAATAATGGTCCGCCGGACGGGGATGATGCAGCTGCGCGGTCGTTGGGTGTTCATGTCCCAGGCACTGGGCGGGGAGCCGATTGGCCTTGAGGAGATTGCCGATGGGATCTGGCGTGCGGTGTACCGCCGGACCGTGCTGGGATTCGTGGACGTGCGTGAGCGCGAGGGCTTTGTGATCTCGGCGGCGGAGTTGGATGACGCTGATGTGGAGGACGAAGAAGAGAGCTGTTCGGGGAGGAGTGTGGAGCGTTGACTGGAGCGTGGGTCGGATTTCGGGGACGATCGGCTCGGGCACAACTGTCACCCATGTGCCCGGTACGAAGCGCCACCTATGTGGCCGGGCGTACGGAACTCGATTCCAATGCCCTCGGGGCGCTCGTTCAGCGAACGGCTCGCACTTGTGGTTCTCGATCGAAATAGCGCTTGGCGGCAGCCTTCACAAACAACGTGGGCTTCAAGGAGACAACGCCGTCACCCCTGGCCACTCCCGCCTTGTCCAAGAGAACCAGAGCCTCCTCGGAGTGGCCAATCGCCTTGAGGTGTGCGAACGCGTCCATGACGAACTGCACGGCGGCGCCATCGCCGGCCAGCTTCAGGGCGGCATCCTGAGCGAGGACCAACGCGACGGCGTCCAACACCACAGAAGGGCAACCAGCGAGCTGCGCATCCGCGAGCCGATGGGTGCCGTCGCTGAGCTTGGCCCCCCCCACCCTGGGTGCGATGATCAAGACCCGGCCTCCGCCGGCAGTCACCGCCGCCACGAGCTCATTCAGCGCATCGGCGTCGCTGCCATCGTCGATCAACAGTCCGACCGTTCGACCTGTGAGCGTCTCACGCATGTTGCCGATGAGGCGCAGCGCCGGCGACGGATCCATGTCGATGGGTGGGACCGCTGCCGGGCTCGCCTTTGGCAGCGGCATGCCGAGACCCTCGGCCACGCGCGCGCCGAGCGACTCGTCCACGTTGCGCAGGTTCGCCATCATGCGAATGCGCACGTGGACAAGCGTCACCTTCGAGAGCTCGAACACGATCGCCGCCACGACGTGGTTCTGCTCGGCTTCGTGCAGCGAACGGAAGAAGAGCCGCGCCTGGCTGTAGTGATCCGCGAAGCTCTCCGGGCGGATGCGCAGCTTGCCGCCGTTGCCCGCCTCGGGAAACGTCGTGAAGCCGGCGGCGCCGACCTCCCGCGGACCACCTGCTTCGCCCGCCTGCGCCAAGCTGTTCGGCTCGTAGTTGGCGCGACCGGAGAACCGCATCGTCTGCATGTGCCCATCGCGCTGGAAGTTCGCGAAGGGACACTCCTTCGGCTGGTTGATCGGGATCTGATGGAAGTTCGGCCCGCCGAGCCGCTTGACCTGGGTGTCCAGATAGCTGAAGAGCCGTCCCTGGAGCAACGGATCGTTCGTGAAGTCGATGCCGGGGACGATGTTGGCGGGGCAATACGCGACCTGTTCCGTCTCAGCGAAGAAGTTCTCCGGCATGCGGTCGAGCACCATTCGACCGACGCGGCGCACGGGCAGCACCTCCTCGGGGATGAGCTTGGTCGCGTCGAGCACGTCGAACGGCAAGGCGTCGGCGAACTCCTGATCGAAGAGCTGCATGCCCAGCTCCCACTCGGGAAATGCGCCCCGCTGAATGCTCTCGAAGAGGTCGCGGCGATGGAAGTCCGGATCGGCGCCGGCGATCTTGACCGCCTCGTCCCATACCGTCGATTGCAGGCCCAGCTTCGGCTTCCAGTGGAACTTCACGAAGGTGGACTTGCCGGCGGTGTTCACCAGGCGGAAGGTATGGATGCCGAATCCCTCCATCATGCGGAGCGAGCGCGGCAGCGTGCGGTCCGACATCGCCCACATGATCATGTGAGTCGACTCGGGCATGAGGGAGATGAAATCCCAGAACGTGTCGTGGGCCGAGGCGGCCTGCGGAAACCCGCGATCCGCCTCCATCTTGACGGCATGGATCAGGTCGGGAAACTTGATCGCATCCTGGATGAAGAAGACTGGGATGTTGTTGCCCACGAGGTCCCAATTGCCCTGTTTGGTATAGAACTTGACTGCGAACCCGCGCACGTCGCGTGGAGTGTCGACCGAACCGGCGCCGCCCGCGACCGTCGAGAAGCGGGTGAAGACGGGCGTTCGCTCGCCCTTGCGCTGGAAGAGATCGGCACGCGTGACGCTCGAGAGCGACTCGTACAACTCGAAGTAGCCGTGGGCCGCCGATCCGCGCGCGTGAACGATTCGCTCGGGGATGCGCTCGTGGTCGAAGTGGAAGACCTTTTCGCGCAAGGCGAAGTCCTCCAGCAGCACTGGACCGCGGGCGCCGGCCTTGAGCTGATTCTGATTGTCGGAGACCGGAATTCCCTGGTTGGTCGTGAGGACGTCGACGGACCGCCCGGCGATCTGATGCAGTTCGCCGCCGATGCCGCGCTCGCGATCCGCCGTCATGTTCGCGTCCTTCGGCGGCGAGGCTTTGGATCTGCGAGTACCGACCTTCTTGGAACTGTTCCTGGCCATATGGGTCAACTCCACTGTTTCTACTATGCCGCAAAGACTGTTCCACGGACGAACACCTGAGCACGCGGCGGCGAGAGCGCTTCTCGCCGCAAGCCATCTGCTGCGGGCGACCGGCGCCGACGATGCCGCGGAGCCAACGCTGCTTCCGTGGCTGCATGGCTCTTCGAGGAGCCACGGGCACCGACGCTGCTTCGGCGTCCTCTTACGAAAGGCCACCCCCGTCGACCAAGCGACCACGCCTCCCAGCGCTGGAGTGCGACGAGGCCAATCACGGATTGCAAACGGGAGACTACCGCAATCGACTGGGCGCTGGAACGGGGTGTTCACCCTCTATGGCCGGGGTGCAGCCCATCGAATCCGGCGTGTGCCCCGAAGGACGGGCCAGCGCGGGCAGATACCGTGATTCTCACACTCGTCGGCGAGTGCACCGCGCTCCTGCGGGCAGCGCCGCCGAGATGACCAAAGGATTATTACTGATGAATCACGACGAGACGATCGCGGCCGGAAGCGGCATTGGGCGAGCAGACGACACCTACGCGGAGTTCGGACTGCCGGCGAGCTGGGGCGCAGTGGCCGGCGGTGCGGTCGCGGCGCTCAGCATCCAGCTCGTCCTCACCCTGCTGGGAGTCGGCGCGGGCGTCCTCATGGCGTCGCCCTCCACGTCGGACGGCGCGATGGGCTCCGCTGCAATCTCCTGGATGATCGTGAGCGGCATCGTTTCATTCGGGATTGGAGGCATGGTCGCAAGCTGCATGTCCGGCGCGGTTCAGACGCGCGACGGAGCGTTTCGCGGCGCCTTGGCGTGGGCCCTCGCCGCGGTGTTCGCAACAGCGGTCTCGGCGTTGGCTGGCTCGGCCACCCTCGGCGGCGTGGCCTCCGCCGCGGCCGCAGTGGCACCGATGGTGGACCGGGTCGGGATTGACTCCCAGCCCGCGACGCCACGGAACTCGACGGCCGCCGAGGCGTCGGGCGCGGACGGGTCGACCGCGGACGGAGTCCTCCGTCTCAGCGCGACCGAGGCGACAATCGCTGCGCAGAGGACGGCCGACGCCCTTGCGAAGGCGTCGCTCTGGATGGGAATCGCCTTCGCGCTGAGCCTGACAAGCGCCGCGATCGGTGGAGTCCTCGGAACCGGTCGACACGAGAGAACGACTGTGCGGAACGTCGGTTCTCGGCACGCATCTCCGTCGTTCGCGCCACGGGCGAACGACGCCCGCGCCGCGACCACGCGGTCCGGGTGAGCCGTCCCAAACACCTCATACCTGCTGAGAAGCCTCATGAAGGCGGTCGCGACCGGTCAGCAGGTGCATACGACGGCGGAGCATGGCCGAGTGGCGTGATAGAGGCAGCTCTGGCTACGTCCACGGTTCGAGACCAGCAGATTCAACAGAGCGAGGAACACCATGAAAGCGGTTGTCTACACCGGTCCGAACAAGGTTGCGGTCAACAATGTCCCCGACCCTGTACTCAAGCGTCCGACCGATGCGATCGTTCGAGTCACCAGCACCAACATCTGCGGCTCGGACCTGCACATGTACGAGGGCCGCACCGACATGGAAGAGGGCCGGGTGCTCGGCCACGAGAGCCTGGGCGAGGTGATCGAGGTGGGCGACGCGGTGGACCGCATCAAGGTCGGCGACTGGGTCTGTCTGCCGTTCAACGTGAGCTGCGGCTACTGCCGCAACTGCGAGCGGGCCATGACCGGCGCCTGCCTCACCATGAATCCAGGCACCGCCGGCGCAGCGTACGGATTCGCCGGCATGGGGCCATATGACGGCAGTCAAGCGGAGTACCTTCGCGTTCCATACGCGGATTTCAACTGCCTTCGACTGCCCGAGGACGCCCAGGAGAAGCAGAACGACTACGTGATGCTGGCGGACATCTTCCCGACGGGATACCACGCCACTGAGATGGCGTGCGTGAGTCCGGGCGAATCGGTCGTGATCTTCGGCGCCGGTCCGGTCGGACTGATGGCGGCATACTCGGCGTTCCTGCGGGGCGCCAGCAAGGTGATGGTGGTCGATCGCTTTCCCGATCGGCTGCGGCTGGCTGAGAAGATCGGCGCAGTTCCGATCGACCATTCCGAGGGCGGCGCCGTCGAAGCGATCCTTCAGCACACCAACGGCATGGGCGCGGACAAGGGCTGCGAGTGCGTCGGCTACCAGGCGCACGATCCGCAGGGCCATGAGCAGCCAAACATCACGATGAACAACCTTGTCGCCTCGGTCCGCGCCACTGGCGTGATCGGCGTCGTCGGCGTCTTCGTGCCGGAGGACCCGAAGGCCGAAAACAAGCTGGCGGAGAATGGCCAGATCGCCTTCGACTGGGGAAAGTTCTGGAGCAAGGGGTTGCGCGTCGGCACCGGCCAAGCCAACGTGAAGGCGTACAACCGCCAACTCCGCGAGCTCATCCGCGTCGACAAGGCGAAGCCGTCCTTCATCGTCTCGCACGAGCTGCCGTTGGAGGACGCGCCCCTCGCGTACAAGCACTTCGATGCCCGCGACGAAGGGTGGACGAAGGTGATTCTGAAGCCGAATGCGTCGAAGCTCGACGTTCGCGGCCGCGAGGTCGGAGTGCGCGAGCACCGACGCGTCGAGAAACAGCGCGGGTGATGCGAAGGCCATCAACACGACAGCGCCGGAAGGCCCCCAGGCCTGTCGTGTCGACATGTCGATGATGTAGAGGATCCGGTTCTTTGGACACGAGGCGAGTGGTACTCAGGCGACCAGTCGTTCCTGTTCGAGGAATCGCTGTCGGACCTTTGACGGCGTCGCTCAGCGCGTCACGCTGGCTGCCGGTTGCATCGGTTTATCGCAACGACACGGCTTCTGCGTCGACGCTCTGCCTCGGCGGCGAGATTCGCGGCGGTGCCGATTGCGGTTCCGAGCAGACGATTCGTCCCCAGCATGGCCCCGAGCATCCTGAGGGCCGCGTCGCCGGCGAGACCCGTGAGCGACGTCGCGAGCGACTGCACGGCGGTCATGTCACTCTCGCGAGTGGTCGACTGGCGAAGGCGGCTTGAGTTCTGCGTTGGGATCTGGTTTGAGCTCTGCGTTGCAGTTGACGTTGTAGTCAACCTCGCTCCGCGGCTCGACGCAGCTGTCGTGATACCGGTTGGGCGTCTGTGATTGAGAGAGACGGGTCTTCGTGCTCGACGACCGCTTTCGGTTCGCTCAAGCTGGGCCATGATCCGCAGTCGGCGCAGAGAGTCGCCCATCGTGATTGGCAGCGGGGTCAGGCTCGGAACCGGTCGCGGCGGGTGGCGTGGTTCTCGTGCCGTGACGTGTGGTCGTCGCCGGGGCTCGGCGGCGGCGTCGGTTGCGGCATCCGACGCATCCGGGGCGATCGATTCGCTCGATTGGCCGTGACTCGATTGTTCGTCACGCTCCTGGCCGTCACTCGACCCACCTTCGGGTCCCTCCAGCACCCACGCATCGGCGATGCCGTAGGCTTCGCGTCGCGCCGGCAAGGCCGGCGTGAACAGGGCTCCGTCGAACTGGGCGATGAAGGCCTCGAGCTCGGCTTCGGACTCGACGTTCCCCTCCGCATCGGCAGCCGCAGCCAGGCGCCGCCAGAACTCGAGACCTTTGAAGTGCACGTTCGCCTCGGCGTCCTCGGCCATTCGGGGCAGCCACCAATTATGGCCCGCGGCGCGTGGACTTGCCCCTTGTTGAAACGGGTCGGGATGCTGGTGCGTCATCGGAGTCATTGAAGTCACTGGAGTCGTACGCATGCCTCGAGTCGCCAGAGTCGTCGTCGCGGGTACGACCCAGCACGTCACCCAAACGGGGGAACAACCGCCAGGACATCTTCTTCACCGATGACGACCGGCGATTCCACATCGCCACGCTGCGGGAGCAGATGGCCGAGCATCGAGTCTCGCTGCTCGCGTGGTGCCTGATGACCAACCACGTCCATCTGGTGCTGGTGCCGAAGACGGCCGAGGGACTCGAACTCTCAGTGGGACGGACGCACTGGCGATACACCCAGGCGATCAATGGGCTTCATCAGCGTGTCATTGGGGTCATTGGTGCGGCCATCTCTGGCAGGGCCGGTGCTTCTCGTGCCCGCTCGACGAGAGTGACCTCGTGGCGGCGATGCGGTACGTCGGCAAGCGTCAACGAATCGACGTGCGTGCTGACGAGCCCGAGCGCAGCGAAGGGACGCAGTTCACCGGCATGGCTTGCACGGAGGCGCGAAGCCGGGTGCTGCGACGTCGATGAGCATCCGCCGGTCGCTTCGCTCGCGGCTCGTCAGGACGGCCTTTCGCACGACGACGCGTTCCGCTGCGCGACGACGATCGCGACGACGAGCACGACGCGAGCTCGACGTACGCGTCGACGAATCGACGTCCTCTCAAATCCCTTGACGCGCGGCGCCGCGTTGCTCAGCGCCCGAGCGTGACGATCTTGTCGGGGTGAGTTCGACGCCACACGTCGGGCAGCAGAGGGACGAGCGAGTCCTCGCTCAGGTCGCCCACGGCACGACGCTTCGCCATCGTGTCGCGCACGTCGCGCATGCAGGCCCAGGGCTCCAGTTCGTGCAGACGTGCCGAGCAGAGCAGCGCGAAGTAGATCGCGGCACGCTCGCCGCCGAAGTCGCTTCCCCCAGCAGAGGATGGGAAGAGCCAGCTCTTGCGCTCAACGGTCGCGGCCCGCAGTGTCGCCGCGTCGCAGCCCGCGCGCCCGAAAGTCCGACAGGACCCGCACGGTCGCACCGCAGAGCAGCACAATCTCGAGACACGCGGCATCCGCCGCCGGCGCGGGCACGGCGGGCGAGCTCCTGCTCGCTTCGATCTCGACGAGGCGCGGCCGCAGCCCGCGTTGCCACGTGCAGAGCGTCGAACGGCTCACACGCCGCAGATGTGCGAGAACTCGCGTGAAGGGAGCCCGCTGGCCCGCCACTGCCTGAGCATCTCGCGCCGGCCGACATCATCGGGGATCGCCATTTCGAGTTCCTCGCAGGCGGCGGTCCGCCACTGTGACGCGACAGCGAGACGTCGATTCGTGGACGCTTCCGATTCCTCGACCATGACAGACTTTCCTTGCCGCCCTGTGACTCGAGAGCGATACGGAGTGTCTCATCATCGTTGGCACGGAGGGCAGCGTGGCATCCGAGTGGACCCCCCCGAACTCCGAGAACGCCACGACGATCGATCCGTTCACGCGAAACTGCTGGATTGCACGCCCCTCGACCGGGTACGCTCTCCCGTCACGCAGTTGGTGGAGCGTTCCGGGCCGGGCCACGCAAGGCGTGAGGTATCGGTCCGGAGGGCTTCGAGTGGATGGGTCCCGGCATGGCTGGTACTCGAGCCGAGGCACGTTGGAGAGGATCACGCGAATGCTCGAACGTCATCGCCCTGGAGCGGGTGTCGCCCCGGGGCACGAAGACCACCCTTCGAGGCTTCCGGAACTGCTTCAGCGGGCCGGTCGCGGTGACTCTGCGGCGTACGAGCGCCTCTACGACCTCGTCGCCCCGCGGCTCTTTGGACTGATTCTGCGGATCGTCGGGGATCGTGCCATGGCCGAAGACGTGCTTCAGGAGACGATGCTGCGGGTCTGGTGCCGGGCCTCGAGCTACGACTCGACCCTGGCCGATCCGATGGTCTGGCTGCTCCTGATCGCCCGCGGAAAGTCGGTCGACGCCCTGCGCCGACGGGAGTCGGCCTCGGCGGTCGCCCTGCGACTCTCGATCCCGGCGCACACAGTCGAACAGGTTGACACCTCGGAGGACGCGGGACTGCATGAAGCCGCGACCCTCGCGCTTGCGTCGCTCCCCGCCGAACAGCGGGATGTGCTGGTGCTCGCGTTCCAAGGTGGCCTGACAGGCCCGGAGATCGCGCGCTGTCGCGAGCTTCCGCTGGGCACCGTAAAGACCAGAATTCGCAGCGGCCTTCTCCGTCTGCGCGAAACATTCGCTCGTCCAAGTGGAGTCTCGGCATGACCACGCCAACCCCCTCCGATCAAGGCTCGCGCGAGAGCGCGAGTGATGATCCCTCCTGTCGCATGTCGCTCTATTTCGCCGGCGCCCTCTCGGCTCAGGAGGCCGACGAAGTCGATCGACGCCTTCGCGAGGGTGATCGCGACCTTCGCTCCGCTTTTGCGGCGCTGCAGAAGAGCGTCCTGGTGCTGGCCGGCACGGCCGCCTCGGTCGCTCCACCGACGCGAGTCCGCGATCGAGTGATGCAGAGCATCACGTCGGTTGAGATGCATCAGGACCAGGCACGAGCCTCCTCCGGCAGCGAGGCGAACAGCCAGCCGAAGGGCACGCCTGACGCGTTGCACTCCGCGGCTCCCGCGTCGCCGCAGGTCTGGCGGCAGTGGCAGAGCGACTCCAGTGAAACCGGTCTCTTCACCCTCTACTCCGACGGCGGTGGGTGGGAGCCCACCGGCGCCTCCGGGGTCGAAGTCCGCCGGCTCTTCGTCGACCGGGCCGCCAATCGAATGACCGCGATGTTCCGCATGAGCCCGGGCGCGGAGTACCCCGAGCATTGCCACGACGGTCACGAAGAGTGCTACGTCCTCGACGGCGATCTCCACGTGGGCGCCGAGATCGTGATGCACCGCGGCGACTACCAGCGGGCCGAGAGCGGAAGCCCGCACGCTCGGCAATGGACCGAGGGCGGCTGTCTGCTGCTCGTCAGCACGTCGCTGAGCGACGAGGTTGGTTGATGGCTCCGTAGCGGTCTCCGGCCGCGCACTCGCTTCTGCCGCGGCGGTCGCTCATGTCGTTCATGTCGCTCATGTCGCTCATGCGAGCTTCCGCGCGTGGGGTCCCGCTGTCCCCCCGAACAAACCACAAAAGGAATCAGGCGGCCCCTCCGGGCCACCTGACTCCAACGGGTGGGCTCACTCGAGAAGGGCTCTCAGCGAGCGTCGCCGGTGCATGGACCCCAGTTGCCAAGGAGAAGTCCGAGGTCCCCGCCATCGACGACGTTGTCGTCGTTCAGGTCCGAGGCGTCGCTGGACGTGCCCCAGTCGACGAGGATGATTCCAAGGTCGGCGCCATCAACCTTGCCATCGAAGTTGGCATCGCCGGCGCAGAGCGCAGGCAGCACGGTCATCGCCTCGACGCTGAAGAGACTGACCAGCGGAAGCCCGACCGTGCCGAGGTTGGTCGCCGAACCGGTGGCAAGATTGATCGAGTAGAGCGTGGAGTCGGCGAGCGGCCCACGCAGTCCCGGTGCCGTGGAGACGGCGTAGGCGATGTTGGTGCTGCCGGAGATGTCGAGGCTGCCGACCGCGGTGAAGTCGACACCGAGGGCACCGACTGTGGTCAACACGCCAGTGTTGTTGGCCTGCTTGACGAGGATGTCGAGCCCGGAGTCGATGGCGAAGAGCTGCGACGTCGCCGTCAGGTTGACGTTCTTGTCGTAGGCGTGATGCATCACCTGGGGAGTGGCCCCGAAGTTGGGATCGCCGGCGGGGTAGAAGACCGGCGTGGCCACGAGCTGGAGCGCACCGGTGATCGGATTCAGGACCAGGTTCTGACCGGCATCGGAGACGTTGCGGATGCGGTCGATCGTGGGATTGAAGTCGAACCCGAAGACTGCGCCCGAGAGCAGCGTGGGGAACGGACCAGCCGAGATTGCAGTGGCGATGGCGTCGTGCCGATCGATTCGGACGAGCCGACTGCCATCGGTCACCGCCACGAGAATGCCGGCGGCGGGACGGAAGTCGATGCCGAGCACGTTCTCGCCGGCGTTGAGGCCAGTGATTGCCGCGACGGGGGTGACGATGGCGGGCGCGGTGGTCTCGAATCGGACCAGAGTCTGCGTTCCAGCGACATCCGCGACGGCGAAGATCGTCTCGCCCGAGGAGCTGCCGGCAATGAGCGCAGTGATCGCGCTGATCGAGAGGATGTGGGTGCGTGTCATGTCTGACATGGGAAATTCTCCGCGATGGGAACCCCGCTGCCGCGAGCGAACACCCGCTCACAACGACACCAGGAATCCCGAGGCGGCAGGCATCCGCAGCCCACGCGTCGTCGGGTTTTGCGTTGTGTGGAAAATCTGTACGGCGAGTGATGTTGCGCCCACCGTCCGGGGACGCTCGCCTCAGCCGCCCGGCGCCGAGGATGGCGGTGAGGATGGCGGTGAGGATGGCGGTGAGGATGGCGGTGTCGGCGAGGACGTCGGCGGCGAATCCGGTGTTCGCCTCTCCTTCGTCACCTCGACTTCGCCGGTGCTGCCGTCCACGTTGATTTCGCGCTCGCCGATCTTGACGCGAACGCGGCCGTCGCCGTTGGTGGTGCTCGTCGAGATGCGCACGGTGCCGGGGCTCTGCCAGACCGCGTCGAGATTTCGGAAGCGGACGTCGTCGGCGGTTCCCTCGATGCCGTCGACGCCCGCGCTCACGATGTCGTAGCTGCCGGCATCACTGGCCAGCACGTAGTCGTAGGGACGACCCCAGGGATCCATGGTGACCGCCGCAGGAATCGAGAGCGCGCTCAGATCGAGCGGGAGTTGTCCGTTCTCGGCCCGGTTCGACTCGACCGCGGCCGCAATCACCGCCATGTCACCGGTGACTTCGAACTTCTGTGGCTCGCTCAGCACGGCGGCCACTGCGGCGATGCCCAGCGCCGCCAGAATCGCGGCCCCGAAGAAGAGGATTGCAATCAGCCCGCCGCACGTGCCCAGGAAGCCGAGAATGACACCGGCGATGGCGAAGCCGCGCGGACGGCGCCCAAGGGCCACCAGACTGATGATCAGGGCAATCGGACAGAGGAGTCCGCCGGTCGCGAAGAGCCCGACGAGACCCAGCACGAAGCCGACCAGCCCAAGGGTGTTGGTCTCTGCGTTGGCGAGGCGGCCTGAAGGCGGGGCTGAATACGTGCTCATCGAGAAATTCCTCCTTGACACTGCCCACGGCGCGAAGGTCGCTGGGCGTCATCTGTTGTTGGCAGATTGTCGCGGGGATTTCGTCAGAGAGCGAGGGCCGAGGCCCTGAGAGGGAAAACAAGAACCGACAGGCTCCAGACAGCGTGCGCTGCCGGGAGCCCGTCGATATGGTCTTCTTCAATACTTGCGAGGAGTGGCGGGGGGGGCGCCGTCGCGGCCGGTGGCTGCCGCGGGCTCGTTCGTCGCGCTCCTCGGCGACGCAGAGGAAGCCGCATGATCGCCCGACATGGACTTGCGATCATCGCTTGCTCGGTTCCCCTCGCGGGTCTGATCGCCCTTCCCTCGGTTCGCCTCATGGGCCTGGAAGCCCGCGGCGTCGATTGACTTGCACGCCGCGTCGCACGCGGTCTGTTCGCAGGCGATGGTCGCCTCGCCAACCTTCACGGACTCGGTCTTGACGCCCGGGACGGACTTGAGCGCGGCAGTGACCTTGGTGACGCAGGCGTCCCCGGACATGCCGTCGATCTTGAGGGTTCGGGTGGCGTTGGCAGAAGTAGTTGAGTTCATGAGAATCCTTTTGTTGGATCCGACCATTTCGATCGAATGACGCAGAGGATGAAGGCCCTCCGCAGAATCGTTTCGTCGTGCGCCTCGCTGCGAATGTCATCGAAGACTCAAGCGTTCGCAGAAAGGCAAAGCGCACATCCGAACAATGCCAACCTACTCACCGCGATGGTCGAGCGGCGTTGTTTCTGCGGCGTTTCGAACAACTCAGGTCCTTCACCTACTCCGCCCCCGCGGTCCTTCCTGATTGCGCAGGGCGTGCGACCCCGGGCGCTCGGCTGGCAGCCTGTGGCGAACGTCGTGCGGGCTGCGGACGAGCAGCTTCGTCACAGGCCGCTGGCCCCTCACCACTAGGGAGGCGCCGCTACGATCGGCCCATGCCAGAATCCCTCGAGCAGGCCCTCCTCGACGCCGTGTCGACGGGCTGCGCCCTGGCTCGGCGGCTGCAACGGACCCGACTGCGGGCGACCAGCAAGGCCGACAATTCGCCGGTCACGATTGCCGACTTCGCCGTGCAGGCTCTGATCGGTCTGGCCTTCGCCGACGTGCTCGGCGCCGCCAACGTCCGACTCGCCGGCGAGGAGTCGCTGGCCATGCTCGACGATCCCTCGCACCGCGCCGTGCGCGACGCGGTGATTGCCGAAGTGCAGCGGGCTCGCGCGGACGTCTCCGCCGAAGCAGTTCTTGCAGCGATCGATCTGGCAACCGCCACCGGCGGCGAGGACTACTGGACCGTCGACCCCATCGATGGCACCACCGGATTCGTTCGCGGTGACCAATACTCGATCGCCCTCGCCCGAATCCGCCGGGGGGAGGTGATCTTCGGCATCCTCGGCTGTCCCAACGTCTCGCCCGAGGGGCTGTACGACAGTGTGCCGCCGGGCGAATCGGATGGCGTGATCCTCGTCGCCGAGCGCGGCGGCGGCTGCTGGCAGCGACCCGACAGCGCCCCCTGCGAGGGCGGGACACGGCTTGTCCGAGCGCCGCTCGGCGACATCGGTCCGGTCGTCGCTGCGGCGTCGATGAATCTCGATGCGCCGACCCAGCGACTGCGCGACGAACTCACCGCGTTCCTCGGGCCGCGGGTGATCCGCAGGTCGATTGACAGTCAGGTGAAGTACGGGCTCCTCGCCCGAGGCGAAGTCGATGTTTATCTGCGTCCGCAGCGCCTTGGCCACCTCCACGAACACATCTGGGATCATGCCGCCGGAGCGCTGGTCGCCACCGAAGCCGGAGCCTGCGTCTTCGATTTCGATGGACGCCCGCTCGACTTCTCCCACGGCAGGAACCTCCTTCGCAACCGCGGCATCGTGGGATGCGCGGCGGAACTGCGGGCGCCGCTCTTCAGGGCCATCGGGCGCTCGACAGCCGCCGGCTCGTAGCCCTCAAGCGCCGGACCGGAACCGAAAACAGACTCCATGCCGCCATCACCGGCCAGCCGGCTGCACGAACCACCATCTCCGCCTCCCCCTCGTCGAGTGCTGAACACACTCCGAGTGACTCTCGCGGTCCCGCTGCTCGCGTTCGTCGCGGTCTGGCTGGTCGGTCGGATCACGACCGACCGATTCCTCTGGAGCCAGTTTCTCTTCTGGATTCCCACCGTCGCCGCGCTCGCCGCCAGCATGATCGCGGCGCTGGTGCTGCTGCCCGCGCCACCATCGCGGCGATGGCGCCGCCTGGCCCTCGGCTCGGCCGCGGCGACGGTTGCCATCGGTCTGCACTGGTCGCTGGTCGACCACCATCTGTTCCGCGCTCCCGTCGAAGGCGCCTTCGGCGAGCCGTCGATTGCAATCCTCCATTGCAATCTGCACTGGCCAGGCAAGCGGGCGGCGCCGGAGGTGATTGAGTTCCTGAAGGATCGCACCTTGGACCTCGTCCTCTTCAGCGAACCGGGATGGCTGCTCCTGCAGGGCCGTGGCGCAGCCCTCGAGGCGGCGGGATGGCAGGTGCTGCGCGTCCCCCACTTCGCGGTGCTCTCGCGACTGCCGATTGTCGAATGCCGGCCGCTCGTCGACGCCGACGGCATGGCCTTCACCATGCTGCGAGTCGACGGAAGCGCAATTGGCCATCCCACGCTCACGCTCTGCCTCGTCGATCTGCCTTCCGAGCCGCGCACTCCGCGGATGGCCCTGGCCCGGAGGGCTCGCGCCCTTCTCGACGACGTTGACGCGCCGGAGTTCGACCTCGTCGCCGGCGACTTCAACATGACTCGCGACGGCGCCGCGATTGCGACGCTCTTTCCCAACCTCTCCCATGCCTTCCACCAGGCCGGCTGGGGCTTCGGCGCCACCTATCCGGCCACCCGCCCTCTCTGGCACATCGACCACGTCCTGCTCGGCCCCGCCATCCGCGCCGTCGACTACCGCCTCATCCGACTCCCCGTGTCGCTCCATCTTGGGCAGGAGGTTCGGATCATCAACGCTGGTTTTGGACCGCAGCCCAGGATCCTCGTTCCTCATTCCTGATTCCCTTCCGCTACGCTGAGTCACCGACCCAGTCCGACTTCCATGCCCCTCACCAATCAGGTCATCATCATCACCGGCGCCAGCTCCGGAATCGGCGCCGCGACCGCGCTTGCTGCGGCCCGCGAGGGGATGGATGTGGTCCTCAACGCCCGGCGCATCGAGAAGCTGACGCGAGTGGCCGAGCTGGTCGAGCAGTTGGGCCGCCGCGCCGAGATCGTCTCCGGCGATGTCACCGATCCCGGAGTCTCGCAACGGCTGCTCGACGTTGCCGAGGAGCGCCTCGGACGTTTCGATGTGGTCTTCGCCAACGCCGGATACGGCATGCCGCGAGCGATCCTCGACTACTCCGACGAGGAGCTCCGCAAGATGTTCGAGGTGAATCTCTTCGCCTCCGCCGATCTGCTGCGTCATGCAGCCCGCCGCTTGCAGGACGCCGGCCGTCACGGCCATCTTCTGATGTGCTCGAGCTGCGTGGCCAAGTTCACGATGCCTCACTACGGCGTCTACTCCTCGACCAAGGCGGCGCAAGCCCACCTGTGTCGGGCGTTGCGCTACGAGTTGCGGGCCTCGGGCATCGAAGTCTCGAGCGTGCACCCGGTGACCACGTCGACGGAGTTCTTCGAGACCGCCGCCCGCCACGGTGGACTCGATCCGAACGACACCGATCTCGATCACACGCCGAGCATCTTCGTCCAGCCTCCCGAGCGCGTGGCGCGGGCGATCATCCGCTGTCTGCGGCACCCGACCTCGGAAGTCTGGACCAGCCACATGGTGCGGCTCGCAGCAGGGATCGTCACCGCGTTCCCCTTCATGATCGACTGGTGGATGTTCCGCGAGGCGAAGCGCCGAACGCTTCCCGCACCGCGCGAAAACGCTGACTCGCCGGTCCGCTGAATGGCGTGCGGTCGCAGCGAGTGCGACCCCCCTCGCGTCACGCTCCCCGACCCAATCGCATCACCCGCGCCAGTTCGTGCAACCCGCTGCACATCCCCCTGCTCCCTGCCCCCTGCCCCCGCGTCCCGTATATTCCCTGCCCCGCCTTTAGGAACTCCCCCCATGCCCATCCGCATCGGCATCAACGGTTTCGGTCGCATCGGACGCCTCGTCTATCGCATCGCTGCGGAGCGCGGCGCAATCGAAATCGTCGGCGTGAACGATCTGGTCCCCGCCGACAATCTCGCCTATCTCCTCTCCTACGACACGATGCACGGCCGCTTCAGCCAGAAGGTCAAGGCCGACGAGAACGGCTTCACCTGCAACGGCCGCCACACCCGCTGCGTGAGCGTGAAGGATCCGGCGACGCTTCCCTGGAAGGAGCTGAAGGTCGACTACGTGCTCGAGTCGACGGGGCTCTTCACCACCCTGGAGGACGCGTCGAAGCACATCACCGCCGGCTGCCGTCGCGTCCTGATCTCGGCGCCGACCAAGTCGGAGAAGGACGTGCCGACGATCTGCTTCAAGGTCAATCACGACCAGTACGACCCGGCGAAGCACACCGTCGTCAGCAATGCGAGCTGCACGACGAACTGTCTGGCGCCGGTGGCCAAGGTGATCAACGACGCCTTCGGTCTCGAGGAAGGCCTGATGACGACGGTGCACGCCGTCACCGCCACCCAGCCGACCCAGGACGGCCCCAGCAAGAAGGATTGGCGCGGGGGTCGCAACGCCTACATGAACATCATCCCGAGCTCGACCGGAGCGGCCAAGGCCGTCATCCTGTGCATTCCGGCGCTCAAGGGCAAGCTCACCGGCATGAGTTTCCGCGTGCCCACCGCCGACGTCTCCGCGGTCGATCTCACCTTCCGAACCAGCACGCCGACCAGCATCGAGGCCATCCACGCCGCGATGCGGGCTGCCTCGGAGGGACCGATGAAGGACGTGCTCGGCTACACCGAGGACGAGGTCGTCAGCAGCGACTTCGTGGGCGACCCCCACAGCTCGATCTACGACTCCAAGGCAGCGCTTCAGCTCAACGACCGCTTCTTCAAGATCGTCTCGTGGTACGACAACGAGTATGGCTACGCGGCCCGCTGCGTCGACATGCTGGCCATGTTCGCCGAGCGTGACGGCGTGAAGTGAACGGGTCCCGTCCCAGCGCGCTCGCCGTCGAGCATCTGTCTCACCGCTACCGCGGCGCCGAACGTCCTGCGCTGGCCGATGTGTCTCTCTCGGTGCAGACCGGCGAACGCCTCGCCCTGCTGGGACCGAACGGCAGCGGCAAATCCACGCTCTTCCGGGTCATCGCCCAACTGCTTCGGCCCGACGCCGGCACGGTCTCGGTCTGCGGTGATTCGCAGCCGGGCGCGATCCGGCGGCGGATCGGCGTCGTCTTTCAGACGCCGTCTCTCGACGGACAATTGACGGTGCGCGAGAACCTCGCCGCCCACGCAGCGCTCCAGGGCCTCGGCAGCGCTGCGAGCGCGGCGCGGATCGATGAACTGCTGGGGGCGCTCGGGCTGGCCGATCGGCGCAACCAGCGGGTGCGCACGCTCTCGCTCGGACTTGCCCGTCGTGTCGATCTCTGCCGAGCGCTCCTGCATCGGCCGGAGCTTCTGCTTCTCGACGAGGCCACCGTGGGCCTCGATCCACCCTCGCGCGAGGGCTTCATGGCGGCCCTGGAACAGGAATGCGCCGCTCGCGGCACCGCGAGCCTGATGTCGACCCATCTCGTTGACGAGGCGGATCGAGCGAACCGGGTGGTTCTGATCCACCGGGGCGCACTCGTCGCCGAGGGCACGCCCGCCGCCCTTCGATCTGGTTTGGGCTCGCGCCTCGTGACGGTGGCCTCGAGCGCGATGGCCACGACCGCCGAACCACCGTCGATTGCGTCGCTTGGCTCGATCGCGGGCGCGGCGTTCGGTCCGGAGTCGTGGACCCGCACCGCGACGGGGTTCACCGCCCCGATTGCAGACGACGCCGCAGCGGCATCCGTCGCCGAGGCACTGGCCCGGTCGGGCGTGTCGTTCTCGATTGCACCACCGACCCTCGCGGATCTCTTCCGCACCACGACCGGCGATTCGCTCGACGCCGACCAAGGCCAGGTGGGCGAGCCTCTCGGACGCGGCCAGACCCGTGACCAGCGGAGGCGCTCCCGTGCCCGCTGATCGCTCGGTCCGACCATGGCCCGCAGTGGCGACACTCGCTCGCCGCGAGATCACGCGCTTCATGCGGCAGCCCGCGCGGATCGCTGCCGCGGTGGGCACGGCGCTTCTCCTCTGGATCGTCGTTGGGGGCGGCTTCGCTCATTCGGTCAGCCCCGCCGGAAGCAGCAGCTATTCGAGCTATCTGATCCCCGGACTGATGACGCTCGTTGCCATGTTCGCCGCGATCTTCTCGAACATCTCGATCATCGAGGATCGACGCGAGGGCTTCCTCCAGGGAGTGCTGGTCTCGCCGGCTCCGCGTGCTGCAATTGCCGGAGGCCTGATCGGTGGCGGCGCCCTGGTGGCGTGGATCCAGGCGATGGCGCTTCTGCCACTGGCTGCATTCTCCGAACCGGGGCTGAGCGTCGCCGCGCTCGTTCCCGTGGCCATCGCCCTCCTCCTCACTTCGGTGGCCCTTCAGTCGCTCGGACTGATCTTCGCGTGGCGGTGCCGCGACTCCGCGAGCTTCCACGCGGTCATGAACCTGGTCCTGATGCCGCTCTGGCTGCTCTCGGATGCGCTCTTCCCCGCGGGCGGCGCATCGCCCTGGATCGGGAGCCTGATTGCGGTCAATCCGCTGAGTTGGTGCGCGAGTGCGGTGCGGCAGGCGCTGGCAACGCCGGGCGACGGCGAGTTCGCTCTGGGCATCGGCTGGCCGATGCTCGGCACCGCGGCATTCGCAGTGGTCGCGTTCCTCGGCGCCGTCGCGACGACGCGGACTCGCTCAGCGGCGTGAGCGCCCCGCCGCGGCGTCGTCACACGATTTCGCCCACTTCACGCCTTCGACTGGCCGGCGGTGGCGTCGGGGGCACCATCGATCAGGTCGAGCACGCGGCGCAGCGCCGAGCGAGTCTCCGGCGCACCCCACAGGACGTCGTACTCGACCCGCCAGTTGCAGCGGACGAACTTGCAGTTCTGGCTGACGAAGGGGGTGTTGGTGAGCACCAGCGTGCACCCTTCGAAGGTGCAGCCGACGAAGGCGCTCCCGCCAAGGTGCACCGTCTGGGCGCTGAAGGTGCGGTTCTCGAAACGGGTGAGCTGGAGCTGAGCCTGGTTGGGCGGAGGTGTGGACCTGTCTCTTATACACATCTGACGCTGCCGACGAATAGAGAGGTGT
>ENA-ORBV01004397-ORBV01004397.1-microbial-mat-metagenome-genome-assembly--contig:-NODE-4397-length-27108-cov-5.544856_pt1 | contig 27108 bp, 20 predicted proteins | sample MGYA00237777_ERZ505514 | MGnify/ENA primary metagenome ERZ505514 (study PRJEB26160, sample SAMN06269048) | microbial mat metagenome | isolation source: Oligotrophic lake microbial mat | place...
GGCCGACCAGACCCAGGGGCGACCCTTGCGGAGAAGGAAGGGCAGGCCAGCGAGGGCAAGGAGGGTCACGGGGTGGGTCGAGAAAAGCCCGCCCCGATCCGAAAGGAGCATCTCCAGCATCTTCGGCACGGTGGGAGCGCTGAAGGCTTCCCCGTGGAGGACCTTGTGAGGCACCAGAAACGGTGTTCCGAACATCGACCACCACACCGCACTCTGCACCCAGGCGAGGCTGACGAAACCCGCCAGAGTGAAGGCTCCCTGACGAATCAGGCGAGGGAAATCCCGATGGCGCAGCCACGCATCGAAGGCAAAGAGTGCGGGGACAAGGAGAAGCAGACCGTCTTGGGACCGCACCAGAAAGACGAGGCCGCAGCAAAGGCCCGCCTTGAACGCCCAGACCTTCGACCCCGTCTGGTGCAGCCGCCTTGAGGCCACGAGCACCAGCACCGCCGCGAAGAACTCAATCGCGTGGGCGAAGCTCGGCAGCACACGCATGTAGAAACGCAGGGGCGACCCGAACCAAACGAGCAGCACCGCCAAAAGCGCCGCGGCCGGGCTGCCGAAATCGCGGAGTTCGCGATAGAGGAGGAGTAGACCCGCACATCCAAGGACGATGGAAACCAGGCAGGCGGCGGCGATGAAAAGGGGCTCGGCCCCTGTCATGGTGAAACCAAACGGGAAGCCGAGAAGCGAGCCAAGGACGTAGAGGGGGACGAGCAGAATGCCCCAGACCAGCGGGGCCCCGATCGGCAGCACGTTGGGCGCGGTCATCACGTGGCCGAGCAGCGGGTAGTCATTGCCGAGGTCGAGATCGCGGTCCCCGATCAGCGAACGGGCGAACGAAAAGTAGTGAACGCCGTCCGCGTCGAGCGAGCGGGGGTGCCGCAAATAGAGGTATGCGAAGAGCAGGACCAGAGTGAGCAGGGCATAACGCTCGCCGGCCGCGCGCTTTTCGTTGAGCCAGAATCGCCACACCAGTGCGACGGCCAGAGCGGCCAGGGTGAGCTGGAAAACCGGTATCCCCTGGGGAAGGTAGGGCCGCTGGAGGTCTGAAGCCACCAGAGCGAAGGCCAGAAGCGCAGGACCGAGGCGACGAATCATCAAGCATTTCACTATACTTTCGGCGACCCAATCAAAGAGCCAGAAGCTCAGGCAGCATGGCAATAGGGCCGCTGCAAACGAAAATAGAGAGACACAATGACCGAACTCACCCAAGACGTCATCCGCCGCCTGCCGAAGACCGATTTGCACGTTCATCTCGATGGATCGCTCAGGATCCCCACGCTGATTGAGCTCGCGAAGGAGCGCAACGTCAAGCTCCCCTCCTACACGGTCGAGGGTCTGCGCGAACTGGTGTTCAAGGACACGTACAAAAACCTCCCGGAGTATCTGGAGGGCTTCATGTACACCACCGCGGTCATGAGCGACGCCGAGGCCATCGAGCGGATCGCGTACGAATTCTGCATCGACAATCAGGAAGAAGGCGTCCGCTACGTGGAGGTTCGTTTTGCTCCTCAGCTCTCCGTGCGCGAAGGCCTCTCAATGTCCGAGGTCGTCAAGGCGGCCGACCGGGGTCTGCGACGCGCGGCCGCCGAGTTCAACGTGCGGCCTGAAGTGAAGAACGGTACCGAGCCCAGGTTCGTGGCCGGGATGATCCTGTGCGCCATGCGCTACTTCGAGGGCAACTGGTCGCAGGGTTTCGGGCGTTTCTTCGAAGCCATGCCCGAAGCCGACCGCTTCGAGCTTTACTCCGCGGCCAGCGTCGAGGTGGCCCGCGCCGCGGCGCGGCTGCGCGACGAGGGCTGCCTCGTGGTGGGCATCGATCTCGCCGGCCAGGAGAAGGGCTACCCCGCGGGCGATCACAAGCATGCTTACCAGATCGCCCACGAGTCGTTCCTCGGCAAGACCGTGCACGCGGGCGAAGACTACGGCCCGGAGTCGATTTTCCAGGCCATCGGCGATCTTCATGCCGACCGCATCGGCCATGGCACCTGGCTGTTCAGCGAGGACAAGATCCAGGCCCGCATCCCGAACAAGAAGGCCTACGTCGAGTCGCTCGTGCAGTTCGTGGCCGACAAGCGCATCACCCTTGAGGTGTGTCTGACCTCGAATCAGCAGACCGTTCCCGAACTCGCCGCGGACCTGTCGAAACATCCCTTCGCCGAGATGAGGAAGCGCAAGCTCTCGACCACGTTCTGCACCGACAACCGTCTGGTGTCGAACACCACGGTGTCACAGGAGATCTCGCGGGCGGTGGCCGCTTTCGACTTGACCCCGCGCGAAGTGCGCGATTCGTTGATCTACGGAGTGAAGCGCAGCTTCTTCCCCGGAAGCTACCTCGAAAAGCGCCACTACGTGCGCCAGTTCATCGACTTCGTCGACCGGACTCTCGGCAAGACCGAGAGCGTGTAGCAGCAACCCTCACGGTTTACCAGGCGCTAGTTGGCGTTCCTCACCAGAACGTCATTCCCGCGAAAGCGGGAATCCATTTAAGTCTGGAGGGGGCTAAGAGTTTTAGTGAACAGGCCACGCCGTACTGTTCACACCACGATGCTGCGGGCGGCGTTGTCCAGGCGCTGCTGAAGCGCGTTCCTGGCGTCTTTCTCCTGGCCGGTCACGAATGAGAAGTTGTCCTTGACGATGACGGCCAGAAACTCCAACTCATGGTTGGTGAGATTCACCGCGATGCGGTTCTCTTTCGGGCTCAACACCACCTCATTCAGCTTGTCGCGCAGCTGCTGACGGGCCGACTGCTCTCCGTCGGTGATGAACTGATACTCGGCACGTGAGACTTTCTGAAGAAAGGCAAGCTCGCGATGATCGAGAAAGAACAGTTTGGTGGTGATGTGATTGGCCACGGGCGAACCTTTCTTAGCGGACCTGACCGGGGTCGCCTCCGGAGATCAGGGTGGTCACCCAGTCCGACAGCCTCACTCCTCCGACCCTCTGGGTGTAGAAGGAGGGCCGATTGATCACGCAGTGTTCGGACCCTGGAGCCAGAAAAGCGTGGAAATTCGGGCTCTGGGCCGAGATCTGTTCGACGTTCGCGACCATCTTCGCCGACCAGTCGATGGCGTCGGTTGCAGTTATGGAGCCCTTGGACAACGCATAGAAGAAGATCTGGACGGTGTCGGTGCGGGTGTTGAACTGCGAGAAGGATGCGGTCGGGAAGAAGTTCGCCACCGACGTATAAAGACGCGGGAGGGTCAAAGTTCCAGGATCAATGGCATCAAGGGCCAGGTCGGGAATGAAGGTGGGCCAGGCCGACGCCACGTTCCAACTCGCCAGAGTCGTCGCGAAGAACCCCTCGGGCACCACACCCGCCGCCGAGTCCCCCAGCTGAACCAGACGAGCGCCTGGATAGGCCTGCGCGATTTTCGCCGACCACAAGGCGGCGCCATACCCGCCGGCACTGCACCCGGCGACCACGACCTGAGAAGGAGCCAGAACATTCTCACCCGCCCAGTTGAGGGCCGCAGTCGCGTTCACTGCCCCTTTGTGCTGAATGACGTAGGGGGCGCCCGCGGTGTTCTTGTAGGTGGTGGCGGCGTTGCCCCAGTGCAGGTCGCCCGTGCAATAGGGGATGTAGACATGAGTGAAGTCCCGAAGCGGGTTCGCGGGATTGGTTCGGTCGTAGATCCCCTGCAGCTGGCCGTTGATTCGCGCGGTCTCAGGGTCGTTGCTGACCGTCCGGTTGTAGAGGTCGGCCTCGCAGGTTTCCCCGCTCCAGCAGCCGCCTCCGCCCTCGAACTCGACCAGCAGCTTCGACGGATCACCGCGACGTACGAAGAAGCGATAGGGAGAACCATCCGAGCAGATGGTCTCGCCTGCGGGTACAACCGTCTCCCATTGCTGAGCGGTTGCGGGGAGGGCGGACAGGGCCAGAGCGGCCAGGGTCGAAAGGGTTGGGACGATGTTCTTCATGCTAATCCTCAGTTCGCGGCGACGGAGCGCTCGACGCGCGCCACTATGTCTTTGAGTGAAGCGCCCGGAAGGAAGACCTCGGAAACCCCCATCTGACGGAGCGGTTCAATGTCCTGGGTGGGGATGATGCCGCCCACGAAAACGCGGGTGCCTTCCATACCCTTGCTCTTGAGCAGATCGACAATCTTCTGGCAGATCGGAAGATGCGCTCCGGAAAGAATGGAAAGGCCGATAATGTCGGCATCTTCCTGCGCGGCCGCGCTCACAATCTGTTCCGGGGTCTGTCGAAGGCCGGTATAAACGACCTCCATCCCCGCGTCGCGCAGTGCGCGCGCCACCACTTTGGCCCCCCGGTCGTGGCCGTCCAGGCCCGGCTTGGCGACGACAACGCGTATCTTTTTAGCGGGTTTGGGGTCGGGCCTAGTCTCGTTCATGGCAGGAACCTGAGATTATAGGCACCTCGGGCCTCTTCAGGTCCCCGAGGCCTCCGCGATCTTCGCGGCCATGGTCTTCAGGTCCAGCCCGACCGTGGAGATGGGCTGCCAGCCCACACCGAGTCCTTCCCCCGAGACCTTTGGGATGATGTGGAAATGCACGTGGAATACCGCCTGGTGCGCCGACGCGCCGTTGTTTTGCAGCACGTTGAAATCGGTGGCTCCGGTGACCCTGAGCACCGCACGGGCAATCCTCGGAAGAACGCGACCGATCGCGGCCGCGGATTGGTCGGAGAGCTTGTCGAGGGTGGCGACCGCCTCCTTCGGAATCACCAGAGTGTGGCCGGGCGAAAGAGGAGTGACGTCGAGGAAGGCCAGGACGGCTTCGTCTTCATAGACGCGATGGCAGGGGATCTCCCCGCGGATGATCTTGCTGAAGATGGTTTCGCTCATCGTGGGAGTTTAAGGATGTCTTCCGCGCAAGGGGTACGACCGGCTCGTCTCCGCAGAGAGGGTGAATGCGGCACTTGTCCACGAGCAACCCTTCCCCTATCGTTCGCCGGGAGTTGAAACTGAATCCACCTGAGGCGTTGCGTATGCTGTCCCCGGACTCACGTGCGGTGGCGGGGGCGATGGCGCTCCTCTGGGTCACGCGGTCACGCCACTTCACGGTCGAGATGCTTCGGCACCTGGGTGTGCGAACTCGGACCGGCCATGCCTTCGACCATCCCGGCGTGGACCGCGCGCAGGATGAGTTGCGGCGCGCGGGGATACTGATCGAACGCGGCTCCCGGTCGGGCTACGCATGCTTGCGCGACGACGCCCGCTCGGCGCTCTATCGTGAGTGGCTCGATAGCACGCCCGCGGCCCGGCTGATCGAGGCTCTGAATCGGGTCGACGGCGTCCAACCAGGCGGCAGAACCACCGAAGTTCCCCTGTGGAATCCCGAGACCGCCTCGGGAATGCTGCGGCTTGAACTGCTCACGGGAGCCGGAGCGACCAGGATCCAGGAACTGAAGGACAAGATCTCGCGCGCTGGCGTCTGGGACTACGCGATCTCAGCTGCCCTCTTCGAGGGCCTGGATCCCGACCTCATGAGTCGAATCTGCCCCGAGTGGCGCTTCGACCTCGCCGCCTCCGGACTGATCCGTTTCTGTGTGGAATGGAGAGCGGATCTGGCGCCTCTCCGGGATTGGGCCTTTGGGTTGAACCCGGAGGAACTCGAGAAGGCCCCCCTCCTTCGGCTTCAGATGGCCGACGTCCTCCTCTTTCAGGGCGACACGGCGCGGGTCGTCCAAAACCTGGAGGGCCTGACCGTCGGCCCCGCGGTGGCGTTGCGCGCAGCGTGCAAGGTTCAGGAGGGAGACTGGGTCGCCGGACAGGCGGAGTTCGAGGCGACATTCAAAGCCCTCTTTGCCCATCTCGGACGGCGGAAGCAGTTGCTGCCCGATCGCCTCGTGTGGCTCTACCCGGTGGCGCTATTGGCCCAGCAAACGCCCAAGGCTCTGGATCTGGCGAGAAAGTTCTGCACCGCCGAGTCGGGGCGACGCGACCCCTCGCCCCATGATCCCTGGGGCTGCTGGGCCCACGCCATCAACGTCCGCCTGGGCAATGCCAGGATCGATCGTGAAGCCTTCCATCTCGAAACAAGTCCGTCCTATTTCACCGGCTGGACCGACCTGTGGCGCACACTGCTGCGCGCCTGGATAGGTCCTGAAACCATGGGCCTTCAGCGCAAACCCGAGAGCTCTCGCGCGAAGTCGGTGGCCTCGCTAAGTGAACGATTGCGCGCCTGCGGATTCAACTGGCTGTTGGCCCAACTGGAGACCGCCGAGTCGGTGTTCGCGGGAGGGGACGCGCCAGAGCACTTCTTCATCCCAAGCCAGTCTGAGAACTGGCGCGGCCTGCTCGCGTCCTTGCAGGCCCTCGGTGCTGAGAAAGTGGCCGAGGATGGAGTGCTTGCAAGACGCCTTCTTTGGGTGGTGTGTATCGACAACCAAGGGGCTCTTGAAGAGATCACCCCCATGGAGCAAAAACGCGGGCCTCGCGGCTGGAGCCGAGCCAAGCCGGTGCCCCTGGCGCGGCTCGCCAAAGACCAGAAGCTGGACCCTTGGGACGCGAAGGTCGCGCGCGCGATTCAGACCGATCGGTACGACCCGCGAGACCGCCACCTGGATCTGGCCACCGCCATTGTGGCCCTGGTAGGCCATCCCGGCGTAATCCTGAATGACGCGCCGGATACTGTGGTCGATGTCGTGGAGGGTACGCCGGAACTCGAGGTATCGCGGGGGCCCGCGGGTTTCGTGGTGCGGGTGAACCCGCCGCTCCGAGACGACTCCGACCCGGAGATGACGGATTACATCGAAGACGCGGATCGATCCAAACGCGAAGCTCTGCGCGGGATCACGGTGTTGCGCGATTCACCGCAGCGTATCCGGGTGATTCGCTTTACCGAGGCGCAACGAAGCGCCGCGAAACTTCTTTCCGGCGAAGTCTCGGTGCCGGAAAAAGCCCAGCCCGAACTGCAACAGGCGCTGCGATCGCTGGCCGGGCACTTTCATATCCAGTCCGACCACGTGGAGGCGTCGGTGGAAGTGGCTGCCGAGTCCCGCCTGCGCGCCGAACTGGCCCCATCAGGCGACGGAGTGCGACTGAGGCTCGTCACCGCTCCCCTCGGGCCGGACGGCCCGCGCCTGATGCCGGGCCGCGGTCGAGTGCGAGTGATGGCCTCGATCAAGGGCGAAACCCGGGGCGCCGAGCGCGACCTCGCGGCCGAACGGGCGCACTTGGACGCAGTGCTCGCCGCCTTCGACTTCCTGGATCCGCCGGCCCCAGGCGATCTGGTGTGCGACTGGGTGATCCCCGAACCCGACCGCGCCCTGGCCACCATCGAGGCGCTTCCCCAGATGAAGGCGGTCGAGGCAATCGACTGGCCTCGCGGCCAGGCCGTCCGCGTGATCACCGTGAATGCGGCTCAGCTCAAGGTCCGAGTCCGCTCCGAGCGGGATTGGTTCAAGATCGACGGACGCGCGCAACTGGACGAAGAGCTGGTGCTCGAGCTCGAAACCCTTCTGAGCGCTGCCTCCGGGCGGAGCCGGTTCGTGCCCATGGGCAAAGGCGTCTACGCGGCGCTCACCCGCGAGTTGCGGGAGAAACTTATCGAACTTGCGGCGGTGGCCGAGCCCCAGGGGGATTCCCTGCGAGCGCCGCATCTCGCCGCGGCCTGGCTCGACGACCTGCTCGAGGGAATAGAGACCGAAACCGACAAGGCGTTCGTGGGGAAGGTCGAGCGGCTGCGGGCGGCCCAAGGATCCACTCCTTCACTGCCCGCACTTCAGGCGGAACTGCGACCGTATCAGGAAGACGGATACACCTGGGCCATGCGGCTTTCGCAGGCGGGGTTTGGAGCCTGCCTCGCCGACGACATGGGTCTCGGGAAAACCGTGCAGACCCTGGGCGTCCTTCTGGAACGCGGTCCCAAAGGTCCCGCACTGGTGGTGGCCCCCACGTCCGTCTGCGGCAACTGGGTGGCCGAGATGCGCCGCTTCGCGCCGACCCTGACTCCCATCCTGTACGGCGAGGGAGATCGCGCGGCCGCGGTCGAATCCGCCGGGCCCCTCGACGTGGTGATTGTGTCTTACACCTTGATGCTGCAAGCCCAGGAGAGCTTCGCGGGGCGCACCTGGCATACCCTGGTGGCGGACGAAGCCCAGGCGATCAAGAACGCGGCGGCCAAACGCTCGCTCGCCTTGTTCGATATTCCCGCCGACTTCCGCATGGCCTTGTCGGGCACCCCCATCGAGAACCGACTCGCCGACCTGTGGTCGATCATGCGCTTCTGCAACCCGGGACTCCTCGGATCGCTTTCTCGCTTCACCGAGCGTTTCGCGACGCCGATCGAGCGGGACCGGGACCGCGAAGCCCAGCGCATTCTCCGCCGGCTCATCGCACCCTTCGTGCTCCGACGGACCAAGGGAGAAGTGTTACAGGAACTGCCACCGCGGACCGAACTGGTTCTCACGATTCAGCCGGAACCGGACGAGGCCTCCCACTACGAGGCTCTGCGCCGCGTCGCGGTGAGGACGGCCGAAGACGCGGCGGAGAGCCAGCCGAGCGGTCAGGCGGGCTTTTACATACTCGCCCAGCTCACCAAGCTCCGACGCGCCGCGTGCGATCCGCGGCTGCCGAGTCCGGAACTGGGACTCACGGGAGCCAAGGTTCGGGCCTTTGCCGAACTCGCGGCCGAACTCATCGCGAACGGCCACAAGGCCCTGGTGTTCAGCCAGTTCGTCGATTTCCTGACCTTGCTCCGCGAACCGCTCGACCGGGCCGGAATCTCCTATCAGTATCTCGACGGCGCCACCCCCTCGGCCGAGCGCACGCGGCGCGTGGCCGCCTTCCAGAAAGGCGAAGGCGATCTGTTTCTCATCAGTTTGAAGGCCGGTGGGTACGGCCTCAACCTGACCGCCGCTGACTATGTGGTCATCACCGACCCCTGGTGGAACCCGGCCGCGGAGGATCAGGCCATGGGCCGCGCGCACCGGATGGGTCAGGCCCGCCCCGTGACCGTCTATCGGCTGGTGACCCGCGGCACCCTCGAAGAGCAGATCGTCAAGCTTCACCACGACAAACGGGCCCTGGCCGAGGGAGTGCTCGCGGAGGGCTCGGACGGCAAGGTGATTCCGTCCGCGAAAGAACTCATCGACCTGATGAGGCGCTGACCGGCGTATCTGATGCTGTCCAGCCTCGACCATTTCGACTATCCCGGCTATCTCTTCATTGGCCTCGCCGGTGGGGGTCGTCTATCTGATCCGGTAGGGCGATTTCTGGAACCCACGGCTCCCTTCCAAGTGGGGTCTTGCGGCAAACTACCGGCATGGCTGAGCGCAGAGTCGAAAGAGTCGTCCACGCGGTGCCCACCTCGGATGGCGCAGGAGTCCGCCTGAGCCGCGCAATTGCGAACGCGGAACTCGAGCACCTGGACCCGTTCCTGCTGCTCGACGAGTTCCGATCGGACAACCCCAACGACTACATCGCGGGCTTTCCCGACCATCCACATCGCGGATTCGAAACCGTGACGTACATGCTGGCCGGAAAAATGGAGCATGCCGATCACGCGGGCAATCGCGGCCTTCTTGTCGGAGGCGGAGCGCAATGGATGACCGCCGGTCGGGGCATCATCCATTCGGAAACGCCGAAGCAGGAAGATGGCCTGATGTGGGGCTTTCAGCTCTGGGTGAACCTGCCCGCGAAGAGCAAGATGACCGCACCTCGGTACCAGGACATCGACCCGGGTGCGATACCGGAAGTGAAGGTCGATGGCGGTTCAGTACGAGTCGTCGCCGGGACCTTCGGCGGGGCCACCGGGCCGGTCCAGGGCATCGTCACGGATCCCTTCTATCTCGATGTTCGACTCGACGCGAATGGCGCCTTTGACACCGGCATTCCCGAGGGCCACACTGCCTTTCTCTACACCTACGAGGGCTCGGGCGAGGTGGGGGCCACGCCACTATCGCCGAAGACTCTCGCCGTTCTATCGCCGGGGGACGTGATTCGCGCATCCGCGGGCGACTCCGGAGTGCGTTTCTTATGCATCGCGGCCCGGCCCCTCAACGAACCCATTGCCCGTTACGGACCCTTCGTGATGAACACGCGCGAGGAAATCCACCAGGCGTTCGAGGACTTCCGCAACGGACAACTCGGTTAAACCACACCGAACTGGTGGTGGAAGAGCGGGCCCGGCTGGTCAAGAACCGCTGAACGAAACCCCGGTAGGAATATTTTCCCCGCCAGGCCTCAACCCCGCGTGGATCGGTCCGGTCTAATGTAAAGCCAGCAAACGGTCTGCTTAAGGCCTTTCGTTCCTTGGACCGACAGTCTGGCGCAAATATTGCCGAAACGATGATTAAGCTGAAGAACGACGCGGGATGTCCCCTGAAAAGGTACCAACACGGCCTACGCGTGGCCGCTCTCGTGGCACTCGCGCTTCCCGCGGTCGCGCAGACCACAGGGCAGCCTGTCGCCACTCTTCAGCAGGCACCGGCCGTAGCTTTTCCCAACACCACCGACTCGAATAGCCCGGCGGTCTGGGAACGCATCGACGGCCAGTGGATCCTGACCGTGCTGAACTCGGTCGACGGCCAGACGCGACTCAGTCGGGGCCCGAGCGTCACCACCTTGCAAGACTACGGGCCGGTGTCGTTCACATCCGCGGCCCCCCTTGGCGGCTACTGGTTCGAAGCCCTCATTCAGGATGCGGGTGCCTGGTACGGCTTCTACCACAACGAAATTGCCGAAACGGTTTGCGGCGAGTCGGGAAAGGTCCTGCCTCGGATCGGAGCCGCGCGGTCCGAGGATCTCGGCCAGACTTGGACCGATCTGGGCCTGATTCTCGAATTGCCTCCGGGCGAAGAGTTGTGCGACACCCTCAACCACTACTTCGTCGGGGGCGTCGGCGACTTTTCGGCCCTGCTTGACGCGGACAGCACCTACGTCCACTTCTACTACTCCCAGTATGCCGAGATTTCCGAAGGCGTGGGCGTGAGTGCCGCGCGCATGGCCTGGGCCGACCGCGATGAGCCGCGTGGCCGCGTGGAGGTGTGGAGCGATGGGGCTTGGCTGCCCGCACGCGCCATCTCGGGTGTGCTCCCTGGCGAAGACGACCTGTGGCTCCAGCCCCTGGCCACGCCGGTGCTTCCGGCGAGAGATTCCTGGGACAACGCATCGCCCACCGTCGACGTCTTCTGGGGGCCCTCCGTCCACTGGAATACCCACATCAACACCTACGTCATGCTGCTTAATCGCGCCACTTCCGCGGAATGGGAGCAGGGCGGCATCTACGTTTCGTACAACGACGATCTTGCGAATCCGGACGGCTGGTCGACTCCGGTCCGTCTGCTGAGCGGCGGTGACTGGTATCCGCAGGTGGTGGGCCTCGGTTCGGGCCAGGCCACGGATACCTATGCCGGTTCCCCTTCCCGCTTCTTCATGAGCGGACGGAGCGAATACACCATCCGCTTCGAACGCCGCTGATCACCCGCGCGCTATTCGCGACGGGGTGATGGGGGTTCAACGCGCGTTGTGGGGAGTCCGGTTCAGAGTGCGCGCGCGGTGACGAGAGGGTAGGAAACCTACGGCCTTCGTTGCGGCTTGGCTTTGGCCTTGGCCTTGGCATCGAACCGTTCGGGCGGCATCGGGGCGGCTTTGCGGCGGGCGGGCGGTGCTACCTTCTTCGCCAGACTTCGGCCCGCATCGGGCGGCGGCATCGCCTCGCCCAGGTCCAGACCAAAGAGATCATCGAGCCCCGCCGAGCTCAGCACGCGAGAGGCCGCAGGGCCTGCGACCGGCTTCACCAGGGCCTGGCCCGCCCCCGCGATCAGATCCGCCCCTTTTACCTGACGCAGAGTGAAGAAGAGTTCGGGCGACTGGTCGAGCCTGGAGCCCACCCCGTAAAGCGACGCGGCCACGTGTTTGCACATCGAGGCCCAGTCGGGACAACTGCAGGAAAAACTCATGTCCGCGGGTGCGGGAAAAAGACCGCTCCGCGGCTGACACAAACGCTCCATCACCCCCTTGGCGAAACGCCCCTGAAGGAGTTCGACCATCGAGTCGATGGCTCCCGAACTTTCCGCGCACAGTGCCTTCCACTTCGCGGGAGCCATCGCCTTGACCTCGATCGACACCTTGTAAAGCCTCGACCCGCTGACCCGCGCCGTCACCTGGCCGGACTCGAGGCGCAGATCCACCACCGATCCGTTGCGGACATACGTTCGGCCGCGGGGGAGGCGATTGGCGTAGTCGCTGTAGCTCTCCAGGTTGTCGCACCAGGCTTTCCCCCAGAAGGTGAGCGCGATCTTCCGTCCCTCGATCGAAACCGGCGAAGGAGCCTGCCCCGTACGAGCCTTCTGCTGTGCCAGCGCTGCCGCGGCCTTGCGCTTTCGTTGCGCAACCGGAATGTAAGGCTTCCAGGTGAAGCTCATCTCGTCACTCCACTCCGGCCGAGCCCAGGTCGAGGGAGACCAGGCGCAACAGCTCTGCGTCGTCGAGGGAAGTGAGATCCAGTTCGGCCCCACCTTCGACCAGATTCTTCGCGAGCTGCCGTTTTGATTCAATCAACGCGTCGATCTTCTCCTCGATCGTGCCGCGGCAGATGAACTTGTGCACCAGCACGTTTTTCTTCTGGCCAATGCGGAAAGCGCGATCGGTGGCCTGGTTTTCGACCGCCGCGTTCCACCAGCGATCGAAGTGAATCACATGGGCGGCGGCGGTGAGGTTCAAACCGGTTCCCCCCGCCTTGAGCGACAGCACGAAGAAGGGAATCGCCTCGTCCTCCTGAAAGCACTTCACCATCTCCTGTCGCTTCTTCACCGCGGTCTCGCCGTGCAGCACCAGGCCGGGGCGGCCGAACACCCCGGCGAGAAAAGTTGCGATGGGCATCGTGGCCTCCTTGAACTGGGTGAAGACAAGAATCTTCTCCTGTTTCTCCGCCACCACTTCGGTGATCTCGCGCAGGCGCAAAAGCTTACCGCTGTTCTTCTCGGCCCACGCCCCATCCCCCAGCCACATCGAGGGATGGTTGCAGATCTGCTTCAACCTCATGAGGTACGCAAGGACGAGGCCGCGACGCTTGATGCCTTCCGTGTTCGCGATCCGCGACGCCAGCTCCTTCACGCTGTCCTCATACAACGCGGCCTGTAGACGGGCGAGCCCGCAATACGCGCGGACCTCGGTCTTCTCGGGAAGATCGCTGATCACGCTGCGGTCGGTCTTGAGCCGCCTCAGGATGTAGGGCCGCACCAGCTCACGCAGAGGCCCGTGCGAATCGGCGGGGCCTTTCGCCATGCGCTTGATGTAGCGACCGAATTCCTTCTGCGAACCCAAAAGCCCGGGCAGCAGAAAATCGAACAGCGACCAGAGGTCTCCCAGGCGGTTCTCTATGGGGGTGCCGGTGAGGGCAATTCGCGAGCGCGCCTTGAGAGTCTTCACCGCGCGAGTCTGCTGAGCGCCTGGATTCTTGATGGCCTGAGCCTCGTCGAGGATGACCAGATCCCAGGCCACGGTCTGAAGCCACGGAGTCCGCAACAAGGAACCGTAGCTCGTAATCACGAGGTCGGTGCCCTTGACCTCGCCCTGGTTCATGGCGGAAAGCGCCTCGGCGGACATCGCTGAGGGATGGACGATGCGGGCCTTGAGCCCGGGCGCGAATCGTTCGATTTCCGCGGCCCAGTTGGCGAGCAGAGACGCAGGGGCCACGAGCAGACTGGGACGGTGCGGGCGGGCTGACCCGCGCTCGGCTCTGTGAACCAGCATGAGCGAAAGCACCTGAATAGTCTTGCCCAGGCCCATGTCGTCGGCGAGGCAGGCCCCGAGCCCAAGCTCCGAGAGCAGGTGCAACCATCTCACCCCGGCCTCCTGGTAGGGACGGAGGTGGCCTTGAAGAGCGCGACCCGGGTGTACGCGCGCCAGGCCGTCCGGCGAACGCAGGCCCGCAAGTCGCTCCGCGAGCCACGGTCCGGCCGAAACTCGCGACCAGTCCTCGTCACCGCGCTCGGTCAGGGCCTGATCGGTTGCCGCGATGTCGGCCCCTGCGAGCAAACGCATGGCCTCGGCGAAACCGAGACCGCCTTCCTGGGCCAGACGCTCGGCCGCGCGGAAGCGGTCGAGGGCATGATCGAGGCGGTCGCGGTCTACCTCCACCCACTGCCCGCGAAGCAGAGCAAGACCGCCGGTCGAAGCCAGCAGGGCCTCGGTCTCCGCGGGGGTGAGCGGCACCCCGTCGAGAGTCAACTCGGCGCGGAAATCGAGCAAAGCCTCCTGGCCAAGGCCGGAGGGCTCCTTGCCTCCCACGGTAGCCCCGACCCGCGGACGGGCCGGCCGGCCCCCGCGCCAGTGGGCGGGCATCCGCACCACCACGCCTGCGCGTTCGAGTTCGTGCGCATCGGCGAGCATCCGGAACGCTTCCTGCGGCGACCAGCGTAGCGGATGGAAGATCTCGCCTTTGGAAACCATCTCGCGCAGCCACGCGCAGTGTTCCGAAGCGCGCTGCACCGGCATCAAGAGTGCGAGCAGCCGCTCGTTGTTTCCAGCCCCCGCATACTCGCGAAGAGCCTGACCCAGGGGCTGATGCTGGGCCTTCCCGGTGGCCCCGAGTTTCCCGGTGTACGTCGCGAGGAAGGCGAAGGGGGCTCCTGGGTCGCGGGGATTCTCGGCGAGATTGAAGTGCACGCGGCCGATGATGTTCCACGCGGGATCCAGACTCTTGAGAAAGTCGCCGAGAGGAACACCGGAGTCCGCGAACTCCGACTCGAAGGCCTCCCAAAGCTCGCCCCACAACGCGCGAAGCACCTCGGGAGTCAGATATTCGGCGCCCGGCATGATGGGCGCGAACAGGATCAGCGACTGAAGTTCGCTTTCGCTCGGAGGATCGGGCCGGGCCATGCGCGCGCGACTCTCCGCGGTCTGCGGTCGCGAGCACACCGCGGTGACGAGCCGCGCGGCAAAGTCGCGCCACCAGGCGAAGTCGGCGGGAACCACGACCCCCACCTGACGCGCCCCCAACTCGATCAGGCCGTGCCCGGTTCCCCGGGCGAACGCGCGGGCGATAAGGGCCTCACTCGCCGCCCCCTCACTCTCCTCGAACACCAGCCGCCCGTGCGGCGTGAGCTTCAGGGGCATCTCAGGAACGAGTCAATTCTTCGGCGGCCCCGGATAACTCGATCCCGAACCGCGCGGCCATTCGATAGAGGGTGCGGCGATCGATCTTCAGGATTTCGGCGGCCCGTGTGCGGTTTCCCCGGGCTGCCCCGAGAACGTACACAAGGTAACGCCGCTCCAGTTCATCCAGCGAGGGCAGGTCCACAAAGGCGCGCGCGGGAGCGGTCGCCTGGTGGTGAAGGTGCGCCGAGACATCCGCTTCGTGGATGCGCCCGGTGCGCGTGGTCAAAACCAGGTGCTCGATGGTGTTTTCAAGTTCGCGGACGTTGCCGGGCCAGGAATGCGACCCAAGGATGTCAAGCGCTCCGGGAGTAAGTTCCACCTGACGACCTGCGCGCGCGCAGGCATTGCGGAGGAACGCGCCGACCAGCAGCGGGATGTCCTGGCACCTCTCCCGCAGGGGCGGTACGCGAATGACGAAGGAGGAGAGGCGATAGTAGAGATCCTCGCGGAACCTCTTCTCCGCAACCTCGAGATCCAGATCGCGATTCGTGGCGGCCAGCACCCGGGCCGTGACCTTGACGGTCCTGGTGCCACCGAGGGGGCGCAGTTCCCCTTCCTGCAGAACACGAAGCAGACTCACCTGAAGAGCGGGTGTGGTCTCTCCAATCTCGTCCAGGAAGATCGTGCCGCCGTTCGCCACCTCGAAGAGACCCTTCTTGTCGCTGATCGCGCCGGTGAACGACCCTTTGGCGTGGCCGAAGAGTTCCGAGGCCAGCAGGGTCTCCGGCACGACCGCGCAGTTGAGGGCCTCGAAGGGCCGGCCCGCCACCTTCCCGAACGAATGAATGGCTCTGGCCACGAGTTCCTTGCCGGTGCCGGTCTCGCCCACGATGAGGATGGGTGTTTTGACATCGGCAGCGAGCGCAATCTGTTTGTACACCGCGAGCATGGCGGCGGTGCGACCCACGAGCCCCACCGGCATGGCCGGCCGCACGGGGCTACCCGCGGGTGAGGTTTCGGCCGCAGTCGCAATCGCGCGATCCACGGTGGCCGCGACATCGCGCACATCGAACGGCTTGCTGATGTAGTCGAACGCACCCGCGCGCACGCCTTCGACCGCGGTCTCCACCGTGCCGTACCCGGTCATCAGGATCACCTGGGTTTGGGGAGAGCGCGCACGGAAGACCTTCAGCACGTCGATTCCGGTACGACGCGACTGGAGGTTCAGATCGGAGAGGACCACGTCGAAGTGCGCACCCTGGGAAAGCCGAACCGCTTCATCGTCCGTGGTGGTCCACTGCACCACGCGGCCGGGCTTCGCCAGAGCTTCCGCCAGCAGCCGGCAAAGGGCCTCGTCGTCGTCGACGACCAGGATCGCTTCCATCGTGCCGCGATTCTAGAGTCGTTCCCGGTCCAAAAATCGCGCGCGCGCGGTCGGGCGCTATGAAGTTCGTCATTTTGAGGCTCCCATGGCCGGACCGGCGTGGGTCGCGTCATGTACCCAGGTCGAGAGAACGTGAAGAAGGATGGCAAGGTCGCCGGTCCACGTGCGGTTCGCGGCGTAGGCGAAGTCGACCGAGTCCTCGGTTTCGAAGCCGAACTGCGCCCACGGACGCACGACATAGGGGGTGGCGAGACCGGGACGCATGGCGATGCGATACGAGGCCACCGCATGGGGCGCGAGCGGGGCCAGGGGACGCGGGCCCACGAGGGCCAGATCTCCGGCGATGAGGGCCAGCCCATCGAAAACATGAGCGAGACCCAAGCGGTTGGCGAGGTCCGCGGTCGGGCCCGGGTTGAACACCAGAAGGCGGCGCCAGAAGAGTCGAGCCCCTTGACCCACAGCCAGCGTCCGTACGACTTTGAAGCGCAGGCCGAAGGCGGTGAGCAGAGCAAGGGGCACGCCGAGCAGGGGCAGGACGGCCATGCCGGCGACGAAATCGAGGGGTCGCATGATGTCAGTACCTCGTAGGGAGGGGAAAGAACGTGAGGTCCGCACGGCCTTTCGGTCGGGCGGGAGGGCTTGGATCGGTTTTCGGAAGTTCATATACCCCGTACAGATCAAGGATCGTGCCGCTTCGGCCAGGACGATGGCCAATGCGATAACCTTCTGCGAGGTCGCTACTTATGGTCATCCTCCTTCCCTTGCCCCAGGCGGTGGCGGCGCGCCAGAATGCCCCACGGTGGGGCAGGCTTGTTCGGGTCGGTCAGGCCGGCTTGGCCTTGGCGGCGGTTGGACTCCTGACCGGGCCCTCTGTGGCCGGAAGCCAGGGGCCGAAGGTCGCCTCCCCTTTGGTCGTGCTCCGCGAGGCCATCCGTTCCGAGGCGCTTCCCCTCATCGGCAGTTCGAACTACCAGGGTCTTGGATCCGAGGCGCGGAGGCTGTCCACCTGGATGAAGGACCGGCCCTCTCCGTGGTCTCTCGACGCGGCGGCGGCGATGGTCCGCGACGAGAAGGGCGGGGAACAAGCGCTGTCGCCCGCCCTCACTCTCGCCCTGACCCGGCTCAATCAGTGGTATGGACTCGCGGCCACCGAAGACAACCCGATCACTCATGAGCAACTCGGCGCCGCGGTTCTCGCCGCTCCGTCGGTACTGCGAATTCGCGGTCTCTTCGAAGACTCGATCCGGCGCAGCGTTCGCGTGGAGGGCCAATGGCTGACGCCCGAAGCGGGAGGCGAGGCCACAATGGGCTCCGAGTTGAATCTCGTGGAATCGCCCGACCCGCGCTGGCAAACGGTTCAGGATCTCGTGAAGGTGAATGATCCCGCGGACCTGGCCAGGTTCTACGATTCGCGGGTACTCGAAATGGCCCGCATCGACACCCACGGCTTGCTCCGAGTCGGGCTGGCGCGCCTTCGCAAGGGCCACATCACCGCCGCCGCCGAGGTCCAGCGTGCGGTCCTCACCCTCGCGCGGAACACCGCTCCTACCTACTCACTGAGCCCCGAAGACCAGTTCGCGCTGATCGGCTCGCGGGACTGGAGCGGCCGATACGTGGGTCGCTTCCACACTCACGCCCCTCACCAGAAAGAGGGACGATGGACGAGCGGCGATCTACCGAGCTTCGAGGATATGCAGAACGCGGTTCAGGCCGGCCAGTTTCTGACTCTTTCCTTCCAGCCCGACGGCTTTGACCTTTACGACGCCGCCGCCCTCGCCGACGCGGGCCGAATCGACCTCCGCCTTCTGAAGGTGATCCGGTACCGTTCGGCGAGCTGGCGAAACCACTTCGAGGCGCTCACGCCCTCTTCCAGGTAGGGGCGGCCCTGGTGGCGAGCCCTTCGCGGACGGTGAACCCTCCACCCTCGTGAGAAAATCGGGGCGATGCGAGACCGCGCCCGATTCCTTGCCGCCTTCATGCGGCGGCCTTTCGACACCGGCGCCATCACGCCCAGTTCCGCCTACCTCGCAGAAGCCATGGTGGAGGGCATGGGGATTTCCGAGGCGGATACCGTGGTCGAGCTGGGCCCCGGCACCGGTGTCTTCACCGGCGTGATCGAAAAGCAACTGAAGCCCAATGCCCGTTTCCTGAGTTTCGAGATCAATCCCCAACTCGCCGAAGGCCTCAAGAATCGCTTCCCCCGTGTCCAGGTCGTGATTGACTCGGTCGAGAACATTCGCCTGCATCTCGACGCCGCGGGAGGTCAGGAAGTGTGTGCCACCATCAGCGGCCTGCCCTGGGCGGCCTTTTCGCCCGACCGGCAGCAGAAGCTTCTCGACGCGACTGTGCAGGCCATGAAGCCCGGCGGCCGATTCGCCACCTTCGCCTACTCGCACGCCGCCTGGCTGCCACCCGGGCGGAGGTTCCGCGAGCTCCTCGATTCTCGTTTCGCGCAGGTTGAAACGTCGAAGGTGGTCTGGCGCAACACTCCGCCTGCGTTCGTCTACCGCTGCCGGAAGTGACCTCGGCCGTTCGGCCGGCGGGACGTCGCCTCATCGCGCGCGGCCGACTTCGGCGACGGGCTTCTACTCGAGGTAGTAGCTCATCGTTCGGAAGCCCCGGGCGCCATCGCGAATCAGCGTCACCGACTCGGCTCCCTTGGGGTGCTTCTCGAAGACAGTGGTGAAGCGCACGGTGATGTACTTCCCCGGGGGCAGGTTCGGAAGGGTGGTGCGAATCTCGAAATTGAGGAAGGTTCGAGTGACGACCTTCCCGACCACGGGCCGGGCCCCGCTCAGGCCCTTGACCCAGTCGGCCTTCTTCTGCACTTTCTGGAAAGAAGTGGCCGCCTCGTCCCAGGTGGCTTCGAACTTCAGAGCGTCCGCAAGAGCCAGCCAGTCCAAAGCGGCCTTGCGAGCGAGAGCTACATCGGGATCGGTTTGGGCGACGGGCGCCGGTTTCTTCGCGTCGGCTTTGGGGGCCGGGGCCGCGGGCGTCTGGGCGAACACGAAAGTCGCACTGAAGAGGGATAGCGCCACCATCGCGGCGCGACTGACGGGGTTGCCGAATCTTTCACTCACAGCCCCGATTATAGGGTTCTCTGCCGGGTCATCACACGGCCGAGAACGTAGCGCCCGGACGGTCAATCGAGGCGCTACACTTCCACGGTACCCCGGGCGGGATCTCAAGGAAGGAGTCTCATGCACGTTTCATCCAATCTCAGGACGCGACCGGTGGCCGTGGCCATCGCTTCCCTTCTCTTTGTCCAGGTTTCGACCGCGCAGCCTCCAGCGCAGACTCCTCCCGCGGCGGATGACCCCGTGGCCGCTCTGGTGAAACAACTGGAACTTGAGAAGTACAAGGCGACCATCAAGGGTCTCACTCTCTTCGGCGACCGGCGGCAAGGCACTGAGCGAAGCCGCAAGGCGACCGATTGGATCGAAGCTCAGCTGAAGAGCTACGGCTGCACGAACACCGAGCGGATCACCTACGACTTCACGCAACCGGCTCCGCGTCCGTCACCTGCACCCGGAGCCTCACCGACCGGACGTCCACCGGGAGCGGGCGGGCAAGGAGGTGCTGCCCAGGGTGGCGGTCTCGGCGGGCCGCGCGGCCAGGGCGGCAGCACGCTCTTCGGCAACCGTGCGCGGATCGGTGTGAACAGCGACCCCATGGCCCAGCCGAATGAAACACTCCGCGCGTTGAACTCGGAACAGACACCGCCCGGGACGTCGTCGCGAGATCAGGTGTACTGCACCAAGATCGGCACGAAGTTCCCGAACGAGATGTACATCGTGGGCGCCCACCTGGACGGCATCGGATGGGGCGAGGCGGCCAACGACGATGGCTCGGGCACGGCTCTGGTGATGGAACTTGCCCGCATCCTCCATCAGCCCGGCATCGAAACCGAGCGCTCCATCCGGTTCATTCTCTTCAACAACGAAGAGTCGGGCCTGAATGGCGCCGTCGCTTACGTCGCCCAGCGCAAAGACCTCCAGGGCATCGAGGAACCCAAAGGGTCGGGGAAGTATCCGGAGCCCAAATGGCTGGGAATGGTTCAACACGACATGATGTTGTGGGATCACGGCATGCCCATTCCCAAACTCGACGCGGGCGGGAAGCCCGAAGTGGACGCCGCCGGCCGACCGGTTTTCGTGTCACCAAAGGAGCAGCGCCTCGAGGCCGATGTGAACATCGAGTTTCAATCGACCGCAGCACAGGCGGAGGGGGCGGCAAAGCTCGCCTGGTTGTTCCGCGCCGCGAACGACAAGTATGCAACGGACTACCCGGCGGCCGTGGGTTTCCACATGACCAACACCGACTCGGGTCCGTTCATGGACCTCATCCCCGCGATCAGTCTGCGCGAGAACGAACGCGGCATGCAGACCGGGGCAGGATGGAATCCACACTGGCATCAGCCCACCGACTTGTACGCGACGTACTCGGACAAAGACTTCCGCCTCGGGCTGAACGCGGCGCAAACCACCCTGGCCGCGATCGCCCAGCTCGCGGGCACCACGGTCAGGAAGTAGGGTGAGGCGCTCCACTCTTCTCGCACTCACGTTCGCGGCTCTCGCTTCCCTTCCGACGGTCGCCGCCACCCAAACCGCCACCGCACCCGCCGAGGTGCGCGCCTTGTGGGTGGACGGTTTTCACCCAGGGATCCGGTCCGCGGCCGAAGTCGAGGAACTCATTGCCAACGCGACGAAGGCCCGATTCAACACGCTGTTCGTTCAGGTTCGGCGTCGCGGGGACTCGCTCTACACGGGCGGCCTCGAACCGCCGCTCGACGACCCTAACTACTCCCCCGCCTTCGACGGGCTCGCCGCGGTGTTGGATGCGGGGCATCGGGCGGGGTTGAAGGTTCACGCGTGGATCAACGCGATGCCGATCTGGCGCGACGAAGCGGCACCAAAGGACCCGCGGCACATCTTCAACCTTCACGGCCCAGGCCGCACGGGGGCAGAGAATTGGCTGACCCGAAACCTTGAAGGACTGGAGAAGTTTCCCGTTGGCTACTTCCTCGACCCGGGTCATCCTGCGGTTCAGGATCATCTGGTGCGGGTGTATCTCGACGTCGTGAGGCGGTACGCGGTGGACGGCATCCACTTCGACTACATCCGCTATCCCGAGACCGACGAGCGTCTGCCTCGCGGTTCGAACGTGGGCTACAACGAAGTCAGCGTGGCGAGGTTCCGCAAAGCGTCCGGTCGCACCGACGTCCCCGCACCTGACGATCCCGCCTGGACGGCCTGGCGACGGCAGCAGGTGACTGAGCTCGTCCGTCGGGTTTCGATCGAAGCGCGCGCGCTCCGCCCGTCCATTCAGATCAGCGCCGCCACCATCGCCTGGGGCGAGCCGCCGAAGTCGAAGCAGGACTTCGACAATGTCTCACCCATGCAGCGGATCTTCCAGAACTGGCGCGACTGGCTGGCCGAGGGCCTGCTGGATATGGCAGCCCCCATGAACTACGCGCGCGAGCACGATCCGCGGGTGCGCGACTGGTTCAACGGCTGGATCGGCTGGGAGAAACGCCACAAGTCAGGCCGGCATCTCGTGGTCGGCGTAGGAGGCTATCTGAACACACCAGCCGCCGTCCTGGCCCAGGTCACGCGTACCCGCGAGAAAGCAGGGAATCATCGCGCCGATGGTGTGTCCTTCTTCTCCTATTTCAGCCCCTCGGCGCCACCGCGGGCCGAGGGAGCGCCGCCGCCACCGTCCGCCCCGAATCGCCTTGACTTCCTTCACAATGGTGTGGACGGAACGCCGGGAGTCTTCACCCAACCGGCCTCGGTTCCGGTCCAGCCCTGGATCCAGAACCCCACCCACGGTTTCATCAGCGGAAAAGTAGTCGATGTCGCGGGGCTCGGGTTGGATGGAGCAACCGTCGCGATCCGACGCGCCGGTTGGTTCCGGAAGACCGTCCGCGTCACCACGGACGGCAACGGCTGGTTCGGCATCACCGGACGGAAGCCGGGTCGGTACGAGGTCCGGCTGCCACCCACGCAAGGCGGGTCGCCCGGCAAGACGGTCACCATCGAGGTCCGGGCCGGCGCGGTGAGCCGGCTGACGGAACCCCTGCATTTCGCGAATACCAACATCGGAGATCAAACCAAACCATGAACAAACGAGGATTCCTCGAAACCATGGGCGGCGCCTCTTTAGGCCTCGCTCTCGTGGACGCCCGAAAGCTCTTCGAGGCAACCGCTCATGCGGCTCCCGAAGAGGTGGCCCAGGACGAGGCGTTCTGGGCGGGCATCCGTGCCAAATACAAGCTCAAGCCCGACTACATAAACCTGGAGAACGGCTACTACAGCATGCAGCCGCAGGAGGTGCTCGAGGCCTTCATCGCACGAGTTCGCGAGGTGAACACCGAAGCCTCGTACTACATGCGTACGCGGCAGTATCCGGAGAAGGCCGCGGTGCAGAAGCGCCTTGCCGGTCTCGCCGGATGCACGCCCGAGGAACTCATCATCACACGCAACACCACGGAGTCGCTCGACACCGTGATCGCGGGCTTCGACTGGAAGCCGGGCGACGAAGCGGTGATGGCAGACCAGGACTATGGCGCGATGCTGGAGATGTTCGATCTTCAGGCGCGGCGCTACGGCGTGGTCAACCGGCGGGTGTCACTGCCGCTCGACCCAAAATCGGACGACGAGATCGTCTCGCTCTATGCGAACGCCCTCTCGCCGAAGACCCGGCTCTTGATGGTCTGCCATCTGGTCAACATCTCCGGCCACATCCTGCCGGTACGGAAGATCGCGGACATGGCGCACGCCCGCGGCGTTCAGGTGATGGTCGACGGCGCCCATGCCTTCGCCCACCTCGATTTCAAGATTCCCGATCTCGACTGCGATTACTACGGGGCGAGTCTCCACAAGTGGCTCGGTGCCAACCTCGGCGCGGGAATCCTGTACGTCAGGAAAGACCGCATCGAGAAGTTGTGGCCGATCTACGGGGACAAGAACTTCGCCCTCACGGATATCCGCAAGCTGAATCACACTGGCACCCATCCCGTGCACACGGACCTCGCGATCATGAACGCGATTGACTTCCACGAGGCCATCGGCATCGCCCGAAAGGAAGCGAGGCTTCGGCACTTGCAGAACCATTGGACGAAGCAGGTGCGCGGCCTCTCACGCATTCAGCTCAATACGCCGTCCGATCCTCATCGCTCCTGCGCCATCGCGAACGTGGGAGTTACCGGCATCGAGCCGCGGGATCTCGCGAAGCTCCTCCTCGAAAAGTACCGCATCTGGACGGTGGGCATCACCACCGCGAATGTTCAGGGCGTTCGCATCACGCCGCACCTCTACACGACCATCGCCGAACTCGATACCCTCGTGAGGGCCCTCAAGGAGATCGCCACGGCGTAGGAGTCCGCGCGGCCGAAGGGGCGGGCCGAAGGGGCGGGCCGAAGACCCAAGGAAGAAGGCCGTCACCCATTCGAAAGCCGGGGGCCACTCTCAACTGTGTCCCGTCGAACGCTAGCGCGTTATGGACTTAAGTGGATTCCCGCTTTCGCGGGAGTGACGTCTGGCAAAGCCTTGACTGGCCGCCAAATTCACGGGGGATCTAGTGGCGAAGAAACCAGGCGGGTCCTGGCGCGAGTATGAACGCGCAAAAGGATCCGTGCACCATCGAGGGAGACGCTGCGTCCGCTCACGGCCCTATCCCCGCCAAAACGTCTCTGCGGAAGTTCGTGGCTGAGGATCACGGAAGAATCCCCGGGCTCTTCGTCTTGGGGCCGGAAGGTGCGACCCAACTCGGGCCGGACCCTAAGGACGTCGAACCGGACGCACGGCCCGTCGATGCCGAAGTCCCGCTTCACCGCGACTTACGTCTTTGGCGGGCCGTTCAACAGCGCGTTGAAGATCAGCTTGAACGTGCCATGGGTTTGGGTTCGATTCTGGGCGCGGAATCCGAGTAGAACGACTTTGCCCTGGCCGTACCGCACCGACACCGCTGCCGCCTTCTTCGCAATCACCTGCTCACCGATGAGCCAGCCACTCTGCAGGATGTCCCGATCCACATAAGTCGCGAGGATTTCCACGTCCTGGCTGGACGTTGTCGAGGTGACTTCGTAGACCTGGCTGCCCGCGAGGAACAACGCGAGGCCGTCTTCGGGCATTCCATAGACGAGCGGATTGCTGTTCTTGTAGCGCACACGCAGCGTTGAGCCGGGTGACCAGAATTCCTTTGAAGGCAGTCCCGCGACAATGTTGCGCACCGGCAGGCTGAACTTGGAAATCGGGAGGTCGCCGGCTTCGGCGAAGGCCACCAGCGTTCCGCCCTTCTGCACGAAGGTCTGGAGGGCTTTCACGCCTTCGGCGCCGAATCCGCTCTTGAACTCGGGCGGTGTGTTGTCCGGTCCGCCGGGGCCGAACCCACCTCCGCCACGCCCGCCTGCGGTCGCGGGAGGGCGATCGCCCGTCATCGCCGCCACGGAATCCGAAGGTAGAACGATCACGTCGTAGTTGCTTTCGAGGCCGCCGGCCTTGATCTCAGCGTCCATCAGGGGCTTCGAAGTCACCGCGAACTTCTCAAAGAGCAGGCGCGTCCAGCCCTCTTCCATGTTCCCGCCCCCGTACCGCTGGAGCATGGCGACGCGCGGCTTGCGCATGTCGTAGACGTCTTCAGTCACCGCCGACTTGAGACCGACGAAGTCGACGCCGGTTTCCTTCGCGATTGCAGCGACGTCACCTCTGGCGACGAGGAAGTCACCGGTCTTGACGGTGCCATCAGAGCTTGGCGCGCTGGCCCTGCGAACTGCGACGCCCTTGTCCAGTAGCAGGTTGACCGCGCGAAAGCTGTCGTTGAGCCGGCCATCCAGCACGTATCCGTGGGGTGCGCTCGCCGCCGCGACCCCAACGAGTGGAACCTTGTCCGTCAGCTTGACGAGGTCGGCTGAGATCTTCTGCCCCACGGGATCGTTCCGTACGCCCATGAACTCGCCGAAGGTATCGGTCGACATGTCGTACGGCCGGATCGGATTGTTCTCCAGGTCCCGGGTGTAGGTGTTATCCGGATAGAAGGTTCGCCCGAGCATCCATCGCACCAGGCCCTGTTTCGGTTGGGCCATGGTCACCAGGAACGATCCCGGGCCGTAGACACGCCCGTCGGCCACGAACTGCGCTCTCGCCTGCTGGACCTCGACGCCAGAGTCGAGAAGCATGTTGGCGAGCTTCCTCACCGTCAACGGGTCATGCTGGTCGATGGCAATGGCGTAGGCCTTCACCGGTCCGTTTTCGCCGCGTTCGGTCTGGCGCGCGCCCTTCAGAGACATGTTTCGAAGAAGCTTCTCGCGATTACGGGCGGCGAGGTCGACGATCGACCAGGCCACGATCTTCTGCTGATCCACGATGTCGCGCACCCGCCACCAGCCCCCCGGCCAGAGGCTCGGCATCGTGGTCTGGGGTGCGTACTCGGGCAGCCCGCGCGTTCCGCCGCGGAGCTGATCGGGATGCATGAACATCGGGGTGGCGAGCCGCGCGCTCGCGGATTCGGCCAGCATTCCCGCGATGTTGTGGAAGGGCGTGATCCAGTGAAAGCCCATGTGGCCCCAGCCGGAGTAGATGGCCGCCCCGATGATTCCGGTCTTCCCAGCGGCCTCGAGCTTGGTTCCCATCTCCGCCCCAAACCACGTGATTTCCCGCCATACCAGGGGATCTCCGTCGGGACGAATAGGCTCGGCGTACGGCGGAATCGAGAGTCGCGCATTGCCGCTGCCCATCTGGTGGTGATCCATGTAGGCCTGCGGTAGCCAGTCCCGGTACATGAGTTTCGCGATGTGCTGCGACTCGACCAGGTTGAGCGCGAAGCCGTCACGGTTGTTGTCGTGGCCCGCGTACTTCTGATAGAGCCACGGCAGGCCCGCGGCCTCGTGCCCGGTTCCCACGTATTTCATGTACCAGTCCGCGATCATCTGCGTGCCGTCGGGATTGATCGAGGGAAGGACGATGCTGATGACGTTGTCCAGCATGCGCATCGCCTCCTCGTCATTTCGGGAGAGGGCGTCGTAAACGAACTCCGCCGCGGTCTGTGAGGCCGCAACTTCGCTCGAGTGGAGAGCGAAGCTCTGGATGGTCACCGCTTTGCCTTCGGATACGAGCTTGTTGATTTCGGGCTCGGGAAGGCCGCGGGGATCGGCGAGCTTGGCGTTCATCTGGCGGTACTGGTCAAGCTTCGCCAGGTTCGCCGGAGAGGAAATGAAGAGGGCGACAAAGGGCCGACCCTCGCTCGACTTGCCCAGCTCGACGAGTTTCATTCGGTTCGAGGCCTTGGCGAGCACCTGGTAGTACTGGTGCAGCCTGTCCCATCCTTGGAGCTTGCGGTCGGCGCCCATCGCGTGGCCGAAATAGGCTTCGGGCGAGGGCACGGCCCCAGGCCGTTGAGCCTGGACGGTGGGCGCGAATGCGGCTGCGCCGGCGAGGCTGAAGACAAGGACGCGAACGCGGCGGAAGCGAAAGAAGGGGGTTGGAGAGTTCACGCAGCCGATGTTAGTACGCGTCCGGCCGGCCGCTGGCGCAGGAATTCGGGCAAAGGACCTTGAAAGTGCTCTCGTCGTCACACCACCACGAGCTGATTGCCGCCCGCGGACTTCGCTGCGTAGAGCCGCTGATCCGAGACGGCGAGGAGCGCCCACGCGGTCTGGGCATCTTCTGGAACCACGGCAGCAAGGGCGAGCGCGCAGCCTGGCCTTGGGCC
>ENA-ORBV01004398-ORBV01004398.1-microbial-mat-metagenome-genome-assembly--contig:-NODE-4398-length-27105-cov-6.005957_pt1 | contig 27105 bp, 16 predicted proteins | sample MGYA00237777_ERZ505514 | MGnify/ENA primary metagenome ERZ505514 (study PRJEB26160, sample SAMN06269048) | microbial mat metagenome | isolation source: Oligotrophic lake microbial mat | place...
TGTCGGCGATCTTGCCGTCGATCCCCGCCCAGTCGCCCGGCAGCTGCACTGTAAAATCGCCGGCTCGCACCCGCTGCAGCGCAAGGAGCAACTGGCTGCGGTCGAGTCCGAGCGGAAAGTTAGCGCCCACGCCCGACAGGGGAGGCAGCGCGACCGCGACGGTCTCGAATGCGTCTGGCAGGTAGGGAGATGCCGCTGCGTGCGTCAGTTCATGCCCCACCTCGAGGGCCTGCCACTCGGGTGCTCCCGCGCTCTTGCCATCTCGCTTTCCGGGCGAGGCCTTCGCCGTACGCACCTTCGTGCGTGCAACGCCGCCGTGCGGCGAGCCGTCACCAGCAGAGCTGCCGTTTGTGGAGGTTCGCTTCATCGGAGTGCTCAGCGGAGGGAAAGTCGGACAGAACCACGGGCGCGCGGTGGAGCAGGCAGCGGTCACGGTGCGGCAGGTCGTCAGGACCGGGACACATGGCGAGACCGTACGCAGGGTTTGCGACACGAAAGTGCGGGTGCCTCTACGGGGTCACCAAAGCTGCACTATCAAAAAGACACCAGACGAATTAGGGGCAAGCTAATGAGCGGCACGCACCGTCGCGCCATGGCAGCCGCTGGACTGCACTTCATTCGGCGGGATTCGGCTAACCCACATCCACATGCTGACCACACATCGCGCGGAAAAGTTGCGGAAATGGACACGTTCGGCCGGGGCTCACCGTTCGAGCGCGCGACACTTGCGCGGCGTGACGCGCAATGTCGCCTTCGTGCCGGGCCACGGGCGGACCGGGGAAAACGTGAACGTCCTCACGCGCACCGTCGACAAGCGACTACGGAGACGTTCATGACGACTGTTGATGCTCGCCCCGCAAGGCCAGGGGTCGACGGTGGAAAGTCAGCGTTGCAGCCGAGCTCCCTGCTGTCACGCTGCCTCACTATATGATGGAGGAGCACCATCAAGGCTGCCGGTCTGGAGCACGGCGTTTAGGCGGTCAGCCGGGCTCGCTCGCAACACTACAGCTGCGCCAGCTTCGCATCGCCAAGCACGCGACATGCAGTTGGGACAGCCGCACACCCGCTGCGCGCGCCACCCGCACAAGTGCGATGAAACGGTGGATCACGATCTATGGAGAACTCATGCACACAAACTTCCGACGGATGCTGCAGTCATCGGCATGCCTCATTGCGCTTGGTTCGCTGATGGCCTGCGGAGGAAAGAAGACCGAGAACGCGGCAGACACTGGAATGGCAGCGATGCCGGCGATGGGCGACTCGGCGGCGGCCGGTACGATGAACACACGATGGACGACCACGCTCGAGCCGAAAGGCGAGACACAGGTACGGGGCACGGCATCGGTCACGCGCGGCGCGAGCGCAGGTACCATGACTGCCGAGGTCGCCATCAATGGCGGCGTGAAGGATGGCACGCATCCGTGGCATGTGCACGCCGGTACCTGTGCCACCGGTGGCGACATCGCGGGACCGGCTGCCGACTATTCCCCGCTGAAAGCGGATGGCAATGGAGCGGCGACGGCTACCAACACGGTGAACATCGCCGCACCCACCAGCGGCGAATACCACGTGAACATCCACCTCTCGCCCGCCGCGATGGGAACGATTGTGTCCTGCGGCGATCTGAAGATGTCGCCGATGTAAGCCTGAGCACGGCATTGCCGTTCCCGAGAGGCCGGTGCAGCGCGATTGCATCGGCCTCTTTGGCGATATCCGCGCATGAGACCGCCTGTCATGCCCGCGACTGCCGCGACTGTCGTTCAACAAGGGAGTGGCGCGCCACCGTCGATCGATACCGATGGAAGAACAATGCCCGCTTCCGCGCCCCGGTGATTCACGACGCAGCGGATCTCCCGCGTCGATCTCCATCAGGTGTGCACGCAGTGACACCCGTTCGCAGGCCAGCTGCAACGTTGACCGACCGGTCATTGGTAGCCATTTCGCCACTACCTCACGACGTTCGCGCTCACGGCCGATATCTGCGCAGGACTCTCCGCGCCCACGGCACGCTCGGTTGGTGAGACGGTTCCTGAGGGTGCAGTGCCTCAGCTGAACTCGGCGCGGCCCATACATGCCGTGCCGCGGCGCTCGGCTCGAGCTCGCAGCTGGGCTTCGAGCAGCTCCAGATCGTACACGGCGCGTATCGCCGTGCTCGTTCATGCTCCGCGTCGTGCGCGACTCGCCCAGCTCGACAGTGCTCACAACAATCTGCGAGTAGCTTTCGCGTGATTCGCGTGATCCGTACTGCGCGCGGATTCTCACCACGAAATCAAGGACCGGCAATGACCGACAGCTCCCCCATTCGCGTCTCCTCCTCGAGAAACAGCGGGCTGAGAAAGTGTCTGACCGGCATCAAGGGCTTCGATGAAATATCCGAGGGTGGTATTCCACGAAATCGGATCACGCTGCTCAGCGGCAGCACCGGTACGGGGAAGACATTGCTCGGCATCGATTTTCTGATCAACGGCGTGACGAAGTACGGCGAGACCGGCGTCTTCATGTCGTTTGAAGAAAACGAAGAGGAACTGTTCGAAGATGTCGCGTCGCTCAACCTTGATTTGCAGAGCCTGGTCTCCAACAGGAAGCTCCTGCTGGAATATGTGCTGCTGGAGCGGCGAGACATGCAGTCTGCCGGTGAGTTCAACCTGGAAGGGCTCTTCGTGCGACTTGACCTGGCGATCGACTCCATCGGCGCCAAACGCGTGGTGCTCGATTCCATTGACTCACTGTTTGCCGGCGTGACCGATTTCGGAATACTCCGCCTGGAAATCAAGCGACTGTTCCGATGGCTCAGGAACAAGAAGGTGACCGCCCTCATCACCGGCGAAACCACGCAGGGTACGTACACCCGGCACGGCCTGGAAGCGTACGTCTCCGATTGCATCATCTTCGTGGACAATCGGGTTCGCGACCAGATATCCACGCGGCGCATGCGTGTCATCAAGTACCGAGGCTCGAATCACGGGAGCAATGAGTATCCATTCGTCATCGACAGGAACGGGCTGTCGGTCATTCCCATCACCTCGGCGGGCCTCGATCAACCCGGGACATCCGAGCGACTTCCGACTGGTATCCCCTCGCTGAGCGCACTGTTCAACGGCGGCGGTTATACCCGAGGCAGCACGGTGCTCGTCTCCGGGACGGCGGGCACCGGAAAGACGAGCCTGGCAGTGGCATTTGCGGTGGAAACCTGTAACCGCGGCGAACGGTGCCTGCTGTTGTCGTACGAAGAGTCGCCCGGCCAACTCGTGCAGAACATGAGTTCCATCGGATTCGACCTGGCGCCGCTGATCAGGAGTGGGTTGCTGTTGATCGTGTCGGTCAGGCCGTCGTTCTTCGGTCTTGAAATGCATTTGCTGGACCTGAATACGATGCTCGCCACATTCAAGCCGCAGTCGGTGATCATCGACCCGCTGACCAGCCTGATTGGGCAGGGAAATCCGCTGGAGGTTCAATCCATGCTGACGCGCTTGATCGATGCGCTCAAATCCCAGGGTATCACGGGACTCTTCACGAGCCTGGTTGCGTCGACCGAACAGAATGACACCAGCGGTGAAATCGGCGTCTCCTCGTTGATCGACACCTGGATCGTGGTGAGGATGCTGGAGGAGAGTGAGGGACGCAGGCGCATTCGGGGACTGTACATCGTCAAGTCGCGTGGTATGCGGCATTCCAGCGATGTGCACAAGATCGAGATGAGTGATGGCGGGATGACGCTGGTTCCGATGGATGCCGACGCCACGGCGGGCGGACAGCAGAAGATGAAACTCGGCAAGGCAATCTCCGATCCGAATGCGTGATCCGATACGCTACGCCCCTTCTCAAGGCACGGCGCGCAGATGAACACGACACGTCCGAGTTGCATCGTGGGAGTCGGCGGCTCTGCCGGTGCGCTCAACGCCTACAAGGTACTGTTACAATCCCTGACGGTCGACACCGGCATGGCATTCGTCATTATTTCTCACTTGACCCCGGATGCGCACAGCCAGCTTGCGCTGATCCTGTCGCGGTGCTCGACCATGCCTACCGTGGTGGCATCGTCGGGGATGCCGATATCGGCCAATTGTGTCTACGTGATTCCGGCCAATGCCGATCTCGAAATTTATGACGACACGCTCAGGGTAATTTCGCCGCGCAGCAGACGAAATGCGCAGATTGACATATTTTTTGCCTCGTTGGCCGCCGCCAGGGGCACGCACGCCATCGGGATCGTTTTCTCCGGGTATGATGGCGATGGGACCCGTGGCGTGCAGTCCATCAAGGAGAATGGAGGCACGACGTTTGCGCAGGACTCGTCGGCGGAAGTGGACAGCATGCCGACCAGTGCGCACGCGTCGACGTATGTCGACTTCGTGCTGCCGCCCGACAAGATTGCCGCGGCACTGGTAGAGATGGGGGCGCGCTTGGGTTGATGTGAGTGACGTCTGGTTCGCTCGCACACCGTATTCCGTCGGCCGAGAGCCCCCTCCTGCCGTGCGCCCCGGTACGTCGGCGACACCACACTAACGTGCATGTGGTTTGAGACTGCCTAAAATTGTTAGAAGCCTCGCCAGATTCACCGGCTTCGTCAGATGGTGGTTGAAGCCGAATTCGCGCGTCCGGCGCCGATCTTCGTCCGTGCCCCAGCCGGTCAGCGCGATCATCACGATTTGGCTTCCCCACGGTTGCAGGCGCATCTGTCGGCAGGCCTCGTACCCGTTCATCGTCGGCATGGCGATGTCCATCAGCACCACGTCGGGATGAAACGTTTCGCACGCCAATACCGCTTCCTCGCCGTCGCGAGCGGTCAGCGTATGGTTCCCGAGCAGCTGCAGCATGGTTGCCATGGAATCGGCGGCGTCGTAGTTGTCGTCCACGACCAGCACGCGCAAGGTCGTGACGGCCGACTGCTCAACAGCCTCGAGCGGTACGACGGGCGTGACGATATCCCGTATCACGGGTAGTCGTACGAGAAAATCACTGCCCTGACCCTGACCGGCACTGCGGGCTTCAATGAGCCCGCCATGCATTTCGACCAGCCCCTTCACGAGCGCCAGCCCAATGCCGAGTCCGCCAGTGGTCTTCTCCAGCGCCCGATCCACCTGACTGAACATCTCGAAGATCTGCCCCGTCATGTGCGACGGTATGCCAACGCCGGAGTCGGAGATCGCGACCACGACATCGGAGCCATCGCGCACCGAGGTCACCGTGATCTTTCCGCTGGTTTCGGTATACTTGGCGGCGTTCGTGAGCAGGTTCGTGAAGATCTGCACCAGTCGCGTCACATCGCCGTCCAGATAGATCGTCTCTGAGACGGGACTGACGGTCAGTTCGTGTTCGCGCTGGCGGATCAGCGTGGCGGTGGCTTCGACGGCTGCGTCCAGGATGACAGCCAGTGACACGCGCTCGCGTCGCAGGAACAGCTTGCCGTTGGTAATGCGCGAGACATCCAGCAGATCGTCAATCAGACGCACCATCTGGTTGACTTGTCGATCCATGATCTCGATCGGCAGGTTCGCCGTTGGCTGACCGACCTGCGACAATTTCAGAATTTCCACGGCGTTCTGAATAGGCGCCAACGGGTTGCGCAGTTCATGGGCAAGCGTCGCCAGAAATTCATCTTTCCGACGGTCTCCCGCTCGGAGCGACTCTTCCAACTGCATCCGATCGGTGATGTCGGTGGTGACACCGAGGACAGATCCCAATCGCCCGTTGGCATCGAATTCCGGTACGACACAGGTCGAGTACCGACGCGGCCCGGCAACGCCGGCGTAGGTGTAATCGATCAACGTCTCCTTGGCACTTGCAAATACCAGCTGTATCGCCGATTCCCACTGTCCACAGAGCGGTGCGGGCAACCCCAACTGGCGGTGCGTTTTCCCCACCATTTCCTTTACGGAGAAACCGGTGGCACGCTCCACCGCGGTATTCACAAACAGGTGACGATACTCCCGGTCGAGCCGCGTCAACATGTCCGGGGTGTTATCGGCCAGTGACTGCAACTCACGTTCCCGACTACGAAGCAGCGACTGGTCCGCTCGCGCTTCCGTGACGTCCAGATTCGTTCCCACCAGCCACTCGGTTTCACCCGCGGCATTCGTGCGCACGGTTTCCACCGCCTGAATGTACCGGCCGGCCCCGTCACTCCCGCGCCTGATGCTGAATTCGCGTCGGCTCTTGCCCGATGTGCGTGCCGTCTCGCGCAGCAATTCGAGTTGGGTCGGCAAGTCCTCGGGTGCGACACGTGCGCACCAGTCGCTGAATTCCACGAGGCCATCAGCCGTGGGCTGCATCCCGTAGATCTGAAACATCTGAGGATCCCAGAGTACCTGATTGGTGATCACGTTCCACTGCCAGATACCCACCGCCGTGGCCTCGGTTGCCAGGCGCATTCCCTCTTCGCTTTGCCGGGCGGCGCGCTCAGCCTGGACACGCCCGGTGATGTCGTTGAAATAGCACACGAGTCCGCGCTCGCCGCTGGGCAGCAGAATGCGGCGCACCTGCCAGTCATAACTTTCCTCGACGTTGAGATCCGCACGTTCGTGCGTAAAACTCGGTGCGGCATACCCCTCACCGGTTTCCAGCGTGTGGCGAAAGATCGCGAGGTGCTCATTCGCTATCGGAGCGGGCCAGAACGCATGTACGATCTCAACGAAATCACGGCCGATGATCGGTTGCAGTGCCGCGAAGGTGGGCAGCGCACGCGAGTTGACGTGCTGCACGCGCAGCTCGGCATCCAACGTGTACACCCCCATCGGTGCCTGCTCGATAACCGACAGAAACAATTCCCGGTTCTGTCTCACGCCTTCCTCGACCAGCTTACGCGCGGAAATGTCCTCGATGGCCAGCAGGATGCGTTCAGGCACGCCGAAGGCACTCTCGAGCCGACGGGCATTCAACAACATGGTGCGCGCGCCGATATCCGCGAACTTGTGTGTCACTTCGAACCCAGTGAACACATTGTCCCGCGGAATGATCTCTTCCAGCAGCGCGCGCAGTTGCGGGATGTTCCACTGCCCACCACCAATCTCGTAAATGAGGCAGCCTTCTGTCGCGGCTGGTTTCACGCGAAAGGTCTCATAGAACGCTTCATTGGCCGTGTTCACGCGAAGATCTTCGCGCAGTACAAGCAATGGCACCGGCGCCGTGCGCAAGATGGCCTCGGCGTAGTCGCGCTCGTCCTCGGCCGCGCGCTCGCTGCGCTTGATCGAAGTGATATCACTCAAGACCAGCACCACGCCGTCAATCTTGTTATCCAACGTGAGATACGGTCGTGCGCGCAGGCTGTACCAACACCCGTCCTTGTCCTGTACCTCGGCTTCGTGAAAGCCCAGGGTTTCCACGACATCGGCCAGTAACGTTTCGAGAGTTGGCAGGTCGAGATTGTGCCGGATGCTTCGGATAGCACGCCCGACGTCGGTACTCACGAGGTTGAAGATCTTCACCGCGGCCGGTGTGAAGCGGCGAATGACCAGGTCACGCGACAGCAACAGAATGGCGGTATGAATACCGACCTGCACATTGTTGAGATCGGCGTTGATGCGGTTCAGTTCAAGATTGCGGCCGACCATTTCATCGTTGATCGTGGTCAGCTCTTCGTTGGTCGACTCCAGCTCCTCCCTCGAAGTTTCCAGCTCCTCGTTCATGCTTTGCAGTTCTTCATTGGCGCTCTGCAGCTCCTCACTGGACGCCTGAAGTTCCTCGTTCGCCGCTTCATTCTGCTCCTGGATGGACTGCAGATAGTCGCGCGTCTCAGCCAGTTCACGCTCGAGTTCCGCCACGCGGCTGGCCACCTCGCGCCTGCCGGCTGGCATTCGTGGTACTGATACCTGTGCGGCGCCAGTCGACGATGCCCCTCCCTCCAGAAAGAAAATCAGGAGGCACGGCTCCTTGACGTTCCGGAGCGGAATGACCTGCAGGGAGATTGCTCGCGTGCCGCCGTCGTATCGTACGAGCACATCGTCTCGCCGGACCGGCTTGTGTTCACGCTTGGCTTTGTTGATGGCCGCCCGCAGCGGCATCATCAGACCGTCGCGCGCCATCTTCAGAATGTCAAAGCTGGCTTTTCCCATCGGCGGTTCGAGGTATGCGCCGGTGGAGCCGCGGAACTGCAATACTTGCCCCTCAGCATCGATGAGGACGCCAGGCGGTGCAAATTGACTCACCGACACACGGTCGGCTTCCCGTTGTGCATTGAACTCACCACGCTGCGCGTTGACGTCGTCACGGTCGTCCTCTGACAAGGCCTGATCACCAGCCAGTGGTCCCGGCATGCGTCCGGCCGTCACAGGCATCGTGTCACGGAGAGTTGGTGACGGCACGCGAAAGGCCGGCGTCACTGCGGCCTTCCGCGAGAAAATCTTCTGCTTCTTGTCGGCGGGCTCAAACAACTCCGTAAACGGCCCAATCGATTCGCTGGCGCCAAGAAACAGGAAACCACCGGGCTTCAGCGCGTAATGAAATGCGGGAAAAATCTTCCTCTGCAATTCCGGTTCCAGATAAATCAGCAGGTTACGACAGGTGACGAGGTCCATGCGTGAGAACGCTGGATCACTCATCACATTCTGCCGCGCAAACACGACCTGCTCCCGAAGCGTTTTCGTCACGCGGTAGCCACCGTCCTCCTCAACAAAGAACCGCCGTAGTCGCTCGGGCGAGATGTCCTGCGCCAGCGATTTTGCGTACAGACCGTGTCGCGCCTTCTCGAGCAGCGCCTCATTGAGGTCAGTCGCAAAAATCTGCAACCGTGCGCCGCGCGCGTCGTCGGCAACCGCTTCCGCGAAGGTCATGGCCAGCGAGTACGCTTCCTGGCCTGTCGAGCAGCCCAACACCCACACCCGTACCGGCTCATCGAGCACACGTTGGCTCAACAATCTCGGAAACACGTTGCGTTTCAGTACATCGAACGCTTCAGGATTGCGAAAGAAACTGGTCACGCTGATCAACACATCGGAATACAGAGCGTCCAGCTCCTCTGTGTTGCCTTTCAGGAACACGGCGTACTCGGCCAGTGTTTCGTGCTTGTTGAGCACCAGTCGTCGCGTGACACGTCGCTGAATGGTACTCGACTTGTACAGCGAAAAATCGACGCCGCAGTGATTGCGCAGCAGGAGCAGAACCTTCCGGAAATCATCCTGCACCGTGCCTGGGGCGGCTGCGGTTCCGGCTGCGGCCTCCTGTTTCGCCTGACGCGATCCGGTGCGGGGCGTGCCGTGCCCGAGCGACGCCAGCGGCGCGTCGGGGCTTTCCCGCTGATCGGCTTCGCGCTCTGCTTCCCCCGGCATGTCTGGCGCGGGGGCCGTGAGGCGGGCAACACCATCTCTGGCTCCCTCGCCTGCGACGGAGTCATTCACAGGATATGCGCTGACCGCAAGTGTCACGTAGGGATGCCTGGCAAGGCGTGTCAGTTCCGCAGCCATATCCGGGAGCGACATCACGAAGTCCACGCATCCGGCCGCAACCGCACTTCGCGGCATTGAGTCGTACTTCGCCGATTCATCCTGCGCGAACGTCAGACCACCTTCGGCCTTGATCGCCTCCAGACCCAGCGTGCCGTCACTGGCGGTGCCCGATAACACGACGCCAATGGCACGTTCGCGTTGATCCTGCGCCAGCGCTTCGAAAAAGACATCAATCGATCGCGCTGGACCCCGTACCTTCCCACGCGGCGTCAGCTTCAGCACACCGCCGACAATCGCCATCTGCACATTTGGCGGAATGACGTACACCGTATTCGGTTCGACGCGCATATTCTGCGTCACCTCACACACCGGCATCGAGCTCGAGCGTGCCAGCAGCTGCGTCAACGCACTCTCATGCACCGGATCGAGATGCTGGACCAGCACGAACCCCATGCCCGTATCAGCGGGGAGCGCGCGCAACAATTCCTGAAAAGCTTCGAGTCCACCTGCCGAGGCGCCGACGCCAACGATCGGGAACGGCGCGCTGAGGTGTTGTTCCGCGAGTGCAGACTTTTTCGTAGCGCTGGCGCGAACAGCGGGCGCGGCCTTCGGAACATCCGCGGCGGCCTGGGTCGCATTGCCTTTTTTCACGTCGCCGTATCCGGCTGGCCGGTGCGGACCGGGTGGAAAAGTAATCCGCTCAGCGCTTCAAACCGCGACAATGCTGCCGTCCTGTGCATGTGACGTGCTCCATATATTGGACAAACGCGAATCAGTGTCTACGCCGTAGCTGATCCGCATCGACAGATCCGGTGGGGTCGGGATTTCACTCCGCGTCGGATGGTACGACATGGGTCGACTTGAAGGCTAGTGTGGTGTCGCCGAAGCGCCGTCGCGACAGGCCGGTGATGGATTGTGGCGCCAGCCACGGCAGTAACGCCGGCTCGCGGCTGAAGTCGCGCCCGACTGCCACGAGACTTCGGCGACACTGCACGAAAAGCGACCGCTGGCCGAGGTCGGCTGCACTTCATTGCGAGCTGATCCGAGTGGCTTATCACAGTAGTGGCCCCGCGCCAAATCGTGATGAAAAGGACGGGCACTCTCATGCTCTTGCTCGCTGGCGCTCGAGTTTGGACGGCTTCTGCACGCTTCGACGTCGGACGTCGGGTGACGTGGCGGGTGCGCGCTGGACCTGACGGCGAGGGAGCGCGTCGATGACGAAGCCCATGCGCCCCTCACTCACGTGGGCAGCAGCCTCAGGCTCCGTCCCAGAGATCTTTCGCGTGGATCCACTCTGGTTTTTTCTGCTGTGCACGGAAGCACGCATGGTCGTGCATGTGGCGCATCTCGACGCGGTTGCGAAGTCTTGGATCGAGCCGGACCTCGCCCCCAGCGTCGTTGCCGGGCTCTGTCTGGCCCACGTCGCCCCGCTCAGGCCCCTGTTGGTGCCGCGACGATGGCCAGCGCTGACGAGACGGCGCGATGACCCGTCGTGGCGCGGACTGCCTGTCGCCGCGGGGGTCAGCCGTGCCCGGCGAACGACAGTGGCGCCGGAACACTGGACATCGCGTGCGCCGCGACTGAATCTCCGGATGGACGTCCAACGACAGCGTACCGTCCGCTCCACCTCCCACCAATCCCCCATGCGCCACAGCCGATGGCTCACGATCCTCGTCGCACTCGTCGTCAGCGTGCCGCTCTGCGGCCAGGATGCGCCACCGCGGTTCGACCCCGCGCGGTACACCGCGCACGCGTTCGACATCGTGATGCGCGACGGCGTGACGCTGCATACCGAGTGGTTGATTCCCACGGGTGCCACGATGCCGCTGCCGATTCTTTTTCGCCGCACACCGTATGGCGTGCCGAACGCCACGCCGGCCATGCTCACCAGCGGCCTCAAGGAACTGGCGGACGAGGGGTACATCTTCGTGATGCAGGACATCCGGGGGCGGTACCGCTCGCAGGGCGGGTTCGTGATGCAGCGACCCCTGCGCGATTCCGGCAGCACTGCGATCGACGAGTCCACCGATGCCTACGACAGCATCGACTGGCTGGTGAAGCACGTGCCGAACAACAACGGACGCGTCGGCATGTTCGGCGTGTCGTACGATGGCTGGACGGCGGCCATGGCCATGCTCGATCCGCATCCGGCACTGAAGGCCGTCAGCGAGCAGGCGTCGCCAGCGGACATGTTCATCGGCGATGACTTCCATCACAACGGCGCGTTCCGGCTCAGCTACGGGTTCGAGTATGCGTACCTCACCGAGGCGTCCAAAGAAAACAGCGAGTACCGCTTCACGCCGTCGGACACCTACGACTGGTACCTCAAGGTCGGCCCGCTGCGGAACATCCAGGCCACGGTGATGCGCGATACGGTGCTGCCGACATGGCGTGACTTCACCCAGCACCCGAACTACGATGCCTTCTGGCAGCGGCAGTCGATGCACCGGTCACTGACGCGGGTGACGGTGCCGACGCTGAACGTCGCGGGCTGGTGGGACCAGGAGGATTTCTACGGGCCGGTGACGATCTACCGTACCCTCGAGAAGCGCGACTCGCTGCGGCGGAACACGCTCGTGGTGGGGCCGTGGATCCATGGGTCCTGGAGTGGCGGCACCGGTCAGGCGCTCGATGCCATCGACTTCGGCACGCCGACGGCGACGTACTTCCGTCAACAGGTGCAGGCGCCGTTCTTCGCGCACTATCTGAAGGATCGCGGCATGGCGCCGGTGAAGGAGGCGCTGGTGTTCGAGAGCGGGAGCAACCAGTGGCGCCAGTACGATTCGTGGCCGGCACCGGGCGCGGTGACACGCGCACTCTACTTCCAGCCGGGCGGCCGGCTCACGTTCACGGCTCCGACCGCACGCGGTGCCGCCGCCGACCGCTTCATCAGCGATCCAGCCGACCCGGTGCCGTATCGCAAGCGTCCGATCGAGGCGACGTATGCCAGCACTGGCTCCAAGTGGTACACCTGGCTGCTGCAGGACCAGCGCTTCCTGGATGGCCGCAAGGACATCCTGCACTGGAGCACTGCCCCACTGACCGAGGACGTCGTCATCGCGGGCGACATCACTGCGAAGCTGTTCGTCAGCACCACCGGTCAGGACGCCGACTGGGTCGTGAAGCTGATCGACGTCTATCCGGACACGCCCGCCGTCGAGGCGAAGGTGCGCGGCTACCAGCTGATGGTCGCCAACGACGTGTTCCGGAGCCGCTTCCGCGAATCATTCGAAACGCCGAAGCCGATGGTACCGAACACCGTGACGCCGGTCACCGTCGACCTGCACACACAGGCCTATCGCTTTCTCAAGGGGCACCGGATCATGGTGCAGATCCAGAGCACCTGGTTCCCCCTCATCGACCGCAACCCGCAGACCTGGGTGCCGAACATCTTCGAGGCCACCGAGGCGGACTTCCAGCGGCAGACACACGCCGTCTGGCGCTCGGCCACGCGTCCGTCACGCGTCGAGATGCAGGTGTTGCCGTGAGCTGACGCGGCACGTGCATTGCGCTCCCGCGCTGCGGCATGCGGCGCGGCCGTCGATCATGGGGTCGATCATGGGGTCGATCATGGGGTCGATCATGGGGTCAGAGTCCTTGATCATGGGGTCAGAGTCCTTGAAGTACGTGCGGCAGTGCGCGATTTCGCTCCTACTACGATCATGGGGTCAGAGTCCTTGAAGTACGTGCGGCAGTGCGCGATTTCGCTCCCATCCGCGCTGATTCGCGACCCAGCATTCCATTTGGCAGCCACAGATTGTTGTCATGTCTCGTCACGCATCCATTCGATCAACCGCAGTTACTCGTCGTGATGCGTCCGAGCAGTCGGAGCGCCACTAGTGGCGCGCTGGCCGCGCCTCGCGGCGTCGGACGTGCCGATGCACATCACGCAACGCGGGAACAATCGGGTGGCCACGTTTCTGTGTCAGCACGACTTTGCACAGTATCGTGAATTTCTCCTGACGGCGAGCGCCTCAGAGGGTTGCGCAATCAATGCCTATGCGCTGATGACCAATCATGTGCATCTCCTGGTCACGCCACAGACTGCGTCCGGACCGTCCCGTATGATGCAGGCACTTGGTCGTATGTACGTCCGATACTTCAACCTTCGATACCGGCGATCCGGCACACTCTGGGAGGGGCGATTCAAGTCGGCGCTCATAGACTCGTCTGCGTACTTTCTCGCCTGCAGCCGCTACATTGACCTGAATCCCGTTCGCGCGGCGATGGTCATGACACCGGGCGCATACGAGTGGTCCAGCTTCGCACAGCTCGCCTTGGATGTCACCGACCCGCTCGTGACATTTCACCCTGCATATCTCGCGCTGGGTCGTAGCGCGCCTGAGCGGTGCCGCGCTTATGGCGCGTGGTGTGCCGGTGCCGAGCCAACTGACCAACACGACGCCATCCGCCGTGCCACCCTCGGTGGATCAGCGATCGGCAGCGAACCCTTCAGGCAGAGACTGGCAAAGTCTTTGCAGCGATGTGTGATACGATTGCCGCACGGCGGTGACCGACGCGGTAACCGCGCACCGATCAAGGGGTCAGAGTCCTTGATCCAGCAAGACCTCAAACCCGCGATCAAGGACTCTGACCCCATGATGCGGACCCCATGATGCAATCAAGGACTCTGACCCCATGATCGGGACGGGCTGCCAAGCGTAGTTCGTGCTGATGCACGGCGCCGTGCAGGATGGGTTCGTGCGATGGCTTCGCGGGCGGCGACGGGCTGACCAGCCTCGACCGCGTGGGCCTCGCGCAGCATGTGCTGATCGATCGTGAAGTGCGCCGCGAACTACCTAACGTGCCGGTTCCGCTCCGTGCGCGAGAGCAACGGCCGGCGCGGCCAGTGCCTGAACTGCCGCTCGGCACCGCGCCACCAACACCGCGAGCGCCGCATCGATGTCCGACGCCGATGCTCCGCGCACGACGTCCTGCTCGACCTCTCGCGCCGCGGCACTGATCGAGGGATACCCGTATCCACCTGCCGCGCCTTTCAGCTGATGCGCGCAGCGCCCCAGCGCCGCCGTGTCATCGCTCGCCCGGCTCTGCTCGAGCTGCGCAATGCGTGGCGGCAAGTCGCGAACGAAACTGCCGATCAGTTCCTGAAACTCCGGATCATCGTGCATCTCGCTGTACAACACGTGCGGCGCCGGTCTGTCCAGTATATCGGCAGCTGGTGGTTGTTCTGGTAATGCCACCGCCTCGGCCGCGCGCGCCGTCGCCCTCTCGTGCCGTTCACCCGCGGTGGCCAACCACCGCGCGCAGGTCGTCAGCAGCGCGATCTTGTCGATCGGCTTGCTGGCGTAGTCGTCGCAACCGGCATCGAGACACTTCTTCCGGTCGTCTGCCATGGCGTGCGCCGTCAGCGCGACGATCGGAATCGTCCGGCCACGAGCCCGCAACGTACGCGCCAGCGTGTAGCCATCCATCTCCGGCATCTGCATGTCGGACACGAGCAGCTGGAAGGGTGCGCCTTCCGCCTCCGCGGCCATGAGCATGTCGAGCGCAATACGCCCGTTCTCAGCGACCGTGACATCCGCACCTGCGCGCCGCAGATGGAAGGAGATCAGGCGCTGATTGTCTTCCCCATCCTCCGCCAGCAGAATACGACCTGCCAAGTGCGTCGGAACGTCGCTCGTGAGCAGCGGAGCGTCGTCGGTGCACGCGGCCAGCGAGCTCACGAGATGCGAGCCTGGCGCCGCCACCAGCGGCAGCGTCACTTGAAAGCAGCAGCCCTCACCCGGCGACGTACGCGTGAGCTCCACGTCGCCACCCATCAACGTCGCCAGTCGGCGGCAGATCGTGAGCCCCAGCCCCGTGCCGCCGTGTCGGCGCGTGACCGACGTGTCAGCTTGCACGAACGGCTGAAAAAGCTTGGCCGCCTGCTCGCGTGATATGCCGGGCCCCGTATCGTCCACCGCCACTGCCAGCGTGTCGCCCGCTTCGGAATGCGACACGCCGACACGGATCTCGATGCGTCCGACATCGGTGAACTTGACCGCGTTGCCGAGGAGGTTCATCAGGATCTGTCGCAGACGCGTGGGATCGGTCAGGATGATGTCGGGAATTGGACTCGTCAACGTGGTGCGCAGCGATACGCCCTTCTCCGCGGATCGCGCGCGCATCAGGCTCTCGACGTCGAACAGGATGCGAGGCAGGTCCGTCTCCACGCGCTCGATGGTCATGTGACCGGCTTCGATCTTCGAAATGTCAAGAATGTCGTTGATGACGCCCAGCAGATGGCCGCCCGCGCGACGGATCGTCGTGATTGCGTTCAGGTGATCGGCCGATGCGCCGGCCGTGACCGCGTCTTCCCGCAACAGATCAGTGAAGCCGAGGATTGCCGTGAGCGGCGTGCGGATTTCGTGGCTCATGTTCGCCAGGAACTCGCTCTTGCTCTGGTTCGCCGCCTCGGCCTCTCGCTGCGCCTGCCGCAGCTCCTCGCCACGCTCGATTTCCGCCGTCGCATCCATGATCGTGCCGAACAGGCCGACGATCAGGTCATCGCCATCACGCCGCACCCGACCCTCCTCGCGGAGGTAGCGCACGCCATTCGCGCCGCGCGCCGTGCGAAGCACGATTGAATACGGTTCGCCGAACCGGATGGCCTGCTCTACCGCCCGAGAGAACTGTGCCGCATCGTCCGGCACGAGGTCCGTCAGCATCGCCTCGAAGGCGGGGGGGCCATTGGCCTCATTCCGGCCATACAGACGGTACACTTCGTGAGACCAGTCTACCGATCCCGAACGCAGATCGCGCGACCAGTTACCCATTCGCGCAACCGCCTGCGCTTCCTCCAGCTGGCTGGTCGTGCGCTGCAACTCCAGCTCGGCCGTTTTCTGGGCCGTGATGTCACTTTGAATCGAGAGGAACCCGGTCAGTACACCGCCATCCCGGAGCGGTTCGATGTTGAGGTCCATCCAGTAGTCACTGCCGTCCTTGGCTCGGTTGAGCACTTCACAGCGCACTGACTCGCCGCGATCGAGGGCGTGCCGCAACACCTGCACCGTGGCAGGATCCGTGTTCTCGCATTGGAGGAGCGATCCGGGGCGCCTGCCGATGATCTCGGACGGCTCGTATCCGCTGATGCGAACGAAGCCGCCGTTGACCCACGTGGTGATACGATTGGCATCCGTCAGGATCACCGCATTGCTCGTGCGCTGTGCCACCATGGCCAGTCGTTCGAACTCGACGCTCCGCGCCGAAATGGCCGCGTGCTGTCGCGCCAGCAGACGCACGATCGGCTCGATGACCAGCAAGGCGATGAGCACGATCACGAGAATCAACGCGACGCCCGTGACCCATGCGGCGCGGCGCATCGCTGCATTGCGGGCTTCGCTCCACGCCTGCAGTTCGCGAACCACACGCTCGGCCAAGGGCGCGAAGCGGTCGGCCGCCCGTTCCACGGCGTGTGCCGCCTCGAGGCGCGCGGGTGCGTCGGACGCCAGGGTGACCAGGGTGACCAGCCTGCGCTCCGCGGCGAGCAGCGTGTCACGCGCCACGCCCGCCTCGGCAGCGACAGTGAGCACCTCGAGCGCGCGATCGATGTGGCTGTCGTGAAGTTGCGAGAGCAACTGGTGAAGAGAGTCTGCGTCCCGGCGCATGCGCGTCGACGTGGCATCGAGCGAATCGAGGGCGCCGCGGTCGCCATACACGGCGCTCGCGGACGCAATCGCGTACCGCGCCCCGCGTTGGCTGAGCGCCCGCTGCAACCCGGCGCGATTGATCAGTGCGGCATCGCCCATCGAGCGTCGCGCTGTGGCCAGGAATCCGAACAGTCCAAGGGCCACCAGCGCGGCGACCATTGCGAGTGACCCCGTCACGCCCATCCGCACGCGGTGGTGCGGGCTGTTGTGGCCAGGGGTTCGCGGTACCGCGGCGGCGTCGCCCAGTCGGGCGCTGACGCGCTGCCGATACAACATCCAGGCAAGGAGCGGGCCGATCGTCAGCGCCATGGCTCCGGCGCCGACGACCGATTTCACGCGATACGAGATGGCGTTGTCGGCGAGGTCGAACAGCACCATCAGGACGGTCTCGATGCCGAACACGATCATGCCAAGCCAGACCGCTTCCAGCCACCAGATGCGGGTGCGTGGTGGCTTGGGGTCTGGCTTCGGTTGTGTGGAATCGAACATGACAGAATCTCGGGAGAGTAGCTCGGGCGCCGGTCGCGATTGCCTCACGACCGGCGATGTGGCCGAGTGTCGGCGGCTCATCCCACAGGCTGCAGGAAGGGCGGAGGTGGTTCGCATCACCGGGCGTCAGCTCCACGGATGCGCCGTCGCCCGCTGCGCCGCGCCGTCCTTCCTGCGCCCTCACGAGGCCATCATCAGCCCTGAAGTACCTTGGCGGGTACTAATGCCGTGAAGGTGTCGAACCTGTCGTTTCGATCTCGCGGAGGTGCGCCATCCGCGCATGGCAGACCTCGACACCTTGTGCAAAATTGAAACTGTCGGTTTCCGCTGCAGGTCGACGAGCACGCGACCGACGACGCCCGGGCGTCCGATCCCTCACAGCGATTCCGGCTGGCGGATCGTTCGTGCTTGCGACGGCAACGGCGTCACGGCAACGGCGTCACGGCAACGGCGGAACGGCAACGGCGGAACGGCAACGGCGGAACGGCAACGGCGGAACGGCAACTGCTTGACGGCAACGGCTTGACGGCAACGGCTTGACGGCAACGGCTTGACGGCAACGGCTTGACGGCAACGGCTTGACGGCAACTGCTTGACGGCAACGGCTTGACGCAAAGGCGCAAGGGCCGCAAAGGCGCGAAGGACCGCAGGTGAATGGGAACAGCAGAAACACAGCGTTGCTGCCGTTGCTGTGGCAAAAACATCCGTGCCGAAGTCGCTGCTGACGATCACATCGCGCCGAGGTGTCTGGATCCTGCAGACGACCCTTGCGCCTTTACGACCCTTGCGCCTTTGCGTCAGGCAGTTTGCTCTTCGCTTGATCTTTCGTTGCTCGAGAAAGACGGCACGTATCGCGAGGTGCTGCAACGCCGGTCAGAACTGCCTGGCGCGATCATGGTTCTCTGGCGAACGGATCCCACGCCGGCCACTGCGCCGCCGTGGGCACCTCCGACTCGCGCACGCGCAGGATCATCTCCGCCTGCGCCCCCGGCTCGGCGCGGTACGCCATGGCGAGCTTGTACTTTCCCGGCGCCAGCGCCTCGGTGCTCGCGATCAGGCCGCGGCCAATCTCCTCACCGTCGAGCAGCCACACCACGTCTCCCTCGCGCGGACCGCCGGGACGTTCATCGTCGCGGACATTGCCCTGCAGGATGACGGCGCTGTTCGCGACGATCTGCTCGCGCGCGGTGGGACGCGCGATCTCCACCATGGGACCCTGCGGCGGCACCTTGAACGAGTCAGTCGCCGCGTTGGCGGAGCGCATCCCGTTGCTATAGGAGACGACGAAGCGACAGGCTTCGCCGCCAGGCAGCTCGGCGAGATCCAGTTCGACCTGCTCCGTTGGCGGACCGATGTAGATCGGGCGGAACTGCCGCGGCCCCCACTGATAGACCACGGTGAGCGTCGCCTCCTTCCCGCCCTCACTGAACCGGGCGCGCAGCACCGCGGGCTTCTCGCGCGTGACCCGACGCTGTGCGAGGTTCACCTCGAGCGTTGGCGCTGGCGGGATCTCCTCGCGCCAGAGTTCGATGTCACGGCGCATCAATCGTACGATGCTCGCATCCTCGCGGAACTCGATGTGCGCGAGGACGCGGAAGCGTTGCGCATCACCCGGTTCGCACTCGCGCACCGGGATGACCTGCGCGTACTCGCGATGCAGCACGCGCTGCTCGCGATCGAGCAGTTCCACGAGGACCTCACTTTCCTCGACGACCGGCCACTGCCGCACCCGGGAGGTCGAGCGCCCCTTGTGCGGCGTGAACCGTCCCGCCCGGTCGAGCCGGCCCCGAATGACGAGTACTTCGCGTTCTGACATATCCGCTCTCACTGGCCGATGGTCATTGACGGCAGCGCGCCGTGCGGACACGGTGCGCTTCGACTACCGAGCTTCGACTGCCGAGCTTCAACTGCCGATCTCGTTCCACAGACGATCCCACCGGGCGGGCATCGGCCAGGTGTTGCCACCGGTGCCGCAGTAGGTCATGAGGTCGAACACACCGGTGCCGGCGAGTGTCAGCGCGCGATTTTGCGTGACATCGAAAGGGACGTCCTGCAACTGCGCATTGTTGGGCCAGGCGCTCGGCGCATCACCGCCTGTCGCCTGCTGTCCGTTGGCGCACATCACGCTCACGTGTTTCTGGTCGAGACAATGCGCGATTTCGTGAGCTGCGTACGGACCGTCACCCGGTGGCGTGAAACAGACGTTGCTCGGAATGTCATACGCCCGCCCACGGAAGAACACGCCCGGAATGAGCACCCAGATCGCGCCGTCGTCGTCAGGACAATCGGCGCCGAGCCATTCCCACATCGCTTCCCACCACGAGCAGTTGTGGCGATCGTCGAAGTCGTCGAGCAGGTCGTCGCGATTGGCGGTGGTGCTGCCGGTCTGGATGCCGACACCCGCGAGCGGCAGGATGTTCGCCGTTGGCGTGGGCAGCAGCGGCACGGCGGTGCGCAGGGTGTTCTCGCACGTCGCCGTGGTCGGCGTGGTGCCGCTCCAGCGCACGCGGATATAGCGGAACTCCAGCGTGCGGCGAGACAGGAAGGTGAACGCGCCGCTGGTGAAGGTCACCACCTGGTCGAAGCCGGCGAACCCCCCGACGGCGCCGTAGCCGTTCGTCCGCACTTCCACGTGATAGGTGACCGTGCCGGTGCACCAGTTCGGCGGGATCAGGAAGTTGAGCGTGTCGTCGGTGTTGTTCCGCTGCGGTACATTCTGCACGATGATCGAGGCACCGGGCCGCGGCGCCATCGGCGCACTGCCGTTGGCGGCATCGATCCACCCCGAGTTCGTGCCGTTGCGGCGCACGAGGATACGCCCCGTGACGCCCGCCACGCGATTGTTGCCGAACCCGAGCAATCCATGCCGCACGGTGACGCGCACGACCGTGGGCTTGCTCGCCACCAGCCGCACCGAGTTCGTGGTGGTCTGTATGCTCTGCGTGACCTCGATGCCGTCGATGCGGAGGTTGGGCCGGCGCGAGGCGTAGATCTGCACGTCGCGCGAGACGGCACCGCACGGGCCGGTGGCCGTCAGGCGATACCTGTAGGTCGCCGGCGAGGTGTGGTTGAACGGCGTGAGATTCCAGGCGTTGCCGATCGGGTTCAGCAGGAAGTTCGCGCCAGCGAAGGTGGGGCCGGACCCCAAGCGTTCGATGCGCACGGTATCGGCGTTGCGAACGCTCCAGGCCAGCGAGGCACTGCCGCCCACCTCGACGGCCTTCGACGACAGGCCGTCAACGGTGAACGCGTCGATGATCGCACTGCCGGCGCGCAACCGATTGATACCGAGGTCCGGCGGACAGCCGCGGAACGGCCCCACCCAGGAAATGTTCGCGACATGACACCAGAGTCCCTCGATGTCCGCCGCCAGCACGTTCTGCTGCGCGGCCCACGCTTCGTACGCCGCGATGTACCCGCCGTCGCCGAAGCCGATCGGACCGCTGATGACGCCCGCCGGCAGGGTCACGGTAATGCGCGTGTCGGTCCAGTTGCCGGGGGGCACCGCGACGGCTCGGCATCCGTCGGCAAATGGCAGCAGCAGCACCGCGCCTGGCTGCAGCAGCCCAGTGCCTTCGATCACGAGCGTGGAACCAACGCAGAGTCCACCGGCCGTGATCGCGGTGATGCCGTCGATCCACGTGACGCGCCTGGGCCTGACCGGCGGCAGAATCACGGCGCGCGCGCCGATCCGGCGACGCACTTCGAGCAGGCAGGCGATGAAGCGGGTCTGCCGCGGATCGATGTACATCAGCGGATCACGCCACCACGGATAGCCGTGATCCCACTTGTTCGGATCCCACTTCTTCGGCTTGCGCAACTTGCCGAGTAATCCGGCGATCGCGTCATCCCAGAGATCAGGATCGTTCGGGAACGGGCGCGCGCCGCCAGGAATGCCGGGCGTACGGGGAAAACCGGGAATGTCGGGCGCACCGGGCATGGTGGGCATGCCTGGCATACCCATCATCGTCATCGACATGCCGCGAAGGACGGGGAGCGCGCCACGGGTCGCGAGGGATTGGAGATGCTCCGCCACGCCATCGCGTCCACCACGCTGGAACGCATCGACGAGACCGGCCATGACGCAGGACGCCGCAGCAAGCGACGTCACGGCATCGAGCGCCTTCTCGCGCTCTGCCCGCTCGTTCTCGCAACTGCCGTCGAACAGGCGCGCCGTGGCAAGGAGCAGTGACGTGAGCGCCTGCTCTCGCAGCAGCGGCGAGGTCAGGCCGTCGTTGATGCTGTCGGCGATAACGGCGCGCTGACTCCCCTCGCGCAGTGCGTTGGTGTGCGGAGTGCGGCGGGCGACGAGGGGCGGACAGTCGCAATCGGCATCGTCATCCAGCAGCACCGCGTAGAGCGCACGCGCATCGGCGCGCGGTGGCGTGCTCGCCGCGAACGACAACAGCGTGCTGCGCAGTGCGTGCTCGGCGTGGAGGTCACGCGCCAGCGCCCGTTCGGCCAGAGGTACCAGGCGCTCCAGTTCACGCAGGGGCTCGACGAGACTGAGCACCAGCGCTTCAAGCGCCGGGTAATCGTCGATGCTGGTGGCGGAATGCCCCAGCGCGCGGAGTGTATCGGGAATCACATGCCATGCCACCGCGTCACCAAGCGGTGAACGCGGTCGCGCTGCGGTTTCCACCACGCGGCCGGCACGAGCGTTCGCCGGACCGCGCTTGACGACCGTCTTTGCTGCACGCTTCCGTGGACGTGACTTGTCCATGCTGTCTCCGGGGCCGAACAGTTGTCAATTCAGTGCCACGCGCGCTCACGCCAGTTTCTCGCTGCGCGAGTCCAGTATATGGCCGGACGCGATTAGTGCAACGACGACTCATGCAACGACGACTCGTGCAGCGGCGACCTGTGCAACGGCGACGTGCGCGGGCAGGTGGCCGCCATGAGCCGCACCGCAGCGATTCGCCGCCTCCGTATCTGTGCCTCTCCGACACGGCGTCAACACACCAACGCTGCTCGAGCTCGCCGAGGCGTCGGTACGTGTCGGATCATCGCGTGAGAATCCGGTTGTCCGAGTGGGTTCTCTCCGCAGTATGTGGCATTCAAACTCCTCACCAAGGCAGCGCACCGTGTCCCGCACCGCACTCCGCACGACCCTCGTGGCCGCACTCACCTTCGTTGCGGCATCGACCGCGCTGGCGCAGACCACGGTCAACTTCGAGAGCTTCACGGGTATGGCCAATTCGCCGGGCTCGACCGTACCAGTCGCCTCACGACTTGGTATCCAGTTGCTTGGAATGGGCGTGAGGTTCACCTCGTTCAGCGACTACGTCGCCGTCGTGACCCTCGGCCTCAACCACGCAACGTCCGGCACGCTCGGTATCGGCGGCACCACCGCCGCTGGTGCGCTCAGCTATTCGGCGCCCATTCGCGTCTCGTTCTGGGATCCAGCCAATGCCGCCACGCAGGGCGTCACGACGTTCGTGCAGATCCGGGGTGACCTGATTCCCATCAGCGGGACAGTCACGATGAGAGTGTTCGACCCGCTTGGACTGCTGCTGGCATCGGTGACGGTGCCCGATATTGCGGGTGCGACGCTGATGTACAGGGGGGCGAACGTGCATGCGGTGGAGATCAGCAACACCTCCGGCACGGTCGCGTTCGATGACCTCCAGTTCGGCGGCGTCACGGCCGTGCCCAACCCATCCTTGGTGCCGGAACCATCGGCCGTGGCACTCGTGGGCGGTGGCCTCCTCATGCTTGGCGCAGCGGCTCGGCGCCGGCGACAGGTCGTGTAGCCCGTGTACCGTCGAGTGACCTGATCGGTACTTTTGATTCATCAGGTCATCTCGTGAACGTCACACGCCGTCGACGCAGAGCCAGCCAAGGAACCACGTGGAAGGCGCAGCGCGCGCTCCGCCGCATGCGCGTACGCCGCGCCACTGCCGCCGGTTTTGCGCTGCGCTGCCTCTGGCGTGCGGATGCCAGCGTGCCGAGCCGTGCAAATCGCTACACTTTCAGGCCGGCGCATGATTCTTGCGCTCTGCTCGGATGCGATTTCGCTCATTAGAAACGCGCGAGCCCGCGATGCACGTAACGCATTGCACTCGATCTGAACGCATCCGATTCCGAGGAGATTTCATTGACTCGTGTATATACGCTGGCTCTGTCTGGTTTGCTTGCCGTCGCCGCGGCGTGCAGCAACACGGCCAAAGGCGTCGAGAAGGACACGGAGAAGGCCGGTGATCAGGCGGCTGCTGCTGGCGAACGAGCTGCGGATGCAACCGCAAGCGCCGCCCAGGAGACACAGGCCACCGTCGGCGCCGCGATGGAAACGGCCGATGTGAAGACCGCGCTGCTGGCTGACACGCGCTTGAAGGCGAGCGGTATCAACGTCGACACGAACAAGGAGGCCAGGACCGTGACGCTGAACGGCACGGTACCGTCCGATTCAGATCGTGTGTTGGCTGTCGAGATCGCGAAGTCGAAGGCGCCGGACTATCGCGTGGTGAACAATCTGACGATCAGGAAATAGCGAACTCTGAATGACACCGCCGCCGCCCCAGACTTTCGGGGCGGCGGCGGCGTATTCAGTCGACGCGACGTGAGACATCCATGACGCAACCTGCCCGTCACGGAGTCCGGGCTGCGGAATTGGCGTAGATCGCGATCTCGACCCGCCGGTTCCCCTGCCGACCGCCCTCGGTGTCATTCGCCGACAGCGGCTCCGTCTCGCCGCGGCCCACCGCCTTAAGGCGCGCGGTGTTGACGCCTTGGGCCTCGAGATAGTTCGAAGCCGCAGCGGCACGCCGTTGAGAAAGTGCCTGATTGTATTCACTCGACCCGACAGCATCGGTGTGGCCGACGATCATCAGATCGGTCTGTGGATACTTGCCGAGGCTCGCGGCCAGACTGCGCAGGTTGCCCGCCGACTCGGATCGCACGACATCCGAGTCAAATCCGTACAACAGTCCCGACGCGAACGTCACGGCAATTCCCTCGCCCACGCGGGTCACCGTGGCACCGGGAATGTTCTGTCGCAATTCCTTGGCCTGCTGGTCCATCTGATGGCCAACGACTGCTCCGGCCGCACCGCCGATTACCGCGCCAATGATCGCACCTCGCGCAGTCGACCCGGTGTTGTTGCCGATCACGGCACCCGCGGCACCGCCGGCCGTGGCACCGATGATTGCGCCCTCCTGCTTTTTGTTCAGCGACGCGCAGGCGGCGACACCGACCGCCAGCGCGACACCGAGTGCGATGCGTATGCGAGCAACCCTTACCGAATTCGGAATGATGTACACGTTCTATCTCCTCAGACGGCGCGGAGCGGCTCGCACGTGACATGTGTATGTGCGCTGAATCAATGCGTGCGCGCGTCCCGCGCACAAAGCTGCATCACCACCGAACCCTGGTCGCGGCTCAAATGACCTTGCGACCCTGAATCACCTGAACGAGCACGATCACGATCGCGAGCACCAGAAGAACGTGAATGAAACCACCCATCGTATATGCGCTGACCAGACCGAGGAGCCAGAGCACGAGCAGGACAACGGCAACTGTCATCAACATGGCTATATCCTTGCAGGAGTATCACCGCTCTGCAGACTTTCGCAGACGAACTACACCGATTCCGTGCCGCGTCGCCACGTCGCGACGCTCATGAACTTCTGGCACTCGGTGCTTACCAGCCAGACAACGTGTTCTACTGGAAGTGATTGTACGATAACCGGAAGTGCGTTGGCGCAACGTCAGGCTTTGCGCTACGAGTGCGCCCAATCACGAATGCACTGCAACCGAGATGGCGAAATACACGACACGCGGTGATCATTCGTGTGAAGTGATCGTAACACCATGCACGCACATCTCACTGCTGAGTCAGCAACAATGCCTCCCTATATTCCAACGACCTCATCACGCGCAGGTCGCACGCTTCGCATGACGAACGGAACGCTGTGTGCAGTCCTGCTCGGTGCCTGCGCAGTGTCTCAGCAGCAGGAAGTCGCGATGGGAGCGAGTTCGGCCGCGCAGGTCAGCGCACAACTGCCGTTGATTCGCGATGCTGCAGTCACATCCTACATCAGGTCACTCGGCGCACAACTCGCCAATGCCACCGACGATCGCAGTCTTGTCTGGACCTTTTCCGTCGTCGACAGCAAGGAAGTGAATGCGTTCGCACTGCCGGGCGGTTGGGTCTACGTCAACCGCGGTCTGATCGAGCGCGCCACCGAGATGAGTCAGCTGGCGGGTGTCATGGCACACGAGATCGGGCACGTCACGCGACGCCACAGCGTGCAGCAGTTGCAGCAGGCGCAACAGGCGAATGCAGGCGTGACGCTGCTCTGCACGCTGACGAAGGTCTGCGAGAGCGGCGCAAGCCAGGCGGCCATCAACGTCGGTGGCACGGCGCTGTTTGCCAAATTCAGTCGGACGGATGAATCCGAAGCTGACGCCGAGGCCGTGTCGACGACCGTGAAGGCGGGCATCTCACCGCGCGGTATTCCGACGATGTTCCGCACGCTGCTCAGTGAACGGCAGGCCGATCCAGGGGCGGTGATGCCTTTCTTCGCAACCCATCCGCTCGAGGAAGATCGCATCAGGGCCACCGAAGCGCTGATCGCGAAGTTCCCGGCTCGCGACATCAGTCGGCTCACACCAGATACCAAGGCGTTCCAGAACTTTCGTCGTCGCCTGCAATCGCTGCCGCCGTGCTCGCTGCGATTACGTTGATTGCGCAGCAAGAATTGGACATACCGGTATCGGCCTACATGGCGCTGGCCGAGAATTTGCCGGACAGCGATGCTCAGCGTCCCGGTGATATCTATCGCGCGCGTAACGGGAAATATATCCACGTCGACAACACCGACGCCGAAGGTCGATTGGTATTGTCCGACGTGCTGACCTACGCCTGCGAGCAAGGCGCCACGCATTTGGTGGACATCGCTACGCTCACTGGTGCCTGCTTGGTCGCCTTGGGCGATCGTATCGCAGCAGTGCTTGGCCGGCACGAAGGCTGGACGCAGAAGGTGCGCGCTGTCGGCCAAGAAGTGGGTGAAGAATTCTGGCCGTTACCGCTGTACGGCGAATACCGCAGTTACATCGACCATCCGCACGCCGACGTCAATAACACCGGCGGAGCGTTTGGAGGTACCATTACCGCCGGTCTGTTCCTCGCTGAGTTTGTGCCAGAAAATGTGCACTGGGCGCATTGCGACATCGCTGGGCCGGCCATGCAGACGGGCGGATGGCGTTATTACGCCAAAGGCATGACCGGATTTGGCGCGCGTACTTTGGCGCGCTTGGCGACCAAGCTCTGAGCAACGCACGCCGACGGTTCACCGCGATCGATTTCGTCAAGGCGTTAACAGTGCTGCCGCTGGCAGTGGCGATCATCGCGCAAGGTGCCGGCATACTGTGGATCGGCGAGTTACTCAGCCATTGGACGCTCCACGCGGCGTTTTCCCTACTGATGGCAGCGGTCATCCTGCGTCACCACCGGCGCTGGCAGATCGCGTGTATGATCGGTATCGCCGCCGGCCTGTGGCCGTGGGTCACTGCCTCGCACGAAGAGCGCGCATCCCATCCTGAGCGGGGAGCCCAAACGATCGCGGCAGTGCACGCGAATCTGTATT
>ENA-ORBV01004399-ORBV01004399.1-microbial-mat-metagenome-genome-assembly--contig:-NODE-4399-length-27102-cov-5.645550_pt1 | contig 27102 bp, 29 predicted proteins | sample MGYA00237777_ERZ505514 | MGnify/ENA primary metagenome ERZ505514 (study PRJEB26160, sample SAMN06269048) | microbial mat metagenome | isolation source: Oligotrophic lake microbial mat | place...
GTGCTACTAAAAGGCAACTCGACAGTTTGGCGGACAGGTTGAAACAGTCTTCGAATTGCGATGAATTCGATGCAACGCTTTTTACAGGTAACAGTTGGTCCGTCGTAGTCGGGAAAGACAAAGGCGACACCGATGACGAACAAAGTGAAAAACTGGAGGCGCACCAGCTTTCCAATGATGACATTGTAAATCCCAACGGACTATTCTCGAAATTGCGATCTCCGGAGGACGAATTTTCAAAGTGGCTTGCGATGAAACTCAACGGCACATTGCCGGAAACTAACGACGCGGAATCACTCGTTGAAAAACTGAACCTGCTTATCGAATCAGAAAGTTTCTACGCCGAATCGCGATTCTTGAGCGTTAAACTTAGTGATAAGGCAAAAAAACAGATTGAAAAAAATCCCCGAAGAAAGACTCTGTTCAAACTGAACAAACTGCTATTGCAGGAGGTCTACGAAGCAGAGTTTTCAGCCGACCCAAAGCACGGCCCTGAAGATGCGGTGCTGGCTGCGTCTTGGGCGGATGCCGCGGCCGCCCTGGACCAGGTCGATCGTCTGCGCGCCGCCCTGCGTTAGACGCTCCAGAGACTTTCGGAAAAAGGCCATTCCGGCGCGATCCACTGCCGGACGAAGGTAAATCCTGCCGGCTGGGCCAAGATGGGAATGCACTCCGGCCGGAACTTATGGGAGGACTCGGTCCAGATGGTTTCCCCCAGCGCAAACTCGTACCCAAACTCGCCGATCCGCACACGCTGCGCGGTGCGCGAAAGTAAGTGCATTTCGATGCGGTTTTCGACTGGATCATAGCGGGCCTCATGCGCGAATCGCCGGAGGGCGAAGTCCGCGCCTAACTCGCGGTTGATGCGGGCGAGTAAGTTCAGGTTAAAAGCCGCCGTCACGCCCGCGGGGTCGTCATAGGCGTCCAGCATCGTCTCGAGCGGCTTCACCAGGTCGCAACCCAGCAGCAGGGCATCGCCCGGCCGCAGCAGGCGCCGCAACTCAGCCAGAAACTGCCCCCGCTCCTCGCTGCCGAAATTCCCAATCGTGCTGCCGATAAAGAGCACTAACAAAGGCTCCCGCGGATGGAGCATCGCCTGAGCCGCGCGCAGACCGTCCAGATAAGTATGCCGTACGGGAGTCACCTGGGCGACGGAGGAGAGTTCGGTGGCGCAGAGGGCGAGCGCCGTTTCCGATAGGTCGATGGGAAAGTAACGCGGATTTTGTAAGTACCGCAGGATCGGCTTTACTTTGTGCCCGGTGCCGCAGCCCAGTTCCGCCACGGCCCGAAAACGGGTGGGTAGTTCTGGAGCGAGTAAGTGCAGCAAGCGTGCATCCGCGCGGGTGAGTCCATATTCGGGCAACACGGTGATCGCCTCAAACAACGCACTGCCGACCGCATCGTAGAGATACTTGGAGGGCAATTCCTTCTGCGCGCGGGACAAGCCTACCCGCACATCGTCAGCAAAGCTACAGTTCATTTTTCCACCACTCGAAAAGCCGCATAAGCGTAAGGATAGTCAGCCCGAAACCAATTGCGAAAGCTGGGCCGCAGGAAGCGCTTGGCGGTCCGCGGGGACGCGCCTTTTAGCACGAAGTGTTCGCCATCGAAGAAATCGGCCGAGTAAGTGGGATAGAAAGGCAAAGGCACAAAGCCGCCGAAGGGCGCAAACGGCGTTCGCGTCCATTCCCACCCGTTGCCGATCAAGGGCCCGGTCTTGTTTACGGCCACCGGATCCCAGGTGGCAAAGTCGTAATTCCCGGGTAAGTGCGGTAAGTGGTCCGCCAGGCGATGGAATTGCGCTTCCGTCAGCAACGTCTGTCCGCGCCACTCGGCGTAGGCCACGGCTTGCCGCTGCGTCACATACACCGGCGCGTGCATGGGCAGGGGCTGCAGTTCGAACATTCCCCGATAATACCAGCGGCCCGATTCCTGCCGCCAGAAACGCGGCGCCGTCCCGCCGTCTTCCACATACTGCAAATACTCTCCATTCGTTACCTTCTCCGGCGCACAACGGAAGGCCGCGACGTCGACCGTATGTTGGCCGAACTCATTGTCCCAGCCGAAGACCTCGTCGTCCACTTTGCCCAGGGTGGCCACGGCCGCCGGCACGTCGATTGACTCTTCCCGCGGCGGCCTCTCGAGCGTAGCTAAGCCAGTCGCTAGCGCCGGAAGCTTATGCTCGTAAGGCAAGTTGTGCAGCAGGTAGGCGAGTGTTTCGGCATGCATCAGGCGGTGCTCAATCGCCGCTTCCACCAACTCGGGCGGCGCATGCCGCAGACGCCGGTCAATCGTCTCTCGCGCGCGTTGGCTGTAGCCGTGGATCTCCGCCTCGGCGGGCCAATCTTCGGGCTGGTCTTGCGGCAACTGCCCCATCGGCGGGTCAATACCGAACTCGAACAGTTGGTCGAAGGTGGGGTGAAACGAACGCTCATCGAGGCCACGGCGGCAGATCATATTCCAGTCAAAGGCTTCGAGGTGGCCCAGGTAAAAGATCAACCGATGCCTCTCCGGCACTGGCCGTTCCCTGATTGCGTCCGGCCGTAGCAGAGGCCAAAGCGCATCGGTAACCGCCCGTGCCTCCACCACCTCTCGGAACAACGCTTCATGGTGTGTCGTGGTCGCAGCGAACAAGGCGGCAGAATTCTCCCTTCACCTTTAGAGGCCAATCGCGGCCCATTGGGTTCGCGAATTTTGCCGAACCTCGGTCACAACGAATGGAAATAATTTTTCTGCGCCATAACCCATTCTTTATCAACCACTTCCAAAAATCGACCCCGGTGCGTAGGGGCTTGATTTTAGGCCGCGCCTGACATCCTGAACGTGGAGGAAAACATGCCCACCCTAAAGCAGAGCGCCGACTATCGCGCTGAGACGAACCACTTGCGCGCGTACTTGAAAGATGAGTCCCGCGTCATTCGTGGCGTCGGCATTGCCTGGTATCGCAACGCGGAAGATTTCCGGTTGTTGATGACCATGTTCGAACCGGGTTCGGTTCTGAAGATGACGTATCCGGAGTGGCTCGCCCTAGCCGATGAGGCCTTCGATCGCCTCACCGGGGAGGGGGCGCGCGTCGTCAAAGCCTACCTCGACCCCCATCCATTCGCCGCCTGGTGCAAGGAACACAACCTGAAGCTGGATCAGCACGCCCGCACCATGTACGCCGGCTGGTACGCCCAGATCACCGATACCCCGGTGAATCCATTCGAGCGGCGCGTCGACCGGAACTAAGCGGCGCCTCCGTAGAAACCCCTACCGCTTCCTATGCGGTAGGGGAAACGCGGACTTTCCCCAATTCTGCCGGGACCATCCTCGTCGCCCTGGCGCGCCTCAATTCACACTTACAGCCAACGAACTAAGGAAGAAATAATCTGATACCCGTCCATAAACTTAAACGGACTCTCCCCCATCGTGTAATGCCCACACGGTAACTTAGCGACTTCATGCCGAATCCCGTGTTCCTTCACGCACGTCAGAATCTCTTCCGACAAATAGGGCAGAAAAGTCGTATCGTATTCCGTGTAAATGAACTTTTGCCGCTTGTGCCCGTGGGCCGCATACTTGGCCATATAGTTCACCGGACTTATGCATTGCCACAACGCCCGCAGTCGTTCCATGTCTAAGTGCTCGGCTAAGGTATTTTTGATGTGAATCGTCGAGAGGCCAGTCCACACCACGTCGCTAAAATGCGAGCTGCAATGGTTAAAGACATTTACCTTGATGCGCTCATCGTGGGCCGAGGCCAAAAAAGCGTAGCAGGAGCCCAGGCTGGTGCCTACCACTCCCAGACGGTGGAAGCCCTGTTGAGTGAGCCAATCGAAGCAGGCGCGCGTGTCGATGACGGCTTGCCGGGTGGCGTCAATGGTGCGGCAGATGTTGGAGGAGACGGCGTAGTCGGCGCGGGTGAGCTCTGGCGGCATGCGCTGGTCGTGATAAGGCAGGCTCAGGCGGATGACTGTAGGCCCGAACCAGGCAATCCCCTGGCACAGCCCGACATGTTGGGCCGCATGCGAATTCCAATGCGGCAGCACCACCACGGCGCGGCCCTGCGGATTTCGGCCCGGAAAGACGCGCGCATGCACCGTGTTGTTAGGGCCAGGGGGGGTGGCGCAAGGGCTGGTAAAGGTGAGCCGGTCGCCGTCCAGGGCGAAATCCCGCGGCGGCGCGTAGCTGAAGAACTCGTCACTCGTCAAAATGATGTGCCGGTTCAGCTCGGCCAGGTCGTCTTCGGGCGAATGGCCATTGGCGGTCACGGCGCGAGGCCAGGCCGAGGTATAGCCGAGCCCCCACTCAAAGGGCCGCTCCACGCGGTCGGTCGAGCGGAAACAGAGGTGGTTCTCCCACTCATTCACCCATTTGCGGTATGGCTTCTTCCACACCGCTTGATTTTACCAGCCCACCCAAGAAGGGTGCCCTCGAAGGGTACTGTTGGCGCCTTAAACTGCCGATTATCCCTTTGAATGGCGATTCGCACCCTCCTCTTCCTCATCTGCACCGCCGTCATGGCCCCCCTCCTGGCAAAAGAGGCACCCCGAACGATGACCACTCGCAAGGTGATCACCGCCAGCGCCTTCAACGACAACCGCGCCAAATCGCTCCGCAGCATGAAGAGCATGAAGAAGAAGAAGAAGAAGAAACAGCGCGCACCCAAGAGTCACTGGGGCGCGCCCAACACTCGCCGGAAATCCTGAGTTCCACCGGCTCTCCGATCCCCGACTATTGATGGGACCATGTCAGAGTGAGCCAGTATTGTAGCGGTTGCGGCGGGTCGCTCGAAAAGCTCGAGCTGGTTTGTACGGTTTGCGGGCAGTTGGTCTACGCCCAGGACCTTGAACGCCTCGCCACGGAGGCGAAGACCCTCGAAAGCACCCGGGACTTCGACGGGGCGATCGAGTGCTGGCGTCGGGCGCTGTTGTTGCTGCCGGCCGAATCCGCGCAAGCGGCGAAGGTGCAGGCGCACGTCGACCAACTGATTGTCCGCCGTTCCGATGAGGCCAGCCGGCAAGAAGAGGCGACCAAGAAGGCGAACTTTCTGAAGCGCTTCGGCGGGCCCTTCCTCCTCATCGGCGGGCTGCTGTGGAAGTTCAAGGCCATCGTCCTGCTGGTGCTGACAAAGGCCAAGTTCCTGATCTTTGGCCTGGCCAAGTTGAAGACCGTGGCCTCGATGTTTCTCTTCTTCGGCGTCTACTGGGCGCAGTTCGGCTGGATGTTTGCCCTGGGCTTTGTGCTCAGTATCTACATCCACGAAATGGGGCACATGTGGATGCTGCGCCATTACGGATTGCGGGCCTCGCCGCCGTTGTTCATTCCCTTTGTGGGCGCTTTTGTCGCGCTCTATGATTCGCCCGCCGACGTCCATCAGGATGCGCGCATCGGCTTAGCCGGACCCACCTGGGGCCTCGGCGCCGCGATCCTTTGCGGATTGATGGCCGCCACCAGCGGCGCGCCAATTTGGATGGCGCTGGTGCACACCATTGGGTTCATGAACCTGTTTAATCTGCTCCCGGTCTTCTTTCTGGATGGCGGGCGCGGGGCACGGGCGCTGGATACGCAGCAACGGTGGCTCGCCTTGGGGCTGTCCCTGGTGCTGGCTTTCATGTTGGGGCAGCCGTTCCTTTATGGGATTGCCGCCTGCTTCGGCTACCGGCTTTATAAGAAGGACGCGGCTCCGTATGCCGATTGGCCGGCCTTCTGGCAGTTCGGTGGCTTGATGGTGTCGTTAGGTTTGTTTAGCGCGATTCAGGTCGGCTCCTCGAGCACGCTCGCACGTTGATGGTCAGCTACCGGGCCACATGGCCGCCGCATAGGCGCTGAAGCCTTCGCCCCCTTCCGATCGCGCTGGCTCATTTGAGCCTCAGGGTACAGGATGGGATTTTCATGATACCGCCGTTCTGAATTTGCTTGACCGGTTTGTTTACATTCTGTAAACTCAAAGAATGCGGGCGATTAGCTTGCCGGCCATCGTCAGCTTCTCTGAAAGGCACAGCGATTCGTTGGCGCCATTGTTGAACTGGTACCGTGTCACCAGGCGGGCAAAGTGGGCGTCTTTAGCCGAAGTGAGCCACGACTTTGCGCATGCCGACATCGTTGGCCGCCGGACGGTATTCAACATTCATGGGAATAGCTACCGGCTGATCGCCCGAGTGAACTATCGGACCCAGAGGGTGTTCATCCTCCAAATTCTCACCCATGCCGAATATGACCAAGGAGCCTGGAAACTATGATCACGGAAATTCAGGACGAAGTTTATGCGGGGCTACTCGCGAAGTCTCTTCCGCGCCCCATCCATTCGCCAGTAGAACTTGCTCGAGTGACGGAGATGCTCCTGGATCTCGACGAGCGTGAGGATCTTTCGCCCGAGGAAGAGGCATTGGCGGAAGTGATCACGCTCTTGATCGTGGACTATGAGCAGAAGAATTTTCCTCTGCCCAGTGTCGCGCCGCATGAGTCTCTGCTGGCGCTAATGGAAGAGCGGGGACTCAAGCACAAGGACATCTGGCCGGTGCTCGGCAACAAGGGCGCCGCCACCGAGGTGTTGAACGGACGGCGGTCGATCAGCAAGGCACAGGCGAAGCGGCTGGCCGAGTTCTTGCGGGTGCCGGTGGATCTGTTTATCTGACGATGCCGGGGGGTGCTGCGAGCACACGCCCCGTTCGTTTCGTAACGTCTCACTTGACGTAACGCAGGGGCTGCCCGGTAATCCAAGGCTGGTACCGGGCCGCAAAGCGCAGCCGGTCGGCCGTCGGGGGGTGGCTGTAGGTCCAAAAGACAAAAAGCGGATGGGGATACGGGTAGGACAACGACTTCTCCCCCAGCTTCTGTTCCGTCCGCGCCGCCACCTGGGGCGAGTCCGCCACCAGACCGTGGATCACTTCGAGGCCATAGACGTCCGCCTCGTGTTCGAAATACCGGCTGATGAAGCTTTCGATCGGCTGGCCCACGAATGACAGGATCGCGAAGAGCAAGAGGAACATCGGGAGCGATGCCCAATCGTCCAAGCCGCGCACCCCGAGGCGGTGGCCGAATGTTGGGATCACGGCCTGCATCAGGCGGAAGGCCAGATAGAGGGTCATCAGCAATCCGGCCAGGCTCAAGGCAATGCCCAGCCAAATGTGGTTCAGCACATAGTGGCCTTGCTCATGGCCAAAGATCGCCAGGACCTCCGGCGTCGTAAAGTCACGCGACGTCGTATCCCACACGACGACGCGTTTGCTGGAGCCGATGCCGGTGACGTAGGCGTTGTGGGTGGTGACTTTGTCGCTCGCCCGCATCTCGAAAATGCGTGAACGCTCGATCTCGATGCCGCCCCGCCGCATCACCTTTTCGATTTCGGGCACCAGTTGCGGCTGTTTGACGGCCAAGGGATCGAATTGATAGAAGAGCGGATCGACGAAGACGGGCTGGACAAAGACCAGCAGGAGCGTGACCGGAATCGAAGCGATCCAGCCCCAAAGCCACCAGCGGCGCGGCGAGCGGCTTAGCAAGGTGTAGAAGCCCGCCATCAGGAAAGTGGACAGCAGCAACCCAAGCAATTCACCCTTGAGCCAATCGCCCCACCAGGAGGCCCAACCCTGCACCGAAAGCCCGTAGGCGACCCGCAGGCGGTGGCCGTACAGGCTTACCGGCAGCGTCAGGAGGCTGAGCGAACCCAGCAGCAGCGGCACGAAGATGGCGGCTTGCCAGAGTCTTTGTCCCGTGCGGGCTTCCGCCCAATCGCGAATCCTGACGCCCACACCGACGTAGACAAATAGGGCCAGCAAGGCCAGGTTATAGAGAGTCCCGATGGCGTAGATGGCCACCCGGGTTCGGTAGAGCGCTTCAGCCTGCTGGAGCTTGTCCGGGGGCAGGTGATATTCAGTGAGCGGCTGGGCCAGGGCGAGCGCCGGTAGGAGGGTCAGCAGGAAGGCAAAGCGGGCCATGGTCATTCATGGACGCCTTATTTACTGGCCGCCATCTCCACCACGGCGTACCACAAGAACTGCACCAGCCCGTGGAGCGAATCTTCGCTCAACCGCTCGACGTCGCTATGCCAGCCGTGCTCGGCGAACTCGGCTTCGTCGAAGCGCGGACCAATCCCGTAAGCCTGCACCCCTCGGGCCCGTAACTGCGCCAGATCGGTGGCGCCGGTAACCATGCCGGGCACGGTGATCGCGCCGGGGTAGAGCCGGCGCTGGGTCTTCTCAAGCGCCCGGAACATCTCGGTATCGAGACGGCTCGGCGGCGCCGAAGGCCGTCCCGGGGCGCTGGGGACTAACCGAATGGAGGGGTCGCCAATGACGCGCGTCATCTGCGCGTAGAAGGCCGTCATGTCCTCATCGGGCAAGGCGCGGATGTCGAGCATGGCCTCGGCCTGGGAGGGGATGACGTTCTCGCGGAAGCCGGCGGTCAGCATCGTGGGCGAGATGGAGGTCCGCAGCACGGAGTATTTGCCGAGGTCCTGCTCGGCGAAGTATTTCTGAATGCCCGCGGACTTCTGCGGGTCCACCAGGCCGTTGTAGCGCGCCGCTTCCGCCGGCGGGCTGATGGTGGCCAGCCGTTCGAAGAAGGTCCGCGTCACGTCGTTCAAACGCATCGGTGGCTCCCAGTTGCCGATCTTGCTCACCGCCGTTGACAGATGCACGACGGCGTTGTCGCGCCGGGGCCGGGAGCCATGGCCGGACGTCCCCGTCGCCACCAGCTTCGCCCGGCGAGGCACCTTCTCCGTGGCGGCGATCTCGACGAAGCGCACCCGGCCGTTTTCCGAGTGCACGAATCCGCCTTCGGCCAGCGCATACTCGGCTTCGATGTCGGCCCAATGTTCGCTAACCAGATAGTCAATGCCGACATTGACGGGGCCGGTAGAGCTCTCTTCACTGGCTTCGGCCAGGAAAATCACATCGCGGTCAAGCGGCACGGCCAGGCGCTTCAGTTGCAGCATCAGCATCACGCCGGCCGCAACGCAGTCCTTGTTATCGGTGGTGCCGCGCCCCCAGATGAAGCCGTCCTTCCGCACCGCGCCGAAAGGATCCACGGGCCACTTCTCGCGCTGCACGCCGACGGTGTCGGTGTGGCCCATGATCAGAATCGGCTTCTTCGTCCCGTTGCCTTTAAGGCGAGCCACCAAGTTGGCCCGGTTGGGCTCCTTGGCGAAGATCTGGTAGGGAATGCCCTCGCGGTCGAAGATCTTGCGGATGTAGTCGACCACCTGCGTCTCGTTGCCGGGCGGGTTGCTGGTATCGAAGCGGACGATCGCCTGGAAATGCTGGAGCGCTTCGGCCTTACTCTTCTCCCAATCGACGACGGGCTCGGCGGCGGTTACGGCCAGGGTGCAGAGCAGGAAGGGCAGCAGGGTGTGGCGCATAGCGGCCATATTACCATTGAACGTTCTAAAGGCAGCTACTGCCGCTTCACTTGGGGCGGGGCGCGGTGAGGCCACTCGGGAGACGGGTCGACAGATTCACTTCAGCCTTAGCGGCCGGAATGGCGTGAGGCAGGCTTCGTCAAGGCGGCGCACGGATTGCTTGTCGACTGCCTCCACCTCATGTAGGCGCGCGCTCCATCGTTTCGTGGGATCGCCGCTAGTGCCTTCTAACGTTGAAAAATGAAGCCGGAAACGACAAATCTTCCAGTTTACCCGCCAAGCGTAAAAAAAGGGGCGCGCCCGAAGGCCCGCCCCTTTTCTTGAAGTTGGTAAGTGACTACCAGCGATTGCCGCGGCCCGCGCCGCTGCCGCCACCGGAAGTACCGCGGCCACCACGGCCGCCGCCACCGCCACCGCCACGGTTGCCGTAGCCACCGCCGCCGCCGCGATTGCCGAAGCCGCCACCGCCACCGCCGCCGCCGCCGCCCTGGGGCTTGGGACGGGCTTCGTTGACGTTCATGGCACGGCCATTAAGCTCGCTACCATTCAAAGCGGAAATCGACGCTTCAGCAGCGGTACGGTCCGTCATTTCGACGAACGCGAAACCACGGGATTGGCCCGTGTCACGATCCGTTACGATATTTACGCGCTCAACGGCGCCAAAGTTAGAGAATGCAGCGAACAGTTCATCCTGAGAAGTCTGAAAGCTGAGATTACCGACGAAAATGTTGGTCATGGAATTCGGTCCTATTAGATTCGTCTCTGTCAGACAGCACAATACACGATAAGGTCGCTCGAGGAAACCAAGAGGGTCGTACGGTAGTGACGGCCAGAAGGCACACGTAAATAAACACGGGTAGCGGTCAAAGACATTCCTAGCATAGCAGGTTATGCCCCCAATTAATTTTAGTACTGAAACACAAGCGGAGTGAGTCTGTCAAATGCTAGGAGTACCATCGCCCACCCGACCGCCGAGCCCTGCGCGCTAAACGGCAACCAGACGGGTGTAGACTTCGCGGGCCGCGGCGGCACCGGCACCGGCGGGAGCGGCATAGCCATTCTCGCGAAGGGCCTCTTCGAATGCCGGCAACAGGAACAGGACGTCGGGTTCGGTGGAGAGCACGCCCATGAGGCCGATGCGGAAGATCTTGCCGGCCAAGGGGCCAAAGCCGCCGCCGATTTCAATCCCGTACTTGGCCATCAAATACTGCCGGACTTTGAGGTCGTCGACCCCGGCTGGCACTTTCACCGTGTTTAAGGTCCACAGCCGGACGCTGGGGTCGGCGACATTCATCTCGAGGCCCATGGCGGCCATGGCCGCGACAAAGGCGAGGTGGTTGGCGCGGTGGCGTTCAAAGCGTTCGGCAATACCTTCGTCCTCAATCGTGGACAGGGCTTCGCGCAGTGCGTAGAACATCGAGATGGGCGCGGTGTGGTGGTAGCGATGCGCTCCGTCGAAGTATTCGGCGAGGAGCTTCAGGTCGAAGTACCAGGTACCGGTCTGGCTCTGGCGGTTTTTAAGCCATTCCATCGCGCGGGGCGAAACGGTGAGGGGCGAGAGGCCGGGCGGGCAGCTGAGCCCTTTTTGGGAACAGCTATAGGCGATGTCGATGCCGGATCGATCGAGGTCGATGGGCATGGCGCCCAGGCTGGTGACGCAATCGGCGATGATGAGGGCGCCCACTTCGCGCGCGGCGGCGCAGATGGCATCCGGCTTCTGAAAGACGCCGGTGGAAGTTTCGGCGTTCACGAAGCCAACGACATGGGGCTTCTCGCGCAAGATGAACTCGCGCACTTCGGCGTCGGTATACGCCTCGCCCCAGGCTTTGTCGAAGCGGACGACAGTGGCGCCTTGGCGCTTGCCCATCTCGGCCATGCGGTCGGCAAAGTAGCCAGCGGTGAGGACGGCGAACTTGCTGCCGGGCTCGACGAAGTTGGCCACGCAGGTTTCCATGCCGCCGGAGCCGGTGGCCGAAATGGCCAGGGTGAAGTCGTTGGCCGTGCCGTAGAGGCGCTTGAGCACCTCACGGGACTCCATATTGATCTGGAAAAAGTAGGGGTCCAAATGGCCAACGATGGGCTTTGCCATCGCGGCGTAAACGCGCGGATCTACTTGGGAGGGGCCGGGCCCGAAAAGGAAACGCTGGGGAGGATTCAACTGAGAGGTCGCCATTACAACTTAGTTTACCGCCTGGGCTGCCCTTCGGCGCTCCCCCAACCGATCCAGGACGGTCTAGAACGGTACGTCGTCGTCGGAGATGCCGGGGTCGAAGGCCGGAGCGGCCGGTGGCTGGGTGCGTTGGGCGCTGCGTGGCATCGAGACCGGGGCGCCGCCGCCACTGGGACGCTCGTAGCCACCGCCGGCGCCGGCACTACCGCCGGCGCCACCTTCTTCGCCGCGGCCGCCGGAACTCAAGAGCATCACTTCGTCGCAGACGATTTCAGTGATGTACTTCTTCTGGCCTTCTTTGTCTTCATAAGAGCGGGTTTGCAAGCGGCCCTCAATGTAGATCTGCTTCCCTTTGGTGAGATAGGGGGCCACATTCTCCTGCTTGAACAGGATGAGGTTGTGCCAGTCCGTCTCTTCTTTCCAGTCGCCGGTCGCCTGGTCCTTCCAGCGCCGTTGGGTGGCCATGGTGAACTTCGTGACGGCGGTGCCGCCGGCGCTGAATTTCGTCTCGGCGTCCTTGCCCAAATTACCAATCAGAATTACTTTGTTTACGCTACGCGCCATGTTGACTCGAATGTACCTTTATTTGGGCAGAAAGAGCAATATGGTGCCGAGAAAGGCGAGCGTGAGTGCCGCGCGCTCGAACCAGAGTTCGGGGATGGCGTGCAGCAATCTGCGACCCAGCAGGGCGCCGGCGATCGTGGCGGGGGCGAGTGCGAGGTCAAACGCCAGGCTCTTCCAACTGAACAGCCCGTGGTAGGAATACACCGGAATCTTGGTCGCATTCACGCAAAAGAAAAACCAGGCCCCAGTGGCCACGAACTCTTCGCGGGGCAGACGACGGCTGAGCAGGTAGACGTTCATCACCGGACCGGCGGCATTGGCCACCATCGTCGCAAAACCGGCCGCTCCGCCGTAAACTCCGGCATGCCACCAAGCCTCCGCGGCCGGCAGGGCCTGCCGTTTGCGCAGCCAGAACAGGACCAGCATGCCCATCAGGATCGCGCCCACCAGATTGCGCAGCAGCGCCTCCGGATAGCCCAGGGCATAGGCGCCGGCACCGAGGCCGAGAGCCACCCAGGGCAGTAACGCGAAGAGCCGATTGGCGGCTGCGTGGCGGCGGTAGTAGACAATGGCGAAGAGGTCGGCGGTCAAGAGAATGGGCAGCAGCCATCCGGCGGAAAGGCGAGCGTCGCCCACGGCGATGACGAAAAGGGGGACCGCCATGATGCCGAGGCCGGGCATCCCGGTTTTCGCAAGACCAATGTTGAAGGCGCAGAAGAGGCCGATCGCCCACTTCCACCAGACAAGTTCAGGCAAGCTTCAACTGTGGCACACTTAGCTGGCGGTCTTGCTGGCGCGGTCCAGACTGCGTTGCACGAGGCGGCGGGGATCGAGCATGTGCAGGGGCTTAAACTGCCGCTGCGACCAGAGGCTATCCTCGGCAAATTCGACGCCCAGGAAGTAGCCTACGGGCTCAATATACTTGCAATACCGCACTTCGCCCGTGAACTGGCCGCGGCTGTGCTTGATTTCGACCCGGGTGCCCAGCGGCAGCTCTTCCTCGGTCTGCAAGCAGACTCCGTTGGTGGAGATGTCCTCCAGATTGGCCATGGTCTGTCGATCAGTGCCTGTCGCGTCCTGGTAGATCACCTCTACCAGATCGGCACAAAGCATTCGGGGTTTGGTGCGCCTATCCTGCATACGCTCCTTATATCGACCTCAACGGCGTTGAGGATTACCTGAATTATTTCGCGGAATGTCCCCTAAGCGGGATGCTACTCCGAGTCTATCTTGGAATGGTTAGCACGCCAAGGGCCTTAGACCGATGCTTCGCCGACCTCCTTCGGGCGCGCCGGGCCGACTTCCCGTTTACCTCGCAATTAAGCCATGAAAACCCGCAATTGCTGCGCTTGGCCGGTAGGCAAGGCTGGCGCGAATGCGGGCGATGAGTTAGCCCTCAGCGAAAAGTTTGCCGCCGAAGTGGGCCGCACCGGCATCGAGGGCGGCAATTTTGACATTTTCTTGCCCGTGCGCCAAAAAGAATTTCGCCGGCATCCTCCAACCCGCCCGCGTAAGCGGCGGGTTACATCTGCCAAAGGAACCCAAGCGCCCACAACTATCCCGGAGGTAATTCGCCGGTTTCCCGATTTGCGGATCTGGAGATTCTGCGAATTCTAGCCAGCGTTAGCTTTTAGCGGTGCGTGACAAAGTTGCATCTCGTAGGAAATTGGACGAGCCGTTGTTTGGTCTGCTGGCGCGGAGGCACCATCCTCAATCAATTGTCTCGCCGTGGCAGACAACTTCGGGTCGTCATTAACCAACCACAGAAAAGTGCAGGTATCGAGGAGCAGCTTCACTTAACTGCGGGAAAGAGCGGCTGTTGGTCCAATTCATCCAAAGCCGGCTCGGACATCGGCCCAAACGCGTCATCGGCATAGGAGATCTGGCCTGCCGCAGAACCTTCAACCCGGGGCTTCGGTATCACGGCCACCTCAATCGGCCTCAGCTCGGCCACCGGTTTGTCGTGGCGCAGAATGACGATGTGTGTCCCCTGCTCCGCTAGCGAGAGGTTTTACGAAAATTTGACTTTGACTTCGTGAACTGGCGCCTTTATGACCCGAGTAGGGGACATTTTAGGGGAAAGTTATAGTCATAGTTTTAGCAATTACAGCGCCTGGCCGCGATAGCTGGCCAGGCGGGCGATGCGATCCTGGGTCGGCGGGTGCGTGGAGAAGAGTTTGGAGAACCAGGCGGTGGCCACGGGCGGGATGATGTACATGTGCGACATGGCCGGGGTGGACGACTCCATCGGAATGCGCTGGCTCCAGGTTTCGAGCTTACCCAAACCGGAGATCAGGCCTTCGGGCGAGCCGGTGAACTTGGCCGCCGCGTAGTCCGCGCTAAATTCGCGCGTGCGGGAGATTGCCATCTGGATCACTCCGGCGGCCATCGGGGCCAGGATCATCATGGCCAACGCGCCCACCATGCCGCCGCCGCCCGAGTCCTCGTCGTCGTCATGACGGCGGGGGCCCATAAACATCAGCATATTGCCCATAAAGGAGATCGCTGTCGCAACCGTGGCGGCGATGGAGCTGATGAGGATATCGCGGTTCTTAATGTGGCCCAGTTCGTGGGCGATAACGGCCTCCACCTCGCGGTCGCTCATCAGGTCGAGCAGCCCGGCGGAGACGGCAACAGAAGAGTGCGCCGGGTTGCGGCCGGTGGCGAAGGCGTTGGGCGAAGCCTCGGGCAGCACCCAGAGCTTGGGCATCGGGAGTCCCATGCGCTGGCAAAGCTGCGAGGTCATGGGGCCGATGCGGGAAAAGATATCGGCGTTCTCAGATTCGCTCACCCGGACGGCGCCGCTTGAGCGGAGGGCCATTTTCTCCGAAAAGAAATAGCTAAAGAAATTCATGCCCACGGCGATAACCAACGCGATGGCCATGCCTTGTTGTCCGCCGGCCAGACGTCCGGCGAAAATCAGCAAACCACTCAGGGCACCAAGCAGGACGGCGGTCTTAATTGCGTTCATGGGTCTCTCTTCCACCTAGTATGACGGATTCTTCATGAGTTAGGTTCCCCAAAGAAAAGTAAGGCGGACCGGCCATGGGACGCAGGTCTTTTGCCGATGGGCTTTTTTCACCGGACGGGCTAGACTTCTCACAGGATGCAGTACTTGCGATCAGGAGTGCGGGAAGCTTTCGGGATGGGATGGGCGTTTGTCACGCTCAACCTGCCGCTGTCGATCGTCTATTTGTACCATCCGGAGTCGCGCCAATGGTCGTTGATGGCGCTGCTGGCGATCCCGGGGCTCGTGTTGCCGGCCCTGTGCGCGATGACGCGGCTTCATCGGCAACTCGCGGGCCCGGGCCTGTTGGGGAGCGTGTGCTTGCTGGGCGCGACGCTCGCCGCCTTGGGCCATCACGCCCTGTTGATGGCGCTGGCCCATGTGGGGATCTATCTAGGGGACCATGCCGGCTTCACGCGTCTGCCCGCAGCCTTGCAAACCGACTTGAATTTCTGGAAGAAGCACTTTGCCGAGCAGCCGGGCTATTGGCTGCCGCCGATGAAGGATATTGTGGACCTGGTAATGCTGTTCGGCATGGTCGCCGCGGTCACCACCGGCTGGCTCATCACCCGTCAGCGGATGACCCGGCCTGCCACCGGCTCGCGAATCGCTTAAGATGCCTGAGTGAGCTCTCATTTCCATCGCCGCCATTTTTTAGTCGCCGCCGCTACCGCCCAACAGACCTGGGCCCAAGCTAATGACCGTTTACGGATCGCCATTGTCGGCCTGGGGGGCCGGGGCACCGCCCACATCAAAGAGTTGCTGCCGGTGCCGAATCTGGAGATTGCCGCGCTCGTCGAAGTGGACGGAGCACGCGCCGAAGCGGCTTCTCAACTGATCTTTCAGAAGACCGGCAAGCGGCCGATTATCGAAAGCGACATGCGGCGGGCGTTCGACAACAAGTCGATTGACGCGGTGACGGTCGCGACCACCAATCATTGGCACTCGCTGACGGCGATTTGGGCCATGCAAGCCGGCAAGGACGTCTACGTCGAGAAGCCGGTCTCGCACAACATCTTCGAAGGGATCCAGTTGGTGGCCACGGCGCGGAAGTACAACCGCATCGCGGCCGGCGGGACGCAGCGCCGCTGGTGGGGCCGCTTTCGCGCGGCGGTCGATTTGCTGCATGCCGGCGTGATTGGCGAGGTCTATCAGGGTAACTTTATGTTCCCGGGCAATCGGGAGCCGATCGGGTTTAAGCCGATTGAGCAGCCGCCGGCCAATTTGAATTGGGATTTGTGGCTGGGTCCGGCGCCGATGCAGCCTTATCACGCCAATCTGGTCCATTACAACTGGCACTGGTTCTGGGATTTCGGCAACGGCGAATTGGGCAACAACGGTATCCACATGATCGACGTGCTGCGCTGGGGCATGAAGAAGACCCTGCCCGTGGGCGTTCGCTCAACGGGCGGCCGCTTTGGCGAAAAGGATCAAGGGCAGACGCCGAATACGCAAAATGTCACCTGGACCTTCGCCGATGGCAGCAGCATCGTTGGCGGTCTGCGCGGCTTGCCCACCGCGGAGCCCATGGCCTGGGACTTCTACGGCACCAAGGGTCACTTACACCTGATGGCCGATGGGCGGCATCGGCTGACCCTCGGGCGCAAGAAGCAGTTGGAGCCCGAGCCGGCCGTGTATCCCAAAGACCTGGACCATTTCGCCAACTTCGCCGATGCCGTGCGCGCGCGGGATCGCAAGCTACTGCACGCCGAGGTGGAGGAGACGGCGATTTCCACGGCCTATTGCCACCTGGGCAACATCTCCCATCGATTGGGCCGGGAACTGAAGTTCGACCCTGCCGCGATGAAGTTTGTGGGGGACCCGGAAGCCAACGCGATGCTGACGCGGAAGTACCGGTCACCGTATGCGGTGCCAGAGCGGGTTTAGGCGGGGGTTCGACGTTCACCAGCTCCTACGCCCGTCAAATCAATCACATAGCCAAAAACCCTTGGCCGGGCCTGCTACGCTAAAGTGGTAGGGACTTTTCTGTTGGCTGTCATCCGGCCGCCCCAGGGGAAAAACATCGGCCCTTTAGAATCAACAACTCCCGGGTTCGTTTCGTTACTTCTTTCGCATCAACTTCCGCGCCAGGAACTCCTGAAACAAGTTCCTTCCCGCCTCCGCTCCAATCCCGATGGCCACGTTTTGCAGTACTAAATTCGAGCTGTTCCGGTAGGCCGCTGGATAGTAGTAGTTCGTCAGGTAGCCCGAGGCAAAGCGGCTCGAGATGCCCGAATAGCAGAATTGCGCCTTCCGGTTGTCGCCCTGACAGATCACGCTCCGGTTAATGGCGTACCACAGCCGCGACCGCTTCGTCCCCGTATTCTTCGTGAAATACCGCGGGTCCTGCTTGAAGAGGCTGGTCATGATCACTTTGTTGATGGCGAGCGTCGTCACCAAATCCACGTACGAGGAGGCGTAACGCTTGAAGTAGCCCTGTGCCCCTTGGCCGAACCCCTGACGGGTATTGCGCGCCTGGTCGATCCCGGCTCCGATTCCGGTGAAGACGAAAGTCGACGGGTCCAGCAGCGTCCTCCAGGTCAATTGAAATTTCTGCTTGGTGTTCAGCGGCTCGGCGTCCGGGTTGTAATTGGCGAAAAAGTTCGGCAAAATCAAGCCGACCCGCTGCTTCAAAGCCTCTTTGATCTGCTCCTGCGCGATCTCCGCCTGGGTCTGCGTCACGTTCACCGACGTGTTTACCGTATCCACGGCCAGCACTGTCGCCGGCAAGGTCAGGCTCTGCCCAGCGGTCAGCTCGCCCGTCACGGTCTTGCTGGCAAAGCCGCCCGCGGTGATCTTGAGTAGGTAAGGCCCCGGCGTCACCTCAGGGAAGGAGTAGCTGCCGTTCTCCGCCGAGCGCACGCTCCGTTCGGCCAGCTTCACCTCGGCGTCCGCCACCGGCATGCCGCGTAGGTCAACCAGCGTTCCGGTGAGCGTACCCGGTTGCGCGAATACCAGGATCGCGCTCAGCAGCGCCAGGAGGAAACACTTTGGGAAAACCATAAAGCCTTTAAGATGTATCGGCAGTTTCTGGCGGCTCGTTATTTTGAATGAACTTTAGGTGACAATCTGCTTGACCACCTCGCCGTAGACATCCGTCAAGCGCATATCCCGGCCGCTCTGCCGATACGTCAGCTTCGTGTGATCGAGGCCCATCAAATGGAGGATCGTCGCATGCAAATCGTGCACCGAAACCGGCTGCTCCTCAGCCTTATACCCGAACTCATCGGTGGACCCAATCACTTGCCCCCCCTTGATCTTCGCCCCCGCCATCCACATCGACATCGCCCCCGGGTTATGATCCCTCCCCAGGCCGCGCTGCGAAATCGGCATCCGCCCAAACTCGCCGTGCCAGGTCACCAAGGTCGAATCGAGCAGGCCGCGCGCCTTCAGGTCATCGAGCAAACCGGCAATCGGCGTATCCACCTCGGCCGCGTGCTTCGTGTGGTTCGTCCGGACGTCCTCATGCGCGTCCCACGTATCGGTGTTCTGATTGCCCAGGCCCCCGTGATAAAGCTGCACGAAGCGCACCCCGCGCTCCACCATCCGCCGCGCCATCAGGCACTGCCGTCCAAAGGGCTCGGTAATCGCATCGTCCATCCCATAGAGCTTGCGCGTCGCCGGCGTCTCGGCCGTAATGTCGACGGCTTCGGGCGCCGTCGCTTGCATCCGGAATGCCAGCTCATAGCTCTCAATCCGCGCCGCCAACTCGCTATCGGAGGCCCGCTGCGCCGCGTCCAAGCCATTGAGTTTGCCCAGCAAATTCAGCCGCGCCCGCTGCTCTTCGGTCGACACGCCGGCGTTTGGGCGCAGGTCGAAGATGGGGTCCGCCGCCGAGCGAAACACTGTCCCCTGGTAAGCCGCGGGCATGAATCCGGCCGACCAGTTCGAAGGCCCACCGAACGGGCCGCCCCGCGCATCGTAGATCACCACGAAGCCCGGCAGATTCCGCGACTCCGAGCCCAACCCATAAGTCACCCAGGAGCCCAGGCTCGGATGCCCCATCCGAATCACGCCGCTCGACAAAGCGTAAGCCGCCTGCACATGGTCGTTCGACTTCGACACCACCGAGCGGATCAAAGCCAAATCATCGGCCCGTGCGCCGATTTTGGGAAAAAGCTCCGACACTTCGAGGCCACTCTGCCCGTAGCGTTTGAACGTGAACGGGCTCGGCATCAGCGGCCCCGGATGGCCCTGCCGCACCACCACGTCGCCTTTTCCCGACAGCGGCTGGCCCGCGTACTTTTCGAGCATCGGCTTGCGGTCGAACGTATCCACCTGCGACACGCCGCCCATCATGAAGAGCGAGATCACCGCTTTCGCCCGCGGCGCAAAGTGCGGCCCAGGCTGATGGTCGGCCGCCATCATCTGGCCCAGGGCCAATCCGCCCAGCCCACCCCCAGCCTCGAACAGGAAACGTCGCCTCGAGAATTCACGTGTCATCGCGAGGGCATCATATCAGGCGCGAGCCTGCGCTACAATCAGGAGCGAAGGAGGTATTCGATGGGCCCCATTGGCGTTCAAGAGATGATTGTCATCTTTATCGTTGCCCTTGTCGTTTTCGGACCTAAAAAGTTACCCGAACTCGGCAAGACCGTCGGTAAAGCGCTCACCGAATTCCGCCGCGCTCGAGACGAGCTGAAATACACGTTCGACCGCGAAATGCAGGCGATCGAACGGGAGAGCTCTTCCGTTAAAAACGAAGTCCAGAAGCACGTGGACGAGATCAACACCTCAACCAACGACTTACCTCATGACCATTACCACAACAGTGGCTATGGCAATGACGCCTACTACGATAACTACGACAGTTACACGTATGGCGCGGAATCCGTCGCTAAAGCGGAAATCGCTGCTCCCGAAACGACCGCTGACACCGTAAGCGCTTCCGCAACCCAGGGCGCTGATAACTCGATTGCCGCTTCCGATGCTGCTCCCCTCGAAGGGACGGTCCCCGTGGGGGCCGCCACTCCCGAAGGCGAGCCCGCTCCGCGCAAACCACGCGGGCCGGCGGTGGTGGCTTAAGCGGAAATCGAGCTTCGTAGAGCGCTGGGTTATTTATGCCGGAAGAAATCAAGCCGTCTATTGTTCCTGACGTCGACGCTTATCACGACGATCATCATGCTGTCATTGCCACGCCGGTCGATCATTCGGCCGGCGTCAATTTACCTGCGGTGGTTAGCGGCAACGCTCCACCTCCCTCAGGCTCTTCCGGCTCCCGCGCTGACGACGACGATGACGACGACGGCATGCTCCGCATGTCGTTTCTCGAACATCTCGAAGAGCTCCGCAGCCGCTTACTCAAGTGCTTGGCCGGTTTGGGCGTCGCCTTCATGCTGGCTCTTTTCTTTGCCCCGCAAATGTGGATCCTGGTGCAGCAACCCGCCACCACCGCACTTAGCGAGTTAGGTTTCGCGCCGCGCCTGATCCAACAAAGTCCCATCGACGGATTCATGACGATTTACGTGAAGCTGCCCCTTTTGGCGTCAATCTTCATCGCCTCGCCCTGGATCCTTTGGCAAATCTGGAGCTTCGTCGCCCCAGGGCTCTACCAACGCGAGCGCCGTTTTGCCGCCCCCTTCGTCCTTACTTCCGCCGGCCTTTTCATCAGTGGCGGCCTCTTCGCCTACTTCGTCGCCTTCCGCTTCGGCCTCAAGTTTCTCCTGGGTGTCGGCAAAGATATCAAGATCGAGCCCTTGATCTCCATCGTTGAGTATCTCGATTTATTCATCAATGTCACCCTCGGCGTCGGCATCGTGTTCGAGATTCCCATCCTGATCTTTTTCCTGATCATGCTGAGAATTACGACGCCCCGGTTCCTGATCGAACACTCACGCTACGCCATCCTCGCCATCGTCGTTCTCGCCGCAGTTGTCACTCCCACGCCCGACGTGGTCAACCTAATGATCTTCTCGCTGCCCATGATATTGCTTTATTTCGTGGGTATCTTCGCGGGTTGGATCCTTACCCTGAAGCGCGAAGGCAAGAGTTTCCCGTGGGGCAAAGTCATCCTCTTCATCGGCCTACCCCTGGTCTTGACGGGTGGAATCACCGTCTGGCTGATGGTCGCCAAGTTCGGCTATCGGCTCTTATCGCACTGGCCATTCCTGGTGAAATAGACAGCCTGCTATTTTAGTTTCTCTAAAATTCAGGTATGGTAGAAGGTCTGGGGATGTGTAATGGACTTAGAAAAAGCCATCCGCGATTTAGTTGACGAACGCGACCGCATCAGCGGGATCATTCTGCAACTGGAGCAAATGGAAAAACATCGGGGCGACGCCCCCGTACGCCGTCAAAAGCAACGGGGACGCAAGGGTATGTCCGAAGCGGAGCGGGCCGAAGTGTCGAACCGCATGCGCCAATATTGGGAAGAGCGCCGGAAAGCGAAGCCGCAAGCTAGCGCTTAAAGAACCATAGCCAGAAGTATTGTTCGCCGGCACCGTGCCGATGACGCGGTTCAAAGCCACAGCGTTCGCCCATTTCGACGGCCTGCTCGTCGGAGAAAGGCACGCCTAGCCAGGTATCGTCCGGGTGGGTTTCTAACGACGCATCGCCTTGTACCTGGAACTTGAACAACGCGCCCGGCCTCAGTAAACGGCCTACTTCGCGCACATAGTTTTCGATCACTTCCCGGCTGGGGATATGTTGAAAGACGATGCTGGAGAAGGCAAAGTCGAAAGAATGGTCCTCGGTTAACACCGCCAGATCCATGCCGTTGTTCCGATAGACATGGGCGTTGGGATGTCTAGTAAGTGCACTCTGCGCCATGCGGATCATCTCGCCCGAAACGTCGACGGCGTGGACTTCGCCAAAGATGTTGGCCAAAGCCCGGGTCACTCGTCCGGCGCCGCAGCCGATTTCGAGGACGCGCATTTCTTTGGGCGGCTTACCTTGGCAAATATTAATCATGTCCGTGAGGATCTCCTCCCGGACGGTCTGCTCGCCGGAAGCGAAGAAGTCTTCGTCGCTCCAGTTTTCCTGGGCCGTCTGCACGTAGTGACGCGCGTTTTCTTTGGCCCGGGCATCCCAGTCGGCCTGCATTTTCTCGAGTTGTTTCTGAAGTTCCACCAGCTTCCCAGTGTACTGGGTTCGTCAAACGCCGGCGAGGTTGGGGTGAATTTTGACGAAGCCGTAGTCGAGGCACATCACGTCGAGCGGCAAGGCCACCAGCTCGTCGAGTTCCGGAATCGCGCCGGGCTCCCGGTCCCGCCGCACCAGGTGCATATAGCGCTGGCAGGCGTCGCAGACCTGGGTTTCCACCTGCGGGATCTCTTCGGCGTGGTAGCAGTAGACCTGCTCCGGGTCATCGTTGGCACACGACGGGCAGCGTCCGCGGCGAAAGCCCCATTCGTGCAGGCAGAGCGAACAGACCAGCGAGAGCGCCGCCCCGTCGCCTTCGGTGTCGAGCACACCGCATAGCGGAGCCTGGCCGCACTTCGGGCACTGATTCGGCAAAGGCGATTGGGGCGGCTCCGGCAAGGCCTGCCGCAGCAGCAGCCGGGCAAATAGGCTACGAGGGGTCTTGGTCTCGCCCTCGAGGTAAGCCGTTGTGGCGTCCTTGGCATCGAAGCCCTTGACGGCTTGTCTCAAAGGGGCTGGGGCGTGCTTGGCGAGTGCCGGCAGGTCGTGCACCTCGCCCGAGAAGGCTGCCAATCGCACGTAGTATTCGAGGACTTCTTTGGATGCCGGGTACCGCTCGGCCAGTGCCCGGGCCCGCGCCTCAACCATGGCTGGCGGCTTCGCGAATCAGTCGGACCTTGGGGCCCAGCGTCGCCCAAACCTGGTCTGAAGTAACGGCCGGGACGTCCAGCTTTTCGGCGATTGCGAGACAGGCCCGGTCGCCGAGCGAAAGGCCTTTAATGCCCGAGAGCTTGGCCATGCCGCGCAGATGTTCGGAGGAGAATTCGATTATGGGGATCGCCATGCGGTCAACGATTTCGATGGCATGCGCCGGCGTCGCGCCTTGGCCAACCAGCTTGTGGATCACCTCGGCGGCGTTGATGCTGGCGATGGCGCTCTCGTCCATCACTTCATCGACCACCTCCGACCCGCGCTCCTCCTGGAGCCAGGCCAGGACGGCCGAAGCGTCAAGCAGCCACTTAATCGCCATCCTGCCGCCGTTCTACCAGGAGTTGTTCGCTGAGCGATACCCCGGCAGGAACTAGCTTCTTTACCGCCGCCCGCGCAGCCTGCCGTGCGGACTTCTTCGAGACCAGCGTTAACACGCCATTCTCGAGAGCCATAACTAACTCCGAGCCGCTCTCGATCCCCATTTCTTGCCGCATCTTGGAGGGTATGACAACTCTCCCGGCGGTATCGACCATCGCTGTTCCGGTAGCACTCATAGCTATTTTATGCCATGGAATCGTTTATTTGGCAAGAGATTTCTGTTTGAGCCACTTTGGGTGATGCGCCTTGGCCCAACCACGAGTGACACTTCCCTGGATCATCGCTCGAAATGCCCCAGGGATGGCGGCAGTCCCCATATAGACATGCAAGATGATGAGAGAGATGGCTAATATCGCGGTGAAGGGGTGCAGTGAGATAGCCCAGAGCCGCAGGGTGCGGGGCATCCACTCCGGGAACCACAGGACCAAGCCCGTGGCCAGCAGACCAAACGAAGCCAAGGACTGGAGCCAGAAGAGCATCTTCTGCCCGGCATTGAAGCGGCCGGCTTCGGGGAGGCCTTCGTCCTGGTTCATGGCGTACTGGGTCGATTTGCGAAGCCAGAGCTGATCGTCACGGTCGAGCCGCATCTGGCCGGCCCAACGGCGGAACATGAAGCCGAGGGCGAGGGCGAAACCGATTCCGGCCCATGGATGGGCGAAGCGAGTGGCGTTGCCGCCTCCGAAGACGGCGGCCAGCCAGTAGAGCTTGTGCGACCAGAGTGCTAGCCCGGTAAACGTGGCATAGGCGAAGCTGAGGGCGGAGAGCCAGTGGATGGCGCGCTCGGCGAAGTCATAGCGGTTCATCATCGGGGGCCTCCTCGTGCTTGGGGCCGAATTTGAGGTAGTGGAAGAAGGCGCCCAGGATGCCGCCGGCGAAGAGGAAGGTGCCGAGCCATTTGATGGGTCCTTTCCAGAGGATGACGCTGAGCGGGATCGTCGGGTCCTTGGGGAGGCCGTAGGCGGTGGGGTCGGAGGCGTCTTTCAAGACATAGAGGACGTTGGTGCCACCGACACCGGCCGGATTATAGACACCGGCTTGGGCGTGGCCGTCTTCCTTCAGGACATTGGCCCGCTGGTCAGCGACGCGGAGCATTTCGGTGCGTTCGCCGAAGGTGAGGCAGTTCGTCGGGCAGCTCTTGATGCAGGCGGGCTCCAGGCCGACGGCGACACGGTCTGAACAGAGGGTGCACTTGTAGACCTTCTTCGATTCGGGCGAGAGGCGCGGCACGTCGAAGGGGCAGCCGGTGATGCAGTAGCCGCAGCCGATGCAGTTGTCGGAGACAAAGTCGACGATGCCGTTTTTGGCCTGGACGATGGCGCCGGGGGCGGGGCAGGCGCGGAGGCAGCCGGGATCGGCACAGTGCATGCACTGGTACTTGGACATGAGCCAGGAGATGCCGCCGTCGACTTCGCGCTCGTTGAACTTGATGAGGTTCCAGAAGTTGGGGGCGAGGTCCGGCATGGTTTGGTAGGTGCCGCCGAAGGTGCCGAGGGTGAACTCCTGGTCGTTCCATTCCTGGCAGGCGACTTCGCAGGCCTTGCAGCCGATGCAGAGGGTGGTGTCGATGAGTTTGACGACGGTTTGGGTCATAGCTTCTCCAGGTTCACAAGGAAGCCTTTATACTCGGGGGTGCCGGAGTTGGGGTCGTACACGGAGGCGGTGAGGTTGTTGATCAGCGGGCCGTTGATGCGGCCGATGAAGCCCCAATGGATGGGCAGACCGACGTGATAGACGGTGCGGCCGGAGATCTGAAGCGGGCGCAGACGCTTGGTGACTAAGGCGGGGCCTTCTACTTTGCCGCGGGCCGAAGTAACTCGCACTAAGTCGCCGCTTACAATGCCTTTCTCTTTGGCCAAAGCCTCGGGTAATTCAACGAAGAAGTTACTTTGTAATTGGCTGCTGGCGGATACGTTCTTAGTCCAGTAATGGAAGTGTTCGGTGAGGCGATAGGAGATGCCGACATAAGGATAGTCTTTGGCGTTGCCGAGTTGATCGCCGACGCCTTGGATGACCCAGGCGGCGGGGTTGAAGCTGACTAAGGGATGAAGGGAATTCTCAACCGGCGATTCGGCGGGCTCGTAGTGCTCCGGGAAAGGACCCTCAACTAACTCCGGCGCAAAGAGCCGGGCGACGCCTTCGGGGAGCATCGTAAAAGAGCCGTATTGTTCGGGCTTGGCGTCGGACTTGTAATCGGGGATGTCGCCCTTCCAGCGTTGGCCATCCCAGCGCAACGGGGCGCGGGTTTCGTCCCAGGGTTTGCCGGCGGTGCTGAGCGAGGCGCGGTTATAAAGAATACGGCGGTTGGCGGGCCAACTCCAGGAGTAGTTGGGAAAGAGGCCCAGGCCGGTGGGGTCCTCCTGACCTTTGCGGGTCATCTGATTGCCGGCTTCGGTGTAGGAGCCCGAGTAAATCCAGCAGCCGGAGTCGGTGCTGCCATCGTCTTTGAGTTCGCCGAAGCCGTTCAGCTGTTTGCCGGTGGTGAGGTCGCGGCCGCTGATTTCGCGAGTGACTTCGGTAAGCGACGGCGAGTGCGGCGTGGCATAGTCCCATTTCATTTTAGTGAGGGGCTCGGGGGACTTACCGCCTTCTTGCTCGTAGAGTTCGCGGACTTTGAGGAAGAGGCGCGACATAATCTCCTGGTCGCGCTTGGCGTCGCCGGGGGGCTCGATATTGGTTTCTTTCCATTGTAACCAGCGGGAAGAATTCACGAAGGCCCCGTCCTTTTCGGCAAAGCAAGAGGCGGGGAGTAAGAAGACTTCGGTTTCGATACTGGCGGCGTCACCGGCTTGGGGATAATACTTTTCGGCTAACTCTTTGGCCTTCCAGAAGCCGGCGGTTTCGGTTTCAAAGACCTCGGCGACGATCATCCACTTGAGCTTGGATAAGCCCATCAGCATCTTCTTAGTATTGGGGCCGTTGGCGACCGGGTTCATGCCCCAACTGATGAGGCCCTCCACTTTGCCTTCGGTCATGCCGTCAAAGAAGTAAGCCCAGCTATGATTGGCTGCTTCGGCAATTTTCGGCAGCCACTGATAGCCATATTGATTTTCCGGCGTCGCATCGGCGCCGTAGTAAGCCTTCAATAAACTGGTCATGAACTTAGGCGTGTTGCCCCAGTAGTTCATGGAATTGGGTCTTAGTGCCTTGGGAGTGTTGGCCTTCAGATATTCGTCGAGCGAGGTCCAGTTAGCGCGCGGGATTTTTAGATAGCCGGGGAGCATATTCCAGGCACCCATGTCGGTGGAGCCTTGGATATTGGCGTGGCCGCGTTGGGCGTTGACTCCGCCGCCGGGCATGCCGATGTTGCCCATGAGTAACTGGACCATGGCGGCGGCGTGGATGAGTTGGACGGCGTGGGAGTGCTGCGTCCAACCCAAAGCATAGAGTACGGTGCCGCTCTTATTCTCGGCGTGCGCGACCAGGATCATGTCGGCGGCGCGTTCGAATTCCACTACCGTGCAGCCGCAAATCTCGGAGACCTTTTCCGGCGTGTAGCGCGCATAGTGCTGGCGCATGAGTTGGAAGACGCAGCGGGGATGTTCGAGCGTAGGGTCGACTTTGGCGAAACCATCGGGGCCCATCTCATACTGCCACGTGGACTTGTCGTAGGCCTTCTTCTCGGCGTTCCAACCGGTGAAGTGGCCGCCTTCGAAGCCGAAGCCCTCTTGAATGAGGAAGCCAGCGTTAGTGTGTTCGCGAACGTAGTTGGCTTGGTACTTGCCGGTGGAGACGGCGCGGTGGATGAGGCCGCCGAGGAAGGCGATGTCGGTGCCGGAGCGGATGGGGACGTAGTAGTCGGAGACGGCGGCGGTGCGGGTGAAGCGGGGGTCGACACAGACGAGCTTGGCTTTG
>ENA-ORBV01004401-ORBV01004401.1-microbial-mat-metagenome-genome-assembly--contig:-NODE-4401-length-27093-cov-6.303080_pt1 | contig 27093 bp, 17 predicted proteins | sample MGYA00237777_ERZ505514 | MGnify/ENA primary metagenome ERZ505514 (study PRJEB26160, sample SAMN06269048) | microbial mat metagenome | isolation source: Oligotrophic lake microbial mat | place...
TCTACACCTCTCTATTCGTCGGCAGCGTCAGATGTGTATAAGAGACAGCTTTCATGATAGCTTCAGATGAACTACATAAACTAATTAAATCACTCTCTCAATCTGAAAAAAGGTTTTTCAAAATTTATGCTTCCCGACATGTAATAGGCGAACAAAACAATTATGTTCCATTATTTGATACAATCGCTTCTCAAAAACAATACAATGAAGAAACTATAAAAGAAAAATTTAAGAATGCCCCTTTTATGGTTCGATTTGCTGCAGTAAAAAATTATTTGCATCAACTGATTCTAAAGAGCATGCGAAATTTTCATTCGGGTTCTACTATCGATATTGAATTAAAAGAGATGCTTATTGATATCGATTTTTTGTATCAAAAAGGATTGTACAAACAATGTCAGAAATTACACAAGAAAGCAGAGAAACTAGCGATTGAAACTGATAAAAAAACCAGGTTGCTGGAAATATTGGAATGGAAAGCAAAGTTACTTCAGTCCACTAACAAGGATTTTGATCAGGAAAACTTTCATAAAAATGTTTTTATTGAAGAGAATATTATCCTGAATAGCATTCGGCTTACGCTAGAATTAAAGAGTGAGGTGCTTAGCGTTTTTACAATGATTCGTAAACAAGGATTTGCACGTTCTGAGAAAGATCTAGAGTTGATTAATGATGTAATTAAGAAATATAGTAAATTGGATTACGAAAGTTTAAATTTTAACGCTAAATATTATTTAAACTATATCAATACTGTTTATTATACATCATCGGGAAACAATTCTAAAAGCTATTATTTCACAAAAAGAAATATTGATTTGCTAGAAACTATTCCATCCAAACTAAAAGAAGAAGAGTTTGAAAAATACATTGTATCTCTGAACAACCTGGTTGTAAACCTTATAAACCTTCAAAAATCCGATGAAATTAAACCTTATCTGGAGCAGATACGTTCGCTGGCAACTCACAATATCCGTGAAAATATCCTGTTGTGGGTAACCTCCTACAAACTGGTATTGGGTGTTACCATAAAATCCTGCGATTACGAACAAGCAGAAAAAATTTCCGAAGAAATTAATTTGGGAATCGGATTTTACAGCGACAAAATTCCGGCAGCTGATATTGTACTTTTTAAATTCAATATGGCTATTGTTTATTTTGTAAACAGCAAACATTCAAAAGCCATAAAAGCATTGAATGAAATTATCAATGAAAGTGATTTATCACTAAGAGATGACATTCAAAGTTTTTCAAGGATCATGCGTTTGATCATTTTCTGGGAAAAAGGAGAAGAAGAGCTTCTACCCTATGCTACACTATCCACTTACCGTTTCCTATACAAGCGAAATAAATTGTACAAATTTGAAAGTGTTGTATTGAAATTTATTAAAGAAAAAGTACCACACATGAATACGAGCGGAAAACTAAAAGCAGCATTTATTGAACTAAAAAAAGAATTAGAAATACAATTACACGACTCACTAGAAAAAAAAGCCCTTGATTATTTCGATTTTATTACCTGGATAGAAAGCAAGATTACAAAAAGGAATTTCAAAACACTAGCAAAAGAGAAATTCGATAGTGGATCGAATTAGTTTACTGATAAAGTTAAATCTGTAATTAATTTTACAACAAACTCCAATTGCTGCTCACGAGTAAGCTCTGAATTATCTAGAACTACAGCATCATCCGCTTGTGTCAAAGGATTTTCTTTACGATGTGTATCTTCATGATCGCGGTAAATCAAATTTGATTTTACATCATTAAAAGAAATGTGTTGCCCTTTTGATGACAACTCATCAAATCTTCGTTGTGTGCGAATATCTGTATCTGCAGTCATAAATAATTTCAATTCAGCTTTAGGGAAAACATTGGTTCCAATATCTCTTCCATCCATCACAATGCCTTTATTTTTACCCAACTTACGTTGAATCGCAATCATTTTAACACGAACATCGTGGATGGCACTTACTTTACTTACATTTTCGGAAACAATCATTTGACGAATTTCTTTTTCAACATTTTCACCATTCAGAAAGGTTTCAGAAGATTTTGTATGGGGATTAAATTCAAAAGAAAGATTAATCTCATCGAGCAAGCGAACAATATCACTTTCTTGAAAGCTATGATCTTTAATTACACCTTTTCTTAAAGCATAAAGTGTAACACAACGATACATTGCACCTGAATCAACATAAGCATAACCTAATTTTGAAGCCAATGCTTTCGCCAGTGTGCTTTTCCCACACGATGAGTACCCGTCAATGGCGATTGTAATTTTGCTCATAAAAAGCTCGAATTCTTATGACAATATTACTGATAATTTTCCTGAATAAAAACTATGGAATGGCTGGAGATTTAAACTTTTTAGTGTAAAAGCTGTTTAAATCCATGCTTACTGAAAAATTATTAGATGGACCGGCAAGATGGTATACTGCTCTTCCATAACTAATATGAAACTTATATATTCTGAATCCAAACCCGAAAGAGAAACCTGTTGCGCCTCTTTTTTCAGGTATTTTTAATTCTTTTCTTCTTTGGTAATTATATCCTGCACGCAAAAAGAAGTTCTTAGTTAACATAAATTCTCCACCAATTACCATGTGACGCATGAATTTATCTCCGAAAATTTTAGCTTTATTTTGCTTGATAGGTTCACCTGTTAATGGATCTTCCGTTATTGGAGGATTAGCGGGGTCGATATACGTTAAGTCCCATTTTTCAAGATTCTCGTAAACCAATGAGAAACGAAAAGGAACATGCTTGGGTTTTTTAGAAATTCCGATTTGAATTTCAAAAGGTAACTTCTCTCTATTCCCTTCAACATAAGGTTTCCATTGGCGACCAACATTTTTAACTACAACTGCTGCTGCAAATCCATGAGAAGGACGAACATAAGTTGCTCCTAAGTCGATTGCGGAGCCCCAGGAAGTATAAGACTCTAAATGTGAATAGATAGTTTTTAAGGTAACTCCAACTGTCAAATTAGTATCTAATATCGATTTTGCATAGGCCAAATTAAAACTCATCTCACTCGCTCCGAAATTTCCATCAGTATTCCCTACTGCATCTGCTCTAATAAATTTTCCATAATCCAAGTAATGAACTCCGGCACTAAAATTTCCGATTTTATCAAAATGCTTGGCATAAGCAAAATAACCATAATTGATGTCGGCAAAATAGTTGATATAACTCAAAGCAACATTGTTGCTCATTGAATCTGATAATAAAGAGGGATTAATTAAAGAAACATTTAAATCATTGTCTTTAACCGAAATTAGATTGCCACCCAAAGCAGAAACTCTGGCTGAAATAGGCAAATTCAAGAACTCATAGGTATTGTTTCCACCCGTTTGAGCTGCTGCCGAAACGCTTAAAATAAGGCCTGATAAAAGGAATAATGCTCTTCTGATGTTCATTAACACAAATGTAAATAAAAATATCCGTGTTTTAAACGGATATTTTAGTGATTTATTGTGGCATAAAAAAACTTATTTTTTCTTCTTTTCTTGCTGAATAGTCAAATCGATAGGATTCTCTACTTTTTCTTTTAACAAAGCCAATTTCACAACATCAATCATTTTCTCTACATAATAAAATTTCAAATCTTTAATGTATTCTTTTTTGATGTCTTCGATGTCTTTTTTATTGTCGGCACTCAAAATAATTTCTTTAATGCCTGCACGTTTTGCTGCAAGAATTTTCTCTTTGATACCACCTACTGCTAATACTCTTCCGCGCAAAGTAATTTCACCAGTCATTGCTAATTTGCTCTTCACTTTGCGTTGTGTAAATGCTGATGCAATTGCCGTTAACATGGTTATACCTGCACTCGGACCATCCTTAGGTGTTGCTCCTTCTGGAACATGTATATGCACATTCCATTTATCAAACACTTCAGATTTTAAACCTAAAATAGCGCTGTGTGACTTCAAATATTCCAATGCAATTACTGCCGACTCTTTCATTACTTCACCTAAATTACCTGTCAACGTTAACTTTCCTGTCCCTTTTGTAATGCTTGTTTCAATGAATAAAATATCTCCTCCTACACTTGTCCAAGCCAAACCTGTTACTACTCCTGCAACATCATTTCCCTGATATCTGTCTTTTGCATGAGCAGGTCCCAATATTTTCAGTAAATCAGTTTGTGATACAGCAACATTATACTTTTGTTCCATAGCAATTGACTTAGCTGCATTACGCACTACTTTAGCAATTACTTTTTCAATTCCACGAACGCCACTTTCACGCGTATAATTTTCAATCATGTATTCAATCACTTCTTTATTCAGCGACAATTGATCTTTTTTTAGTCCTTGCTCTTCCAATTGTTTCGGAATCAAATGACGTTTTGAAATTTCCATTTTTTCCTCAATTGTATATCCTGTAATTTCTATAATTTCCATCCTATCGCGCAAAGCAGGCTGAATAGAACTTAAAGAATTTGCAGTTGCAATAAACATCACATTGGATAAATCATAATCCATCTCCACATAGTTGTCGTAAAATGCATTGTTTTGCTCCGGATCTAACACCTCGAGCAAAGCAGATGATGGATCGCCATGAAAATCGTTTCCTACTTTATCAATTTCATCTAAAATGAAAACAGGATTGGAGGAACCAGATTTTTTTATGCTTTGCAAAACTCTTCCTGGCATGGCGCCAATATAAGTTTTACGGTGACCACGAATTTCGGCTTCATCACGCAAACCACCCAAACTCATACGAATGTACTTTCTGCCCAAACTTTCTGCAATACTTTTTCCTAAAGATGTTTTACCAACTCCTGGAGGTCCGTACAAACAAAGGATTGGTGATTTCATATTGCCTTTCAATTTCAAAACAGCCAAGTGTTCCAAAATTCGCTCTTTCACTTTATCCATCCCAAAATGGTCTTTATTCAAAACTTTTTCAGCACGTTTTAAATCAAAGTTATCTTGTGTTTTTTCATCCCAAGGCAAATCCAATAATACTTCCAAATAGTTGGTTTGAATTGAATATTCAGCAGCATTGGGATTCATGCGCTCTAATTTCCCTATCGCTTTGTCAAATGCTAATGCAACTTCTTTGCTCCAAACTTTTTTGGTTGCTCGGATTTTCATTTCTTGAATATCCTGAGTATTATTATTCTCACCCAACTCTTCCTGAATGGTTTTCATTTGCTGGTGCAAGAAATAATCACGTTGTTGCTTATCCAAATCTACTTTAACTTTCGATTGAATTTGATTTTTCAACTCCAACATTTGAAGTTCTTTTGTCAAATTGGTCAAAACCATGGTAGCTCGCTCTTTCAAGTCAATCACTTCCAACATTTTTTGCTTCTCTTCAACAGGAGCATTCATGTTAGATGAAATAAAGTTGATTAAAAAAGAAGGACTTTCAATATTTTTTAATGCAAAACCTGCTTCACTAGGTATGTGCGGACTTTGTTTTACAATTTGAAGTGCTAAATCTTTTAAGGAAGAAACAAGAGCATCAAATTCTTTATCATCTTTTTTAGGGCGTGTTTCTGCAATTGCACTAATTGCAGCTTTCATGTAGGGTTGTGTTTGTTTTATCTCTCCTAATTCAAAACGCTTTTTACCTTGAATGATAACTGTTGTGTTGCCATCTGGCATTCGCAACATTTTTATAATTTGGGCAACTGTTCCAATTTTATTTAAATCTTCAACTGTGGGATCTTCAACAGAATCATTTTTTTGAGAAACAACACCAATAATTTTATCGCCTTTGTAAGCATCCTTGATAAGATTAATGGATTTATCTCTGCCAACAGTAATTGGAATAACAACCCCAGGAAATAGTACAGTATTACGAAGAGGCAAAATTGACAGCTCTTCGGGTACTTTTTCGGAGTTCATTTGGTCTTCATCCTCCGATGAAAGCAAAGGAATAAACTCAGTATCCTCGTCCATTAAATTATCACGAAGCATTGGTACCAAGCCGTTTAAGTCGAAATTATCAGTCATATTGTGAGTAGAATTAAGTCTTTTTTATAAATTTTCTTCCTTTATTTTCAATTGCTGTGCCATTGGGGGAATTTAGACAAATTGGCACAGTACGGATAACGAATTATTACGAATTTACGAATCTGTAGACTAGATTAATTGATTCCATTTTGCCCACATCGTTGGATATAAAGGCTGAATATTCTTATTCTTAATAACTAAGGCAATATTTTTTTGTAATTCTTTTGTAAGAAAAATTATGTGACCATTCTCTTGTTTAGATATCAAAAAAACTCTTTCATTTGACTTATTCATAAGTAATTGGTCATTTAGCATATCTGCCAGATTCTTCAATACAATTCCATTTTTTTTAATGCTGTCCTTTCCCGCAAAAAATATGTATTCTTTATCATTAACATCAATTCTGCATACAATTTGATTTCCATCAATTTTCATTGATTCGTTGGTGTATAAGAATGGTATGGAAAGCTTATTAAATGTATGTTTGATTAATTTTAAAGATTTTGATAACCCACCCTTTTCTGTTAAGTCATTTTCATTTAATGGATATAATCTATAATCCATAGGAATAATTGCACCTTCAAAATATGCTGTTTCCAAGCCTTTATTTTTGATTAGGGAATTATTCAAAGCTTCGTAAATTAGTGAAGTATCCTTTTTATCAGAATATTTAAAATAATCCAGTTTAGTTATTTGATCGAGAAAAATTTCAGGATTAACCATGTGTGTAAAACTTTCATTTCTATTGCTTGCCCAGTGCCAAACAAATATTGAAGATACAATTGTAACAATTGCACCTAAAAGATGATTATTTATAAATTCAGGAATTTGCATTTTTATTCGACTTCATCAAATAATAAATATTAATACCAACAATCGCCACATTGGTAAAAATAATTGGAATAGAAAAACCTAGTAGAATTCCATAAGCAACAAAAAGAACACATCCAATTGAATTGATAATACGAAGTGTTTTCATATTTTTCATCAAAAATGAAATCAATACAATTAAGGATGCTAAATAACCAACAATTTCGGTTGAGGAAAATTCCATATAAATAAGATTATTTTCTATATTTTTCTGTTAATTCAAAAACATGAGTTAAGATATTTTGTTCAATTTCGTTAAACACCATCCCTCTTCGTTCCATTACACGCGCTGCTACTTCAAAGGCATCATTTGTTTTATAAGTGGTGAATCCTGCGGCACCACCCCAAGAAAAAGAAGGAACAAAATTGCGTGGAAATCCTGAACCAAAAATATTTGCATTTACTCCAACCACTGTTCCTGTATTAAACATCGTATTGATTCCACATTTACTGTGATCGCCCATAATTAAGCCACAAAACGTAAGACCCGTATTTACAAAACGTTCTTTTTCGTAGTTCCACAATTTTACTTCTGCATAATTATTTTTCAAATTGGAGTTGTTGCTATCGGCACCAATGTTGCACCATTCACCCAATACAGAATTTCCTAAAAACCCATCGTGACCTTTGTTTGAATACCCAAATATCACCGAATTATTTATCTCTCCTCCCACTTTACTATGTGGCCCAACTGTAGTAGGTCCGTATATTTTCGCGCCTAATTTTAATGCTGAATGTTCACACAATGCAAACGGTCCACGCACAATCGAACCTTCCATGATCTCCGCATCTTTTCCAATGTAAATCGGACCAGTAGATGCATTTAAAATGGCGCATTCCACTTTGGCTCCTTCTTCAACAAAAACATGTTCTACTCCTATCACTTGATTTGTTTTGCTTAATGCCAGTGATTTTCTTCCTTTCGTAATTAATTCAAAATCTTCTTTTATTGCTTCTCCATTTTTAGAAAAAATATCCCAAGGGTTTTCTACTCTCATTGCTTGTGCAACCGATTCGAAACTTGTAAAACCATCAATGTTTTTACAATCAAAATTTTTATTATCACCTGAATTAACGGCAATTACAACACCTGCTGTTAAAAGTGCTTGCTTGGCTTGTAATGATTTTATTTCTTCTAGTAATTTTGCATTCGGACAAAATGAACCATTGATCCACACATTATCTGTATCGATAGCAAATTCGGTTGGGAATTTTTTGTTTAAGTATTCTTCCGTTTGAAAAGAAAGCTTTGCATCCAATACTTTCTCCCATTTTTCACGAATGGTTAAAATACCAATACGAATTTCAGCAACCGGACGTGTGAATGTCAGTGGTAAAAGATTAATTCTTGTATTGTCGTCAAATAGTATATAGTTCATTGGCCGTATTGTTTGTTGGTGTAATCATTGCGAGGAACGAAGATATTTCTAATAAAGGAAGACTAGTATTCTTCTCGTGAAAGATTGCTTCGTTCCTCGCAATGACGTTCTAATTTTAATTCGTTTCAGTTTCTTTCTTATTAAGCATTGTAATATACGTATCTATTTGTCGCAAAAAATATTTCACAGTTTTTGTTCCATCAGAATCAATCATCATGTCGTGAATTTCAATATCGTTCTGATCAAACTTTCCAACTTTAAAACGTGCTTTGGACAATGCTGCAATATATTTCAAAGGAAAATGATCATGAATATTTAAATCAATCAACAAGTCGAACTCTTCATTGATGAAATTTCGAATAACAACCGAATTAGGAGTTCCCATCCAATTTAATTCTTTGGTAGAAAAAAAATCATATTCCAATTTTGAATACGTTAATGTCGGAATTTCTTTAGTACTAAAGTAACCGATTACTTTTACTTTTTTCAAATGTTCACGCAAATAAACAACATAGCGTTTTACAATTTCGTAATCCTCAGTATTGGTAGCATCGAAAACAATTCCTACTGTTTTTATTTTTTCAAAATTAAACTGATTGGGTTGACGGTCTCTGCCGGAAGAAAGAATTTCTTTCTTCAAGGCATTGTTAGCTATATATTGTTTAATTCCTTTTAACATGCATTCGTCTTTGGTAAGAAACAAATCCCCCTAGCTCCCTTTTCCAAAGGGGGAATTTGTTCTAAAACACTTGTCTTATCGACTTTGTCAATTGTCTATTATTTTTTATTGTCGACTTTTCATTCCACCATCTTAATAAATTCATCTTCTGTAATAACTTTTACCCCTAACTTCTCTGCTTTCTTCAACTTTTCAGGCCCCATGTTTTCTCCTGCTAATACAAAATTTGTTTTTCCGGAAATAGAGCCTACATTTTTGCCCCCGTTTTGCTCAATCGTCTTTTTAATTTCATCACGAGAAAATTTACTAAACACACCAGAAACTACAAAAGACAAATCTTTTAGTTTTTCGCTGGTATTTGTCAGTTGTTCTTCCGACAATTCAAATTGCAAGCCTGCAGCGTTTAGCTTGTGTAATATTTCTTCAATGCGCTTGTTCGAAAAGTAATCAACAATTGTTTGGGCTGTACGCTCACCAACATCTCCAACTTCCAGTAATTCTAGTAAGGTAGCACCTTTTATCGATTCAATATTTTTATAATAAAAAGCTAATTTTTTAGCAGTCGTCTCTCCGATGTGTCGAATACCAATTGCAAATAAAACACGTTCGAATGGCACACTTTTAGAAGCTTCAACACCGGCCAATAAATTATTCGCGCTCTTTTCAGCCATGCGTTCAATTTTCAACAAATCTTCTTTTTTTAATTCATAAATATCTGCAATTGTTTTTACCAATCCGGCATCATATAACTGAGCGATTGTTTCTGCACCCATACTATCAATGTTCATGGCTTTACGGGAAACAAAATGTTCCATCTTTCCTTTTACTTGAGGAGGGCAACCTAATTCATTTGGACAATAATGGTTTGCTTCTCCTTCGCTTCTAATCAGCTCTGTATTACATTCGGGGCAATGCGTAATGTATTTTGTTGGCTGATTGGAATCAGAAAACAAATCTCTTTTGCTTTCATCTACCGAAATAATTTTAGGAATAATTTCTCCACCTTTTTCAACAAAAACCGTATCGCCAATTCTAACATCTAATTTTTCAATAATATCAGCATTGTGCAATGAAGCTCTTTTAACGGTAGTTCCAGCCAATTGAACAGGTTTTAAATTTGCGACAGGTGTAATTGCTCCCGTTCTACCAACTTGGTAAGAAATGCTTTCTAAAATCGTAGATACTCTTGCAGCCTTGAATTTATAGGCAATTGCCCAACGCGGAGATTTTGCAGTAAAGCCCAAGAATTTTTGTTGCTCATAGGAATTTACTTTTATCACCACTCCATCCGTCTCCACATTTAAATCGTGACGTTTTTTATCCCACTTTTCTAAATACTTTATCAAACCCTCCACAGAAGAAACTTTTTCCATATCAGCCGACACTTTGAATCCCCACTTTTTTGCTTCAATTAAACTGTCGTAATGCGAAGTGAATGGCAAATTATTTCCCAGTACCGAATACAAATAGCAATCTAATTTTCGTTCAGCTACAGCTTTTGAATCCTGTTGTTTTAATGAACCGGAAGTTGCATTACGAGGGTTTTTTAATTGTTTTTCAAAAATTTCTTCTTCATCATATCCTTCTTCAATGAGTTGCTTTCGCATTTCTTCATTAATTCTAAGGAACTCACTTTTCGGCATAAAAATTTCACCACGAATTTCAAATTCGGCAGGATAATTTTCTCCTCTGAGTTTAAGTGGAATACTGTTTATGGTTTTTACGTTTGCAGTAATATCATCTCCATTTTCTCCATCTCCTCTGGTAACAGCCTGTGTAAGCAATCCGTCAATATAGGTTAAGGAAATAGAAACGCCATCGTATTTTAATTCAGCAACATATTCAAACTCCGAAATTCCGGCTTTTTTAATTCGTTCATCAAAATCGCGTAATTCTTCTTCATTGTAAGTGTTGCTCAAAGAAAGCATTGGATATTTATGCTTTACATTTTTAAATTCTTTGGTAATTGTTCCGCCTACACGCTGTGAAGGGGAATCCGGCAATACATATTCAGGGTTCTGTTTTTCAAGGGCGAGTAACTCTTCCAACAATTTATCAAAGTCAAAATCGCTAATTATAGGATTAGAAAGCACATAATAATTATAATTATGCTCTTCTAGCTCTTTGGAAATTTTCTCGATTGTATTTTTAATGCTGTCACTCATAAATTATTTTTGTTCGCCAGCTGCGTTATCTTTAAAGTCTTCGTTTAAAATAAAATACATTGGAAAGGTCATTTTAACACGCGCCAATTTCTCATCATGTTTTCCGGGATACCATTTAATCATCTCCATTACACGTATAGCCTCTTGATCGCAGCCTCCGCCAACAGATTTAGCAATACCTATATTTGTCATCAAACCGCTTGGTTCAACAATAAAACTTAAAATAACTGTTCCTTGTATATTTGAAAGTTGTGCTTGACGAGGATATTCTAAATTTTCTTTGATAAAATCCTGCAATGCATAACTTCCTTTCTCGTAAACAGGCATTTGTACACCAGATGTGTAGACCTTTCCGGTTGAATCAATTTTAGAATCGGCAATATATTTAAACTTTTCGTATCCTCTCTTTTTACATATTTTAGCATATTTGCTGGGATCAAAGTCAAAAGTAACCGACCAATTAGCATCCACATATTGTCCTTCTTTTACTGCTGGCACCCATTGGTACAAATCAAATATTCTCATCGCTTCTGCATTCGTTTCTTTGTCACCTTTCATTTCTAATTTAACATCAGCAACAGAACTGTCTTTTTTAATAACAAAATTAATAGTCACTTTTTCGAAATATTTATTTTTAAGCGCTTTTTCAGGAAAGATCATCTCTTGCTCAAAAACTCTTTTGAATTCATTTTTCCCGCCAACATTTGTTGGAAAAACTTCCACTGTAAATCCTCCTTGCGAATACAAAGCTGTTGCAAACAAAAAGTGCATTACACAAACAAAAACTAACTTTTTCATTCTACTAATTTTTAAATATTACCTCGCAATATACGATTATTATTGCTTAAATCTTTTATCAATTCTACATTTTTAAAGCCTTTATTTTCAAGCAGATTCTTTGTTTCGGAGCCGAGTGCTTGATTGATTTCGAAATAAATTTTCCCATTTTTATTCAAATGCTTTAAGGCATAATCACAAATCGCTTTATAAAACAATAATGGGTCGTCATTCTCAACAAAAAGTGCCAAATGTGGCTCGTATTGTAATACATTTTTATTCATCGTTTCTTTTTCAGAAATACAGATGTATGGAGGATTACTAATTATAATATCGGAGACGAATGTCGGAAGTTGGATGTCGGATGTCGGATGTAATATGTCATCTAAAACGAACTCTACTTCTACTCCATTGAGAATTGTGTTTTGTTTTGCAACCTCCAATGCTTCAATAGCAATATCCATTCCTGCTACTTTTGCTGAAGGAATATTCTTTTTTAATGCAATTGGAATACAGCCACTACCCGTTCCTATATCTAAAATAGCTGGTGCATCCATTTTATTATCCTTAATAATCAAATGAACCAATTCTTCTGTTTCTGGGCGAGGAATCAAAACGTGTTCGTTTACTTTAAATTTTAATCCGTAAAAATCTGCTTCACCTAAAACGTACTGAATAGGTTTGTGTTTTTTCAATTCTTTAATAGCAAAATTAAATTTGAGTAATTCCGACTCGCTTACTGTTTTGTTTTCTTGCGATATCAAATCAGTGCGACTCATTTTCAAATAAAATTCAAAACAATAAGCAATTATGGTTTCCAACTCATCATTTTCGTATGAATCTTTCAATTCAGCACGAAAAAAGTTAAGAATGTCTTTTATTTTATTTGAAGCAATTTTCATACCTTGCAAAGGTAAGAATAGTTAATACACCTGATTAAAAAATGAGCAATAACGAAACATATATAAAACGCTGTCTTGATTTGGCAGTAAAAGGTTTAGGACAAGTTGCTCCCAACCCAATGGTTGGCTGTGTAATAGTTTGTGATGGAGAAATTATTGGAGAAGGGTATCACGAACAATACGGACAAGCACATGCGGAAGTAAACGCGGTGAATTCAGTAAAAGACAAGTCGCTTTTAAAAAAATCCACTTTATATGTCAATCTAGAGCCTTGCTCCCACTTTGGAAAAACACCTCCTTGTGCCGATTTAATTATTGAACATAAAATTCCTTACGTTGTTATTGGCAGCATTGATAGCAATTCATTAGTATCAGGAAAAGGAATTGAAAAACTTGCAAAAGCAGGCGTAGATGTAAAAAGTGGAACACTGGAAGATGATTGCAAAAAATTGAACAAGCGTTTTTTTACATATCACGAAAAAAAGCGTCCATACATTATTCTGAAATGGGCGCAAACTGCTGATGGATTTATTGATGTAAAACGCAATGAAGAAGGGACTTCCAAGCCTATTCAAATCAGCAATTCCGATTCTAAAAAACTATTACACTTGTGGAGAAGTCAGGAACAAGCCATTATGATTGGAACAAACACAGCTTTGCTAGATAATCCTCAGTTAACGGTTAGAGAAGTGGAAGGGAAAAATCCGCTTCGAATTACAGTAGACAAGTGGCTAAGAATTCCAAAACAGTTTAATTTATTTGACAAAACTACTCCTACGCTTATTTTCACATCCGTAAACGAACCGTCACAAACTAATTTAGAATTTGTGCAAGTTGATTTTGAAAAAGCAGTTATTCCTCAGATGCTGGATGAGTTATACAAAAGAAACATTCAATCACTAATAGTTGAAGGGGGAGAAAATATTTTAAATCGTTTTATTGATGCTGGATTATGGGACTCGGCTAGAGTTTTTATTTCAGATAAAGAATTAGGAAAAGGAGTTACAGCACCCGTTATGAAACAAAAGCCTGTAATAAAAGAAAATATTAGTGGAGATAAATTATTATTTTATATAAAGTAATTCCGTTAATCAACTATCCTACTTGCTCATCAAACAAACTATCCCACAACTTTCAATTATTTTTTTCTGCATTGCAAAAAATGCATTTCATTAAAACGTAGCATATTATAGTGAGAACTATATTATTTGTTAGTAAATAGTAAAACTTTTTAGTTTTTCTTTCGTAACAACACTTTAGATAAACTAAGCAAAACTCACCATAATTTTACTAGAATGAATAAACTCTACAAGAATCTCTTTTTTGTTTTATCGTTCTTGCTTCTCTCCCTTGAAGGATTTTCCACCCACATTGTAGGTGGCTCTTTAACATATGAATATTTAGGAGCAAATACTTATACGGTAAAGCTCACCATGTATCGTGATTGTTGCCCAACCTGCGCAGCTTTTCCTGCAAACCCTGTAATACTTATCAGAAGAGCAGATGGTGTAAATTATACACCAGCATCAGTTACTCTAAACACTATAAGCACAACACCGGTTGGAGCAGTTTTGCCTCCCTGTGCAACAGCTCCCGGCTCTCCCCCATGTGCTGAAGAGCGTGTTTACTCAGCCAATGTTGTATTACCACCTTCCGTAGGTGGTCTGCATTTACATTATTCAGTATGTTGTAGAAATGGAACTATTAATAATATTACAACGCCAGGTGCTGCAGGTGAAACATTTTATGCGTTCATCCCTGGATCTCTTAATCAATGGGTGGAAGGTTTTGTTCTTGCAAACGGAACTAATTCAGATGCAGGAGCAACGGCATGGACGAGAACACTTGGTTCTACACCTCCAACAACAGCTACTGTAAACGCTGAAGTTTTTGAAGTTACTGGAGCAAATGCTGTTAACAGATGGCAGGAAGATTTTACATTAGCAAATGGAACAACTGTTGACGCTGGAGCTACTGCTTGGACTAGAACGCTAGGTGCAACACCTCCTACTTCTGCACAAGTAAATACAAACCAATTTGAAGTTATTGGGGCTAATAACGCTTTAATGACATGGACATCTCAAGTTATTAATATTGCTGCTTATCCTGAAGGAATTAATTTAAGTGTAGATCTTTCTGAAGCGGGAGCAATGGATGTTGGAGACAATATTACTGTATCCTATTCACTCAATGGCGGGGCTTCGATAATATTTCCAGTCAGCGGTTTTATTGCAGATGACTTTGGAGCTGCTGTTGCTAGTGCTACTGGTATATCAGGAACTACTGTTCAGATATTTATTACAACAGTATATGATGCTGCTTCACCCGCAACCGAAATTTATCGTTTTGATAATGTGACAGTTTCTTCAAATGCGTCTGCTACATGGACTTCACAAGTCGTTAACATTGCTGCATATCCTTCTGTAAATTTAAGTGTTATTGCTTCTCGCGCAGGGACAATGGAAGCAGGCGATTCGCTACAATTATTTTATTCGCTGAATGGTGGTCCGTTAACTTTGTTTACAACAAACGGACAATTGCTTGGCAATTTTGCTACTCCATCAACAGCAACAACAACAGGGTTAACCGGCTCAACTATACAAATAGTTATAAGAGCTACTTATAATGCTGCATCTCCGAATACTGAAATTTATAGATGGGACATGGTTTCCATTTATAGCCCCTTCATTACTAATAGTAGCCCTGTTTTTGGAACTCCACCACCACTCTATTTATGTGCTGTAAATCCTTTCTCAATTAATTATTCGGCAACTGATACTGATGGAGATAGTTTGGTTTATTCTATGATGACCCCATACACGGATGTACCTGCTCCTACTTTTCCAGAAAATACTGCCAACTTAACTTCTGTTACTTGGACTGCCGGATTTTCTGCAACATCTCCTTTTAACACTGGAGGACCAGGAGTAACACTTAATTCAGTTACTGGAATAATTACAGGCTCTGCAAATTCACTGGGTCAATATGTTTTCGGGGTGAAATGCTCTGAATACCGAAGCGGAAAATTAATAAGCGAAATAGTTCGAGATTATCAAGCCAATGTTATTAATTGTCCACCTTTTGTTCCTACAACGCCCACAGCTGGAACAAGCAGTGGATCTAGTACAATATGCGCAGGGCAAACATTAAATTTAACTGCAAGTTCTCCTGATGCGGGTGTTACTTATTCGTGGACAGGACCAAATGGATTTACTTCCTCGTTACAAAACCCATCCATTCCCGCAATCACATTACTCGGTGCGGGAACTTATTCTGTAACTGCAACAGTTGCTGGATGTACAAGTTCTGCAGGGACAATTACTATTACTGTAAATCCAACACCTATTGCTCCAACAGCTGGAAGTAACAGTCCAGTTTGTGCGAACGCAACAATTAGTCTTACATCTAATACTGTTGCAGGAGCTACATATTCCTGGACAGGCCCAAGTGCATTTACATCAGCTCTAGAAGATCCGACAATTGCATCAGCAACAGCAGCGATGGCCGGAACATATTCTCTAACAGTAACAGTAGCCGGCTGTACAAGTCCGGTAGCAACAACAACGGTTGTTGTAAATCCCACACCAGCAGCACCAACTGTAGGAAGTAATTCTCCGGTTTGTGCGAACGCAACAATTAATCTTACTTCGAATACTGTTGCAGGTGCAACTTATTCATGGACCGGCCCAAATGCATTTACATCAGCTTTGGAAGATCCTACAATTGCAACGGCAACAGCAGCAATGGCTGGCACATATTCTTTAACAGTAACGTTAGCAGGTTGTACAAGCCCTATAGCAACAACGGTAGTAGTTGTAAATCCAACACCGGCAGCACCTATAGCAGGAAGTAATTCTCCGGTTTGTGCAGGCGCAACAATATTATTGACATCAAATACGGTTGCCGGGGCAACTTATTCATGGACTGGTCCGGCTGCATTTACATCAGCACTAGAAGATCCAACCCGTCCTGTTGCCACAGCAGCGATGGCCGGAACATATTCTTTAACAGTAACGGTAGCCGGTTGTACAAGCCCTATAGCAACAACTGTAGTCGTTGTAAATCCAACACCTGTTGCTCCAACAGCAGGAAGTAATTCTCCGGTTTGTGCAGGAACTACTATCAACCTTACATCCAATACTGTTGCGGGGGCAACGTATTCATGGACAGGCCCAAGTGCATTTACTTCAGCACTAGAAGATCCTACCATTGCAGCAGCAACAGCAGCAATGGCTGGAACATATTCTTTAACAGTAACGGTAGCTGGATGTGCAAGTCCTGTAGCAACAACAACAGTAATTGTAAATCCAATTCCAGCGGCACCAACAGCAGGAAGTAATTCACCTGTTTGTACTGGCGCAACAATATTATTGACCTCCAATACGATTGCCGGAGCAACTTATTCATGGACTGGTCCGGCCGCATTTGCATCAGCATTAGAAGATCCAACCCGTCCGGCTTCAACTTTAGCAATGGCTGGAACATATTCTGTAACAGTAACAGTAGCAGGTTGTACCAGTCCGGTAGCAACAACAACGGTAATTGTAAATCCAACACCTGTTGCTCCAACAGCAGGAAGCAATTCTCCGGTTTGTGCAGGAACTCCTATCAACCTAACATCCAATACTGTTGCAGGGGCAACGTATTCATGGACCGGCCCAAGTGCATTTACATCAGCTTTGGAAGATCCTACAATTGCACCAGCAACAGCAGCAATGGCCGGAACATATTCTGTAACAGTAACAGTAGCAGGTTGTACAAGTCCGGTAGCGACAACAACGGTTGTTGTAAATCCAATTCCTGCAACTCCAACTGCAGGAAGTAATTCTCCAATTTGCGTGGGAGCAACTTTAAATCTTACAACACCGGCAGCTGCAGGGGCAACCTATTCATGGACTGGTCCGAATAGTTTTTCTTCAGCCTTGCAAAATCCATCTATAGCTGGGGCAACGGCATTAGCAACAGGAACATATTCAATTACTGTTACAATAAGCGGATGTACTAGTGCAGCAGGAACGGTTGTGGTAACAGTAAATGCAACACCGGCTGCACCAACAGCTGGAAGCAATAGTCCGCTTTGTGTTGGTTCAACTTTAAATTTAACAGCAAGTAGTATTGCAGGTGCAACGTATAGCTGGACCGGACCAAATAGTTTTTCTTCAACATTACAAAATCCAAGTATAGTTGGTGCAACTGCACTTGCCGCTGGAACCTATACTGTTGTGGCAAATAATGGTTGTGCAAGTTCTCCTGCAACAACAGTTGTTGTTGTAAATCCAATTCCTTCAGCACCTGTAGCGGGTAGCAATAGCCCAATTTGTTTAGGCGGAACGTTAAATCTTACAGCAAGTGCAATTGCAGGAGCAACATATAGCTGGACCGGCCCGAATAGTTTTTCATCCGCAATACAAAATCCAAGTATAGCAGGCGTTACTCTTTTAGCAGCAGGAACATATTCTGTTACTGCAACTGTAAACGGTTGTACCGGGGCTGCAGGAACCGTAACAGTAATTGTAAACACACCTCCTTCTTTTCCTCCAACAACAGGAAGTAATAGTCCAGTTTGTACAGGAACAACATTAAATCTTACAGCGACTTCTGTTGCCGGTGCAACTTTTAGCTGGACGGGACCGAATAGTTTTTCATCCACCTTACAAAATCCTTCTATTGCAAGTGTTACACTCTTAGCAGCTGGGACATATTCTGTTACGGCAACGGTTCCAGGTTGTGCAACAAGTCCTGTAGGAACTGTTACTGTTGTTGTAAATGCAACGCCTGCAGCTCCAACAGCAGGAAGCAACAGCCCTGTATGTGTAGGTGGTACTTTAAATTTAACAGCAAGTAATATTGCAGGTGCAACTTATAGTTGGATAGGTCCAAATAGTTTTGTTGATACGAACCAAAACCCTAGTATTGTAGGAGTTACAGCGTTGGCTGCAGGAACATATTCTGTTACCGCAACTGTTAGTGGATGTACAAGTGTGTTTGGAACAACAACTGTTGTTGTAAATCCAATTCCTTCTACTCCTGCTCCCGGAAGTAATAGTCCAATTTGTGTTGGAGGAACAATTATGTTGACAACAACTGCTGTTGCTGGAGCAACGTATAGCTGGACCGGACCAAATAGTTTTAGTTCTTCTTTACAAAATCCGACAATACCTGGAGCGACAGTAGCAGCTGATGGAACTTATACACTTACAATTACAGTGAGTGGATGTACGAGTGCAGCTGGAACAGTAGTAGTGACTATAAATGCGGCTCCAGCAACCCCAACAGCAAGTTCTAATAGTCCAGTATGCACAGGAGATACATTATTTTTATCAGTCACAACGGTAGCCGGAGCTACGTATAGCTGGACTGGTCCGAACGCATTTGCATCATCCTTACAAAACCCTCTTATTGTAAACCCAACTGCATTAGCAGCTGGAACATATACTGTTGTTGCTAATAACGGTTGTGCTACTTCACCGGCAACAACAACAGTGATTGTAAATCCTACACCAGTAGCACCTACTGCAGGAAGCAACAGTGCGATATGCGAAGGCTCCAACTTAAATTTAACTGCAAGTACTATTGCAGGTGCGACTTATAGTTGGAGCGGACCAAATAGTTTTTCATCGGCATTGCAAAACCCAACAATTTCGGGGGCAACAGCATTAGCTGCGGGAACATATTCTTTAACTGTAACCGTAAATGGTTGTATCAGTTCTATTGCTACAACAAATGTTATTATAAACATTCCAGCAATATCTAATGCAGGAAGTAATCAAACAGTTTGTGCAAACAATGCGGTAGTTACTTTGAATGGTTTGGTTAGCGGTGGTTCAGTTACGGGTAACTGGACAACAAGTGGAACAGGAACTTTCAGTCCATCCTCTACAACATTAAATGCAACATACACTCCAAGCAATGCAGATACGACATCAGGAAGTGTGACACTAACATTAACATCAACAAATAACGGAGCTTGTGTAGCATCTGTTTCAACTATAACAATTACCATTACTGATGCACCAATTGCAAATGCAGGAATTGATCAGGCAGTTTGTATTAATAATGCAGATGTAATTTTAAATGGAACAGTAAGTATTGCAAGTGGCGGAATCTGGTCCACTTCGGGTGATGGAACATTTAGTCCTTCGGCAAGTGTTTTAAACCCAACTTATACACCGGGCTCTGCTGATTTAGCAGGAGGAATAATTACTTTAACATTAACAACAACTGGAAATGGAACCTGTTTAGCTGATGCTGATCAGATGATTATTACAATTACTGCTGCACCTACAGCAAATGCAGGCCCTGATCAAATACTTTGTCAATCATCTCCTAACGCCTCATTAAATGGAATAATTACTGGAGCACCAACAGGAATTTGGACAACATTAGGAAGTGGAACATTTTCTCCTTCCGTTACAACCCTTAATGCAACCTATATTCCAAGCACAGCAGATACAGCAACAGGAAATGTTACATTAATTTTAACTTCCACAAATAATGGAGGATGTAATCCTGTATCAGATACAATGTTAATTTCTTATACGGATATTCCTGTAGTTTTTGCAGGAGCAAATCAAACAGTTTGTGCAAATAATGCGAATGTTAGTTTGAATGGAGTTGTTTCAGTAGGAAGCACAACAGGCATTTGGACGACATCAGGGAGTGGTACTTTCAGCCCTTCTGCAACAACTCTTAACGCAACTTATATTCCAAGTGCAGCTGATACTTTAGCAGGAAGTGTTATACTAACACTTAGTTCAACAAGCTCTTGTGTTGTAATTACAGATAATTTAATTATAACCATCACAGATGCTCCTGCTGTAAATGCCGGTGCAGCTATTTTTGTATGTGCAAACAATGCAGATGCAAATTATTCTGCAACAATTTCCGGAGGAAGTACAACAGGAATTTGGACAAGTTCCGGCTCCGGAACATTCAGTCCGGATAACATAAGCTTAACAGGAACCTATACGCCAAGTGCTGCTGACACTAGTGCTGGAACAGTTTATTTGATACTTACTTCAACTGGTAATGGTACTTGTAATGCTGTAGCTGATACAATATTATTAACCATTACTCCGCCACCAACTGTTTTTGCAGGAAGTGATGCAAGTGTTTGTGCGAATTCTTCCTTAGTATTAAGTGGAGGAATAATTGGAGGAGCAGGAACTATAATATGGACAACAAGTGGAACAGGAACTTTTTCTCCTGATGCATTCGCATTGAATGCAACATATACTCCAAGCACTGCCGATACAACATCAGGAAGTGTAACATTAACAATTACATCAACAAGTAATGGAGGTTGTATTGCAGCTACTGATCAGGTATTCGTAACAATTACGGATGCTCCTACTGTTGATGCAGGTCCTGATCAAACTGTTTGCGGAAACAATCCTTCTACCAATTTAAGTGCTCTGGTTAATATCGCTACAGGTGTTGTGTGGACTACTTTGGGAGATGGAACATTTTTTTCAACAACATCATTAAACACAACTTATGCTCCGGGTACAACTGATATAACAAATACAAGTGTAACACTTATCGCTTCGAGCACGGGTAATGGAACGTGTGTTGCTGTTACCGATACAGTTGTGATTTTAATCGGCCCTGCTCCTATAGTAAATGCAGGCGCAAATATATTTATCTGTACAGGAACAACAACAGCGAATTTAAGTGGTAGCGTTTCAGGAGCTACTACAACTGGAATATGGACGACTTTAGGAACTGGAACATTTTCTTTGGATACAGATTTAAATGCGACATATACATTAAGTACAGCAGATACAAGTGCCGGAAGTGTGATGGTGATTCTTACTTCTACAAATAACGGAACTTGTAATCCCGTTAGTGATACTGTTTCTATTACAATAACAACAATTCCAACAACTTTTGCAGGAAACGATACTTCAGCTTGTGCTAACAATTCTGTGATTGCCTTATCAGGTTCTGTGATTGGTGGTTCAGGATTAGGACAATGGACAACATCGGGAAGCGGAACATTTACTCCAAGCGATACAACACTCAACGCCTCTTACATCCCAAGTGCTGCAGATATTGCTGCAGGTAATTTTGTATTGACACTTACTCCACTTAATAGTTGTAATCCAATTTCGGATTCACTTAACATTACTATAACACCGGCTCCGATTGTAAATGCAGGAACTGATACAACTATTTGCGGAGGAACATTGCCGATTAATTTAAATGGAACAATGAACACTGTTGCAAGCGGTGCCATCTGGACAACCAATGGAACAGGAACATTCAGCCCTGACAACGTAACATTAAATGCAATTTATACTCCGGCAGTTAGTGACCCTGATACTTTGATATTTGTATTGACAACAACAGGAAACGGATCATGTAATGCTGAATTCGATACCATGATGGTATTTAGAAATGTGCGACCTACTGCTGCATTTACCGTATCCAATTCTTGTGTAGGACAAGCTGCATTGTTCACTGACACTTCAAATCCGAATGGTGGAACAATCACATCATGGGCTTGGGATTTTGGAACAAGTACATCGTCACTTCAAAATCCTTCTCTTGTTTATGCTACAACCGGAACATATACGGTTAGTTTAGTTGTTTCTTCCGGATTGGGTTGTACAGATTCTATAACAAATACAATAACGGTAAACCCACTTCCAACCGGAGCATTCTCTTATGTTGCAAACTGTCAAAATGATGTTGTTGCATTTACAAGTTCCTCCTCAACGAATGTAGTTTCATGGGCTTGGAATTTTGGTGATGGTAATACTTCTATATTAACAAATCCTACAAATTTATTTGACAGTGCAGGTGTGTACTCAGTAGTGTTGACTGTTGTTTCTGATTCGGGTTGTACAGCAATTTCCACTCAGCTTGTAACAATAAATCCTACGCCACTTGCAGGTTTTACAGCACAGGTAAATTGTACTTCATTAACAGTTAATTTTACTGATACTTCATCAATAAGTTCAGGAACAATTGTTTCATACAATTGGTCTTTCGGAGACGGAGGAACATCAACGCTTCAAAATCCTAGTTATACTTATCCCGATACAGGGTCGTACACTGTAATATTAATTGTACAATCAAACAATGGTTGTGCCGATACTGCTAGTATTTCTGTAACAACAGGAACACCAATTCTTGCGGATTACATACCTCAAGGGGGAACCTATAACGTAAATCAGATCATCAGTTTTACAAACCAATCGACTGGTGGAGTATCTTATATCTGGGATTTTGGTGATGGAAGTGCTACATCATCTATTACAAATCCAACTTATTCATTTGTCAATTCAGGAACTTATTCTGTTATCTTGTTTGCTACTAATTCTAGTGGATGTAGCGATACCGCAAGTTATGTATTTACTATTAATTCGAGCGGTTATGTTGTGCCAACTGGATTTACACCGGACGGAGATGGCTTAAATGATTTCTTTTATGTGCTAGGAAATTTTACCGACTATGAATTAAGAGTATTCAATGAATGGGGAAATCAAATTTTTATGTCGAATGAACAATACAACAAATGGGATGGAAAATATAAAGGTTTCCAACAACCAGCAGGTACTTTCATCTATATCTTCAATGGTAAATTGTTGGATGGAGAAGTGTTAAAACTAGAAGGTGAAATTAATATTATCAGATAATATTCAAACTATAAGAATATGAAAAACAAAAATCTAATAACGGTATTTATCTGTATTGCTATTATTACTTTTTCAAAAAGTATAAATGCACAGGATTTTCATTTGGCGCAATACGATGCTTTTGCGCTTTATCTTAATCCAGCACTTACTGGAAGTTTTTCTGGTGAAGATGCCGACTACAGAGCTAGTACTATCTATCGTTCACAATGGCGTTCACTATCACGCAAGCCATTTGCAACTTATGGATTGGCATATGATATGCCTTATAAAAAATTTGGAATTGGTGCATACATTTTAAATAACAAATCAGGAATTGCAAATTTCAACACTCTTAATTTTCAATTATCAGGTTCCTACTTTATCACAGATCCTAAAAAGTCGCCTCACACTTTAAATGTTGGTTTACAAATGGGCTTATTTTATAAAAAGTTTAACCCCGATAATTTATTGTTTGAAAGTCAGTACGATAATTCAACAGGAACTTTAAATTCTGACATTTCAAACGGTGAAAATTTTGATCGCACAAGCCTAGTTAAATTTGACGCAAACCTTGGTGTATTTTATCAGTACAAAGATGAAAACAAAAAATATTCACCCTTTGTTGGAGTTTCAATATTTCATCTTTCGCGACCTTCTGAATCTTTTAGCGGAGAAAAAAACTCAATACCTATGCGTTTTAGCGTAAACGCAGGAAGCGAATTTGTTGTAAGTGAAAAAGTTAAAATCACTCCAACTATTTTGTATATGAATCAGGCAAATGCAACTGAATTAAATGTGGGTGTAGCCGGAACCTACAGAATAAAAGAAAAAAACGATCTTTTGTATGGTCTCAATTACAGAGTGAAAGATGCAGTTATAATTCATGCCGGATTAAAGAAAGACAATATTATTTTAAGAATGAGTTATGATCTAAACGTTTCTTATTTATCTGCGTATACAAATCGCAGAGGTGGATTTGAAATTTCTCTTATTGTTTTTGGAAAGAAAAATGAAAATCCATTTAAATCAATGGCATCATTTTAAAAGAAGGAAGTTCTAGTTTTTAAAAAGGTCAAACCTTATTTCAACACAGGTTCCATTTTCGGAATAACTAACCAAATCGGCTAGTTTATGAATCAAAAATACGCCTCTTCCATTGGGTTCACCAATTCTTTCTGGACTGGTTGGATCGGGCACTAATCTATAATCAAAACCTTCCCCTTCATCCTTGATTGTAAAACATAAATAATGATCTTCCTTTGTTTCTAAAGTAAGACGAACCTTTTTTGCTGGATTAAACTTATTTCCATGCTTGATAGCATTTGATACAGCTTCATTTAAAGCAATCCAGATGTAGTTGCAATTTTCTTCAGAAATAGCATACTCTGCTTTTGCCTTTAAAATTAGGCTTTCAACAGTTTTCACACTTTCCAAATTAGATTCTAAAACCATTTTTTGAGAAATGGATTCAATATCAATATAACCGAGTAGCATTTATTTAAATTTTAGCTAAAATATAATATTCTCATTAAAAAACAAATTTTTTAGAAAACCATTTTATCACATAAAACACTTTATATTAGCATTCGAATATGCTATTTGAAGACACTTATTTAACCATAAAACAGCCCACAGAAGGCTTATACAAAGATCGGGGAAGTAAGTTTTTAGCTTTCGCGTTTCCAATAGGCTCAGAGGATGAAATCAAAAAGCAGTTGACCTCACTAAGAAAGCTGCACCCAAGCGCAAATCACCATTGTTATGCCTTCCGCCTAGGTGCTGATAAACAATCCTACAGGACAAACGATGATGGCGAGCCTTCCAATACTGCCGGCAAACCCATATTAGGACAAATTCAGTCGAAAGACCTTACCAATATCTTGGTTGTGGTAGTCCGTTATTTTGGCGGAACACTTTTAGGAGTAGGCGGTTTAATAAATGCTTACAAACTTGCTGCATCAGAAGCAATTCAAAATTCCGATATTATTGAAAAAACGGTGAATGATGTTTATCAAATTCAATTTGATTATTTGCACATGAATGATGTGATGAAAATAATTAAAGATTATGATATTAAAATTCTTTCTCAGGTTTCTGAATTAAGTTGTTCTATCAAATTTAGTCTGCGCAAAAGCAATTCTACTTTAGTTTATGATTTGTTGAAAAAGATTAGTGGGTGTAATATTATCTTTTTGAGAACGGAATAAATGGAACGCGGATTGGATGAAAAAAAGAGATTCTCACGGATTTTTAAAATCGCCACCGCACTTCCTCTTTTTTATCCGTATAAATCTTTTTTTTCTGCGTCATCCGCGTTCCTATTCCCCAGATTCGTATATTCGTTTAAAATTCGTAATCCGTACTATGAAATTACTAAAAGAAATGTGCGCCATTCATGCGCCATCAGGAAATGAAGCAGGAATGACAAACTTCTTGTTGAAGTATATTGATAAAAACAAAAAGAACTGGAAAGTAAAACCCAAAATATATTCGGGCGAAGGTTTTCAAGATTGCATTGTGCTTGTTTTCGGAAAACCTAGAACAGCCATTTTTGCTCATATCGACAGTATTGGCTTTACTGTTAGATATGGAAAACAATTGGTTAAAATTGGCGGTCCGCGTTTAATTGATGGAATGGAATTGGTTGGTGAAGACAGTCAAGGAAAAATTGAGTGCAAACTTACTGCTGACAAACAAGGTAATATTGCTTATAAATATAAACGCGATATAGAAAGAGGAACCGAACTTACTTTTAAACCCAACTGGCGAGAGACAAAAGATTTTGTTCAATGCTGTTATATGGATAATCGCTTGGGTGTATGGAATGCTTTGCAAGTAGCCGAAACATTAAAGGACGGAGCAATTGTTTTTTCTTGTTATGAAGAGCATGGCGGAGGAACGGTTTCTTTCATTCAAAAGTTTTTGCATGAGAAATACAAACTGAAACAAGCAATTATTTCTGACATCACTTGGGTAACAGAAGGCGTTCCTCATGGTAAAGGCGTTGCTATTTCTTTAAGAGATAGTTTAATTCCAAGAAGAAGTTATTTAGATAAAATTATTTCCATTGCTAAAAAAACAAAAATTCCTTTTCAATTAGAAGTAGAAGGAACTGGAGGAAGTGATGCAAAAGAATTACAAATGGCTGAATATCCTTGGGACTGGTGTTTTATAGGCGCTCCAGAAGACAATGTTCATACTCCTGATGAGAAAGTACATAAAAAAGATATTGATGCAATGGTAAAGCTTTACAAAGTATTAATGGAAAAACTATAATTTTAGCTAAGAATACTCTACCTCTTTTCAGATGAATAATTTAGAAACTTTTGTGGCTGTTACCACATTATTGCTAATGCCGATTTACAATTTATCGATGGAAAAAAAGAAGTAATTGAATTCTAAATCTTCTCCGTTTATAAACGAGTATACCCGACTAGAAACGGATAATTTTATTGCTACAAGGCTGTCTGCAGGGTATGAAGGCTAAACATGGGTAGTGAAACTGGGATTTTTTTTTGTATATTAGTAGCGCATAGCCGAGAGTTACCTGCAAGCGTAAAGACAACAACCCGACAAATCCAACTCCGTAGAAAAATCCTTCACCCCGACAAAAATTTTTACTTTATAGTTATTCCACCGCTTATTTGGCACATTTGCTTTTGCCGCTATCCCACACAAGCCGACAAAAAAAGGCAAAAGCAAAAGAGCCAAATCTCCCACCGCCCTTCAT
>ENA-ORBV01004402-ORBV01004402.1-microbial-mat-metagenome-genome-assembly--contig:-NODE-4402-length-27091-cov-6.800437_pt1 | contig 27091 bp, 22 predicted proteins | sample MGYA00237777_ERZ505514 | MGnify/ENA primary metagenome ERZ505514 (study PRJEB26160, sample SAMN06269048) | microbial mat metagenome | isolation source: Oligotrophic lake microbial mat | place...
TTCAAGCAGAAGACGGCATACGAGATTCGCCTTAGTCTCGTGGGCTCGGAGATGTGTATAAGAGACAGGAATATACCAGTATCGAGCCGCAGGATAACGGCATTGGCGTCGGGAGATGTCCAGAAGCGCCGGGCGGCGGACGGAAGATCGATAGCCCGCCCAGCCCGCGGACTCGCGGCAATTCCAGCGATTTCAATCAGTTGCGACCCATCGGACGCGAGCACCCACCCCAAGGTTGGGCTCGATAGCCGGATGCCCGGTGACTCCGCGGCTAGCGCCATCCCAGGCAGGGCAGCGAGGAACGGAAGAAGGCTCGCGATCCGTCGCGAATGTTTAGTCAACGGTTTACATTGCATTTTCGGCCCACTTAGTACATCGGGCGGGCAGCGCCGAATCTTTATGCAGTCCCGCCAACTCTACACTTATAATGATTGCGTAACCTTCCCCGGATCCCACGCGCCTATCCAAACAAGGCGTAGACTCTCTCTTCGCGAGGCTTTTCATGTCGGCATTTACAAATCCAGCACCATCGCCAGTCCAGCAACCGGAAAGACTGGCGCCAGTCGTATTGCCGCCATCCCCGAAGGGGGGCAGCGCCTGGAAGGGTTGGCTGATCGCGGCTCTAGTTGCCGTCGGAGCCTGGGCAGGCTACGAATTTGGCTATAAGCGCTCGATCGCCCAGAAGAGCGCGCAGACGTCGATTGCCGCCATTCCGGTGGTGAAAGCGACGCAAGGGAAACTGGAAGTCCGGGCGCGGATCAGCGGTTCGTCGGCGGCGCGCGAGTACGCGAATGTGACTGCTCCGATGATTCGCGGACCCGAGGGAAATCGCCCGATGGTTCTTCTGAAGCTCGCGCCTTCGGGCTCGATGGTGAAGAAGGGCGAACTGCTGGCGGCGATTGACGGCCAGTCGGTGCAGGATCATATTGACGATGTGAAAGATTACGTCGAATCGGCTGAGGCGGATGTGCGGAAGCGCAAAGCTGAGTTGGAAATTGACTGGAAGAACATGCAATTGACGCTGGCGGTGGCGAAGTCCGACCTGGACAAGGCCCGCCTGGACGCCAAGGCCGCGGAAGTGCGGACGGAAGTGGAGCGGATGATTCTGCAGTTGAACTCCGAAGAAGCTGAAGCGCGGCATAAGCAACTGCAGTCCGACGTGGAGAATACACGGAAGCGGCAGGCGGCGGAGATTCGAATTCTGGAGTTAACATGGGAGCGTCACAAACGGCATTTAGACCGGCATGCGAATGACATCGCGCGCTTTTCGATTCACGCGGCGATTGACGGATTGGTGGTCTATCAATCGATGTGGAGCGGCAGCGGGATGCGGCAAATTGAGACTGGCGACCAGGTGGCTCCCGGACAGCCGTTTATGAAGGTTGTTAACCCGTCGAGCATGATGCTGGAAGCAAAGATTAATCAGGCCGAGAGTGACCGTTTTAAACTAAACCAGAATGCGGAAATGCGCTTGGACGCCTTTAACGGACTCGTTTTAAAAGGCCACATTTTCAGCATCGGTGCCATCGCCGCCGGCGGAATGCGGCAGAATTTCTTCATCCGCAATGTACCGGTGCGAATTTCGTTTGACACGGTGGAGCACCGCCTGATTCCCGACCTTTCCGGATCGGCCGACGTTCTGTTGGAAAGCTCCGAAGACAAGGCCGTGCTGGTGCCGCTGGGAGCCGTAATGGATGAAGAAGGCAAGAGCTTTGTGCAAGTGAAGACGGCGCAGGGATTTGCGAAGGTGGAAGTGAAAACCGGTCTGCGCAACGATACCCATGCGGTCATTGCGAGCGGTTTGGAATCCGGCCAGGAAATTCGGGCGAACTACTAAAGGGCCTTAGCCCGAGCGAGCGCCTCCGCGGCGTTTACTCGTCCGAACCCAAATTCAATACTGTGCCCGCTGCCATCGTGATCGGACGCGATCCGATCGGCCGACTTTTCCAGCACGCTCTTCAGTGTCGCGCGGTCCAAATCGGGACGCACGGATAACACCAAAGCGGCCACTCCCGCCGCCAACGGAGTAGCGGACGAAGTGCCGCCAAAAGAGTTGGTATGAAGTCCATCGGCCCCGCCGGCCGCCATGAGTCCGATATTAAATCCTCGATTGGCAATACTCACATCGGTCGTAAAAATGCCTTTGATGCCGCCACTCGATGGCGCCACGATGGAGATCTGAGGCCCGAAGTTGGAGTAATCCGCCCGCTCGCCTGTATCCGTCGATGCCCCTACCGCCACCGCGTTCAGATCGCTGGCGGGAAAGCCGATAGTATTCTCGGAATCGTTTCCCGTGGCACAGAAAACTGCCGCGCCTTTCCCGCCGCGTCCGAGCGTTCCCGCGTCCTCAAGCGCTTGTTCAATATCCGGACTTGAACCGCCCGACCAGGAACAAGACAGGATGTCGGCATGAACGGCGGCATAACGGATGGCGTCGGCGACGCGCTCATCGGAAGCCAGATCGTCGGCGTGGAAGATCTTTATGGCCAGAATCCGGCAGCCCGGCGCGATCCCCACCGCGCCTCCCGCTTTGCCGGCCGCCGCGATTACGCCCGCGCAAGGCGTTCCGTGAATGTCGTTGCCCGCCATCTGATCGAACGGAAAGCGGAATATCTTCGGCCGCGGATTCTGGTGCTCGGGATGATCGGCGGCCACGAAGAAATCGCGTCCGCCCGGCGCAATCCGGCTCTTCAGATTCGGATGATCGATATCGACTCCATCGTCAAGTACCGCTACGGTGATAGTCGATTTTCCCTTCGTGATGGCCCATGCTTTCAGCGCGCGGACATCCTCACCCTTCTTCTGCCCGCCCGTGCCGCGGTTTCGCAAATGCCATTGCTGGGGATGGGGCACCGGCAGCGCCGAGCGCGTGTACTCCGATACAAAGTTGGGTGTGGCAAAGACCACCTCATCCATCTGCGCCCAATCGTTGGCCACGTCGAGCAGCTTGCCCGCCAGGTGCTTGCGCTGGACGTCGTAGGCAACTACCTGATCCTTCATGAGCGGGTTTGCCCGCCGCACTTTGAAACCATACTTGTCGAGGATCGCTTTCCGCGTTTTCGGCGCCGTCGCGGGCCGGAAGCGAATGACTATCTCGCGGCTGAACGTGCGCAATCTCCCGCTTACGCGCTCGCGCAAGACTGTTGGCGGCTCCTTGGAATGGTCTTCGACTGGGACCGGGCCTGTCTGCCGGCCGTACTCGAAGAACCCCACAGCCGCGCGGCTAAGCCGAAGACCCGATTGTCCCGTTTCACCGGTCATTCGCAGGTCTATGGCGCTCGCCGCCAACTCGACCGTTGTTTCCACCAAGTCAAGTTGAACTCTTGTTTTTCGAAGGTCAAAAATATGCATGGGCGCATTGTATCGAATCCGCCGCGAAGTTTAGGACCGGCGGTATCGCGACTTGGTATTCGCCCACGCGTTCACAACATTCTCAGCGGGAATCAGCGCCTCGATCAACTCCGGCAGATAACTTCGCTTCGCCACTTGAAAAGCCACTTGCGCCGGAACATACTCATTGCGCGACCGCACTTTGAGCCCGTGATTCTTGGCGAAGCGGGCGAGGAAAGCATCGGTCGGCCGCTCTTTAAAACGGATAGTCACTTCCCCCGTCGGAAAGTGGGGCTTACCGGTCTCATCAAAGAGTACGGGGTCAATCTCCGCCTTGCCCGCTTTCTTCTGCAGCGCTTTCCAAACCGACTTCGCATTGCCCGAATCGCCGCCGCTCAACCGCATCACCATGTCCCCGTCCTCGCCCGTATCCTCAAGCCGGCCAAGCGCGGAGAGACGTTTGGCCGTTGACTCTTTCAGCCCGGCGGCCATCCTCACAAGGAATGTGTCGCTGCTTGGGATCTGTTTACTGCGCACTATACCTCGCTTCATTCTAGTCCCGGCGCCGTCAACGCAGACCCGCCCCCGTCCCCCGCACCAGCTGCAACCGTTCCAGGATCAACCCCGCCACCTGATCGTCCGACATATTCCTCAAGTCCAAATATCCATCGGAATCGAACACCCCTTCCACCTCTCCGTCATCGGTGCGCAAGAACATAATGGTCTGGTCATCTCTTTTGTTCAAGACATTTCGAATCGCCCGCCACTCAAGCCCTGTCCACATTTTTTCTTCGTACCGGGTGCAAATCACCACCACTATCAGCTCCGACTCTTCGTGATACAACCGCTGCAGATGCGTATCCAGGTCGGGAATGGCAAACTCCGCCAGATGAAACCGGTCGTACAAAATTCTGGACTTCGTCAGCTCGAGCGCGACGCGAGTGGCGATCTCCCCCACCCGGTTCCGCGTCTCGCCGGCGAACGAAAACGCGACGGCGAATCGCTTCGGTTTTTTGGCAACCGGCATCTCCACCGTCCCGATCTCCGCATTGCGCCGGAACCAATCCAGAAAAATCGTTCCCGCAATCTTCGGCCGGTCCGGGTCCTCCACATCGTCGATGACGCCATGGAAACTCAACACCCGCAACGATTCGTCGATATGCTCCACTCTAGAGCGCTTTCGAATTTCCCGCACCGTCAATTTGCCTTCCCCCGCGGCGATCGCCCGGTACACGGCGGATCGCTCCGGCCCCATTACATCAACCCACTTCTGGAACAAGTTTCCGCGATTACGGGCGAACCGCGCCGCCGCGTCGTTGAGCATCGCCTCAGTCAAGACATCGCGCCTTTCCCAGAGCCGCTCCAAGAGATCCTGCAATATAAACGGATGCCGCCCCGACAGTTCAAACAAGCGGTTTCGGAACGCGGCTGTTAACCGCATCCGGCCCGCGGCGATTAGATCGTCCGCTTCCTTCTCCGTCAGTGGACGCAGCCAGACAGGCTCCAGTAGGTTGACCAGCGGGCTCCCTTTCGCCACCAGCCGGTACATGTCCGATCCGCCGGTCGCCACCAGCCGGAAACGCCGCCGGAAATCATCCACCGACAATAAATTCCGCAGATTTGTAAACACCTCCCGGTGTCCGGCATTCTCCAGATCCAGTCTTCCCGGTCCCTTCGCTAAGTCCAATTTGTCGATTAGCAGGACCGCTAGCCAATTGGGTCCATGCCGTTTTTCGATGGCGGGCACAGCGGCTTCGAGGCGCTTCAGAAACGCCCGGTAGGGCTGCGTGGCCGGGGCTTCGCTCCAGGGTTCAGTTCCCTCGCAATCCATCACCACCTCTCGATATAGCATTAGGAAAAATTCGGACGCCGAGTGCGGCACCTCGCCCCCGAGGTCAATTACTCGCGCGAACGCTTGCGACCCAGTCACTCCCTGCGCGATTACCCGCTCTTTCACCTTCAGCAACAACGATGTTGTTCCGCACACTGCCCCGCCCAGCACCGCGAAGCTCTTCCCGTTCCGGAAGCCATTCGTTACGTGCAGGATCTCCTCCGTGAAACCGGAGAACAGGTTACCGGGCTGAAAGCAGTTATAGGGATTTACCTCGTCGTTCATCATTAGTCCTCCTTCACGGCCAGCACGGCGAATCGCGTTCCCCGTCTCGTAACATGGCCCAGACCGGCTCTTCGAACATCGAACCGGTGTCTTCTGAAGTTGTCACCAAAACTATCATATACGTGCCGCGGGTCTTGGAGATTGAACATTCCCCGCTCCGGCGGTCGCAAATGACTTGGCATTTACACCGCGATTGCGATGCGATCTTCATGTTTGCCCACGATGAAATACAATAGAACACTTGACTCAATTACTCCAAAGCCCGGTAGCGGAGCACCAAGGGAGTGGTAAATGACGCGCCCAACGCTTGCCGCAAATTTCGCTCTGGCCGGCCTCATCGCCGCGATGGTGACGGCAGGCGCACAGCCGGTTAGCCCGGCGAAAACGGGTCCCGCCAAAGTGACCTTCCACCAGGATGTGCTGCCCATTCTGCGGACCCGGTGCCAGGGCTGCCACCGCCCGGGCGAGATCGGACCGATGCCGCTGCAGACTTACGCGCAGACCCGGCCCTTCGCCAAAGCCATCCGCGATTCTGTATTGAGGCGCACCATGCCCCCATGGTCAGCCGATCCCGGCGTTGGAAAATGGCGGAACGATCCCTCACTGACCGCGGCCGAAATTGAGACGCTGAAAGCCTGGGCTGACACCGGCGCGGCCGAGGGGCGCGCCACCGGCGCGCCGCCCCCGGCGCAGTTCGTCGAAGGCTGGCAGATCGGCAAGCCCGATGTGGTGTTCGAGATGCCGGTCAGCTTCCAAGTGCCCGCCGCCGGCTTGATCGAGTACACATACATCATCTTTCCCGCCAACTTCAACGAGGACCGGTGGATTCAGGCCGCGGAGATTCGTCCGGGGAACCGCTCCGTGGTGCACCACATTGTGGCATTCGCGCGCGAGCCAGACTCGAAGTGGCTGCGGGAATATCCTACGGGCCAAACCTTTGTCCCCGCGCCCCGGGCTGGCAGGAAAAGCCGGTCAAGCGAAGGCGACCGGCTGGAGGAAGGCTCATTGAACGATGAGCGGATTGCCAACTACGCTCCTGGAGTTTGGCCGGATCGCTTCCAGCCCGGCCAGGCGCGGCTGCTGAAGAAGGGATCCGACCTGATTTTGTCTCTGCATTACATCAGCAATGGTAAGCCTGCCGAGGACCGGTCGAGGGTGGGGCTGATATTCGCCGCTGACCCGCCCCGGCAACGCGTCTTTACCCTCGCAGCGGCAAACGGGACCTTCGTGATTCCCCCAGGCGCGGCGGATCACCGCGTTGAGGCGTCCGTCACGCTGAACTCCGACGTGGAACTGGTCTCCCTGGCGCCGCACATGCATGTCCGCGGCAAAGCGGCGGAGATGCGCGCCGTCTACCCGGCGGGCGAGCGCGAAACGCTGCTCAAGGTGCCGCGCTACGACTTCAATTGGCAACACTCTTATGAGCCGGCTTCAGCCAGGATTCTGCCCAAGGGCACCAAGGTGGAAGCGACGCTCTGGTTCGACAATTCCGCCAACAATGCCTCTAATCCGGACCCTAAGTCCGAAGTGCGGTGGGGCGACCAGAGTTCGGAGGAGATGGCCCTCGGCCTATTCATCGTCGCCTTCGATCCGAAGATCGATTTGAAGGATTTGCTGGAGGGGCCGAAGAGGCGGGCGCCCAAAGGCGTTGCGGAGGCCAAGCAGCCTTAGCCTCGTCCCGCTGACAATCTCCATCCCAGCTTTACGACGAGGGGAAACACGACCCAAAGGCTCACTTCTTGCCTTGCGGGTAAATCGTCTCGCCACGCTTGAGCATCTCGATGAAGGTCTCTATTTTCTTCTTCCGCCCGGCTTCGGTTTTCATGTTGTGAACGCGGAAGGCCAGCGCGAAGCGGTTCTGTGCGCTGAGGCTCGCCAGCATTTCCTTTGCCTTGGGCTCGGCGTCGATAGCGTCCTGGAGATCGTCGGGAACCGTCATGGCCTTGCCGCTTTTGTAGGCTCGGTCCCAGCGCCCATCGGACTTGGCCGCCTCCACCGCCTCCAGCCCGTGCCCGGTCATCCTGCCTTCCTGGATTAACCGGGCGACATTGTCGACATTGATCTGGCTCCAGATGCTTTTCCTGCCGCGCGGCGTGTAGCGCTGCAGATAGCTCTTGTCGTCAAACCCCTTGCGCACAGCGTCGATCCAGCCCCAGCAAAGCGCGGCGTCGATGGCTTCCTTGGGGGTGATCGATTTAAGCCCCGAATCCACCTTGTGGATCTTGATCCACAGTTCATCTTCCGTGTCACGGTGCTTCCCGAGCCACTTGTAGAAACTCCCGGCATCCTTGAACTCGCGGACTTTGTCAGGGTCGACTTTGACGGGCGCCATCAGACTGATCCTAACATTGGCAACGCAACCCGATATACTATGGCGGTCGAATGGAGGAACATTAAACATGCGATGCCTGATAGTTCTATCTCTGATCGCCGTGAACGCCTCGGCCCAAACGGCATCAACACAAATCCTCGGTCTCGTAACCGATGCCTCCGGCGCAGTCGTCCCCGCCGCCGTGATAACCGCCAGGCGCGTAGAAACCGGCGATGTCCGTACGGCCACCTCAAACGAAACGGGAAACTACATTTTCCCCCTCGTCGACTCCGGTTCCTATGAAGTCACCTGTGTCGCTCCGGGCTTTAAGACCGAGGTCCGCCGCAACGTCACCCTGGAGTTGAATCAGAAAGGCCGCATCGATTTTCAACTGCAAGTTGGGCAGCAGGCCGAGCGCGTCGAGGTATCGGCCTCCGCCCCGTTGCTCAAGACGGAAGACGCCACGCTTGGCTCGGTGGTGGACCACAAACGTGTCGTGGAACTTCCGCTGAACGGGCGCAACTTCGCCCAGGCGGCCACGCTCATGCCCGGCGTTGTGTACGGTTCCGCGCGCATGGGCGTCGACGGCCAGCAGACTATTGGAACGCGCGCCATGCCCGGTCAGATCGTCGGTCTATCCGCCAATGGACAGCGCGACGCCAATCAGAACATCACCCTCGATGGCGTCTCGGCCACCGACGGCTTTAAGTCGTCCATGCTCTTCGTGCCCTCCATCGAAGCGATCGAAGAATTCAAGATTCAAAGCGCCGTCTATTCCGCCGAGTACGGAATGAACTCCGGCGCGCAGGCCAATGTATCGATCAAAAGCGGCACTAACCGCTATCACGGCACCGGTTTTGAGTTTCTCCGCAATGACACCTTCGACGCACGCGGCTTTTTCCTCGCCCCTAATCAGCCGAAGAACAAGTTGCGGCGCAACCAGTTCGGCGGTCTCTTTTCCGGCCCCATTATAAGGGACAAAACCTTCTTCCTGGTGAACTATGAAGGCCGCCGCGAGCGCCGCGGAACTCCCTCCAGAGCCACCGTTCCAACCGTCGCCATGCGCAGCGGCGATATGTCGGAGATCATCCGCCCCGGCAACCGCTGGTATCCGAACGATGCCAACCCCGCCGTCAATCGCGCTATCCGGCTTCCCGGCGATGCCGTTCCGTTCCCCAACAACATCATTCCCCGCACCCTCATCAATCCCGTCTCGCTGAATATTCTCACCGCCAAAAAGGGCTCTCCGCTGCCAGAGGGCGGCTTCATGCCCTTGCCCAACATGGACGACGTGGCCTTCGCCAACAGAGACCCCCAGAACCTTGCCGGCTCCACCGATCAGGAACTCGATTCGAACCAGTTCCTCACCCGCGTCGATCACCGCTTCAACGAAAACCACCGCCTCTTCGGCCGCTATGTCCTGGTGCCTTCCCGCTGGCTCAACCAGCCCCTCTTGCGCGTCAACCAGTTCACCACGCAGTTCCGCGCCCAGAACCTCGGCGTCGGCCACACCTGGATGGTCAACCCGCGTACGCTGAACGATCTCCGCGTCGGCTATAACCGCATTCGCGCCAATCAGGTCGCCTTTCAGACGAACACCGATTTCACCCATCGCGACCTCGGCCTCGACATGCGCGTGACCGGCGACGGCAACCGCGTTCTCACTCCCCGCGAAGAAGGCCTCCCCAACATCAACATCACATCGTTCTCCGGCATCGGCTCCGGTAACGTCACCTTCAACACTAACGAAACTATCGAAGTGGCCGATTCGGTCTCCATCAATCGAGGCCGCCATAACTTCAAATTCGGCGGCCAATGGCGTAGCAGTCCCGTAGTCAATGAAGCGTCCAACCAGCCTCGCGGGCAGATCACCTTCTCGCCCGACATCACCGGCATTCCCGACGCATTTTCCGCGTTTATGCTGGGCATTCCACTAAACGCTAATTCAGCCGAAGGCGTTCCCACCAATGACATGCACCAGAAGAAAGTCGGCCTCTATTGGCTGGATGACTGGAAGGCCACCTCGCGCCTCACCGTCAATTTCGGCGTCCGCTGGGATTGGTTTGGAACCGTCACCGACGCGGGCGGCCGCATTCGTAACCTGTCCTTTGCCGGCGCCGATGTCCGTACCGTGAACGGCGCCATCATCCCCCTCTTGGTTCCCGATCCTTTTGTCTCTAAAGCCCTCTACGACATCAACTGGAAGCAGATCATGCCCCGGCTTGGCATCGTCTACCGCTTCTCTGACCGCATGGTGCTCCGTACCGGCTCGGGACTTTTTTACTCGCCGCAGCAAACCAATAACTTCAACATACTCGGCCTGAATCCGCCCCTTTCCGGCTCCACTGTCTTCCAGAATGACCGGACCCGCCCCACCGCAACCATTCAAAATCCCTTCGCCGGCTCCCCTGTCGGCCGCGGTCCCGCGGCCCTCGTCATGCTCGGCTGGCTGCAAGCCGATCGCGACAACCGCTCCATGTATCTCAACAACAAAATCTGGCAATGGACCATGGAATTGGAACGTAGCTTCGGACAAAATTTCGTGACCGGAATCGCCTACGTCGGCAGCGCCGGATCCCATCTCGACATGCCTGTAATGAACTTCAACAACCCCGACCCAGGCCCCGCCGCGGTGCAAGGCCGGCGGCCCTACCAGTTCTACGCGGACTCCCGAAATCCAAATATATTGCTGCCGCTCGGCACCGTGCGCCGCCTCGAATCCTGGACCAATTCGAACTACCACGCCCTCCAACTTCGAGCGGAAAAACGCTACTCCCGCGGGCTGACCTTCACTGCATCCTTCAACTTTCAAAAGGCCATGTACATCGGCTATGGCGTCAATGAAGGTGGGCCCTACGGCAACTCCTTCACGCAAAATCCGCGCGACCGCCTGGCCGACTACGGCCGGTCGCAGATCGACCAGAAGTTCCGCTTCGTTCTTTCACAAATCTGGGAAATTCCTTGGCTCCGAACTGCCCCCGGCGTCAAAGGCTTAGTGCTCGGCGGATGGGCCATTAACGGCATTGTCCAGCTCACATCGGGGCTGCCGGTCACTGTCTCGCAAATCGGCGACTCGCAGAATACGGGGCCTTCCTCCTTCGCCCGCCCCCATATTGTGCCCGGCCAATCCGTCGGTCGCGTCTATGAAAGCCGCACTATTGAACGCTGGTTCAACACCGCCGCCTTCGTCCGCTCGAAGTGTAACGGCTGCGCCGGCGAGGGGATTTACCAGGGGCCACTCGGTTACGGCAACGCGGGCGTGTCGCTCTTCGACGCGCCCGGCCAAAAGACCTGGGATTTCGCTCTGTTCAAGGAGTTCAAACCCCGGGAAGGCCACCGCATTCAGTTCCGTTATGAGGCCTTCAATTTCCTCAACACGCCGCAATTCAGCGCGCCTTCCCGTGCTCTCGGAGCCGCCGATTTCGGCCGCATCAACGGAACTGTTACTAACAATCGGGAAATGCAGCTCGGACTCAAGTACATCTTTTGAAAAGTCTTCCGCCGGGCCGCGCGAAACGCACCCGCTCCCCCTGTCGACGCGTGAACGCCGCGGAATCGCGGGCATTGCGACTTGCGCAACTGCCCTCGATAGCTTACTTTAGGGTTGTGACCAGCGATCAAAAAATCCTGCTGGACGAGGCAATCTGGGTGAATCCGCAGCGTATGAGCGGCGCTCCTTGCTTCCGGGGTACTCGTGTTCCCATTCAGAGCCTCATCGACTTTCTCGAAGATGGCGAAACGATCGACGAATTTATCAAACTTTACCCCTCCATTTCACGCCACCAAGTGATTGCAGTCCTTGACTTCGCCAATAGCCGGCTTCTCGAGTGCGCGTCCTCATTGACGAATGCGTAGACCCGCATGTCGCGTCGCTCCTCGGTGATGTTGAAGCCGCAACCGTTCACCAGCAAGGTTGGGACAAGCTCCAAGACGGCCCACTATTAACCGTCGCTCAGAAAGATGGTCAGGTTCGGGGGGCCAGGCGGTTCTTGCGCCAGAGTACAAGTAGTGAATGAGAGGGCCAGCAACAAAGGTAGTTTCATACTGGCGTATGCGTAAAAAGTCGGCGGTTATATGAAAATTTCTGGCGGATCGCCATGGTCAGCTTAGGGCTGTCCGGCCGGAAAACGTCATTGATCCCGCTGGCAGTTCCAAGCGCATCCGTTCCCCGATGAACTCGGCAAATGGCCTGATGTCGTTGTCAACGCTTGCACGGTCCAGCGCCGCCAGATACGGTACCCGGTCGTCCACGCGAATGATCGTCCACGGATAACCGCCCGAAGCCAACATAGCATTCATCAGAAACCGCGCCACACGTCCGTTCCCGTCTGGAAAAGGATGAATATATCCCAGCATCCAATGTCCCAGCACGGCGCGCACGCCGGCGTCCGTCTCATTCTCCAGCAAATCGAACAATACCGGCATCGCGTCGCGGACCGCTTCCCACCGCGGCGGGACGTACCGCGACCCCCGCAGATACACCGGCTCATTGCGGTACCCCGCCAACGCCCCCGGACCGATCATCCCGGCAATCACGCACGGCTGAAACATCTCCCGGTACCAGACTCGATGCTCGTCCCGGACCACTTTCCCCGCGTTCGATCCCCCGATAATGGCTGCCACATCGCCCTTCACCACTCGAAAAGCCTGCCAATACCCGCGCGCCGCCAGCGCATCGCGATTCTCCCGGTCGGCACTGTGATTCTCCGTATTCCAATTGCCCTCCCGTACGCGCTCTATCAACTCCGGCGTCACCGTATATCCCTCAATGGAAAGTGAATGGTACGCGTCATTGCGGTACGTCTCGTCGATCACCCGCAGATAGTTCTCCGTATCCCCGGGAAGGCCGGGCGCCTCCGGGAAAATGTCCAATACCTTTGGCCGCATTGAGCCCCACAACGTCCGGATTCGTCCGGCAATCGGTGGCTCGGCTGACACCGCCGGGGCGGTCAGCCGTTCTCCACCAAACGGATCGCTCTCCCTTACCTCGTACCCGGCGGCTTTCATCGTATCGACGATTTCATCCGCTACCGCCCCCCGGTTAACTGCTCGCAATGCTCCCGCCAACCGCCCCGCGACAACCGAATGGCCGCCGTCAAGAAGTCGCCGTATTATCTCCGATGCGTCGCCAATACAAGTTAATGTTGTTCTAATCTCGATTGGATGGCGAGTGAAAAATGCTTCCGAAACCCGAATCAATGCGGACTCTGGTACGATAACCCGCATTCTGTCCCGCACTGCCAGGTCGGTAGCCTCCGGCATTCGCGGCACTTTCAAATCGTACATTGATGTGCCAAACTGCAGATCCACACGGTTGTTCGCCCCCTTCAGACTATTGATCACTACCTGCGTGGGAATCACCGTGTTCTCCCCATACAACAGAAGCGATTGTTCCGCCGAAAGGTGCCACTCGTCGCCGAAGCGTTCCTCACAATATTGTCCGCAAAACTCCCAAAAAGACGCGTACCACGACGTGCTATCGCCGTCTTGGCTACTCGGGCTGGCGGAGATAAGCCAGCCCTTCATCACCTCTCGCAGAAATCCGTTCCGCACCAGGCGCTCCCGGTCGGCGCGGCGCAGCGCCTTCGATTGGAAGACTCGCTGGCCGTTCTTCTGAAGTGCTTTCAGAGCGCTTGCCTCAAGGCAGTGTGGTACCAGTTCGTCATTCTTAGCCTCGTCGGTAATGCCTGGCTGTTCCGCCAACATTACGTTGTACGGTGCTCGGAAGGCGGCTACTTCATGTCCCAATCAAGGTGCGGGGAACTGGCGGAGAATAAGGAAGCGGCACAGGAAGTGGCTCGGCAAGAGATGATGGCGCAGAATCAGGACTTGTTCAACTCAGTGGAATAAAAATGCTCGCTAGTTACTCGTATTAGTCCCCGGTTCAGTACAAATTACTTGTCCCGGCCTATCTACAAATTCATCCATACACGAGCCTAAATTGTAAGAGTTCTTGGCGGCATCACTATAGGTAATTTGGAATCGATGTCGTACAACTCTGATTTCCTTTTCATCGGAACTCTGCTGAAGTTGCGCTGCGACCTTACTAATTGCTTCAATACTTGGGCGTGGCAAACTGCTACCTTGAATGTCACCCACTGGAATTGATTTCCACCAAAGAATGCCACTTTGCTTTTCAGTCACACGGCGAAATTCCACCGCTTTGTCAGTTCTCAGATACCCCATCTCAATCCGATGAACCGACTTAGGTTCAAAAGCGGTAGTTTTCCCTGAATTCTTAACTGTAAAGTGCGGATAAAACTGCGTTTTAAAGCCTATTTTGATAATTTCGAGGAATGGACGCTGTTGTTTCCACAGATTTCTCTCCTGCGTGCGACGATTGAAATCATTGGCAAACCATGTCACGCCCGCCGATATTAGAGCAGCAGCAATCGTCAGAAGAATGGCATATCGCTTATACCACGGCTCCGGCATAACAACAGGTGGAGTCATCGCCTTCGGAGGTATAGTATTTGAGACTGTCTTGGGCTTTGATTTGCGACTTTTGCTCATCTTAACGTTCTTAAGTAAATTCATGCTGCCACACAACAATAATTAAACGGCTGGCGTCCTACCGCCGACATCAATGCCAACCGTTAGTGCTTCCCTAGTCGCTTCGTCTGCTGTTCAAAATAATCCGCCACCGTATTAGCGATAGTATTTATGGATTCTTCATGCCTCTCCAAAGCCTGAAGTATTACAGCTTGAGACTTTATCAACTCCTCTACTTCCTCTCTATCCTTGCCATGAGCCTCATCTGTCATGTCTAATTGTGTCTGTATCAGATCTACGGCTTTGATGAGTGCCGTAACATTATCCGACAACGGCACCATTGCCTCAAACGTCTTAGAATATGTTTCTAATGCCCTTGCTGTCTTCTGATGGCCTTCAAGTAATACGTTGATGACCTGTAGCATGCCCTCAACATTCTTGTTCAAGGTATTGAAATGTTCGTCAGAAACCATTTAACCTTTGTACCCTGTCCCCTTGCCGTTTGCAAGGGGTGAGTATTAAAATGAGGCACCCCATCATGCTTGAAACGAAAGTCTGCCGATACTGCAAGTCGGAAGTACCGAAAGACGCCATCACCTGCAAGTTTTGTACGAAGGACATCGGACCTGGCTCGGCCCTGAAAGAAACGGGGCAAGCGATACAGGGCTGTGGTGCCATTTTGACGCTCCTTATTACAGTGCCGATTGTTCTCTTTTTCCTATTCGCTAAATCCTGCTGACCTTGTGCCCTCGGGCTACCCCCGAGTTCATAAGGAGGAAAATGTGCCTGATAAATATCTCGCATACCGAAACGTGCCTTTCCCCGTGGTCGCCACGGCGCTCGGCATTGACGTTAACCAGTATCGGCGCAGCAAAGACGAGTTCGTCGGAGCCTGCCCGATTCACCAGAGCAAAACCAACAAGAACTGCTTCCGCTATCACGACGATGGCCGGTACAATTGCTTCTCGCAGTGCTGTAAGGGCAAAGGCGCTCTTGATTTCACGAGAGCCGTCCGCCAATGCTCATTTACTGAAGCTGTAGCCTTCCTGGAGCCGCTTATCGGCCAAGGGACGGCCAAGGAGGCGGCCAATGAAAAAAGCTCCGTCATGGGGCATTCTGAGGCGTCGGGTGAACTGAAACCCTTTGTCGGCAAATATGAAAAGTTTGCCAAGCCCTCGGCCTGGCTACAGGCTCGCTGCCCGGATGAAGCGGTCTTGAAGCGATTTGGTGTTTTCTATTACGAGAACAACGCCCTCAAGTCGGCGGTTAATGGCCACGTTCTCCTTCCCATACGGGATCTGGACGGCGTGTGCTATGGCTACTTAGCTCGCAATATCGGAGAGGTGACGGACACTACTCCAAAGTATAGGTTGCCCGCCCAATTACCGAAGAGCCGCTTTCTTTTTGGTTCTGACCAACTTCATACTTTCGGGACTCTTCCATTGAAGTACGTTTTCCTTGTTGAATCCCCACTATGCTGTCTACACTTCGCTTCTCTCGGGATTCCCTGTGTTGCGGCGTATGGCTGGGCCGTGTCAGACCAACAACTAGACATTCTTTGCCAGGTTGCTCGCGGTGTAGTCTACATAGCAGACAAGAACAAGTTTGAAGACAGCCGTCCACAAGCTGCTCGTATTGCCGCTCGCCTATGGGTGAAAGCCCCGCCGTTACCGGAGGGTGTGGAAGATCCTGAACAGCTTGACCGTGAGGCAATACTGGCGCTGCTGCGTTAAGCACAGCGTTGTAGTGTTTGTTATCACCGCTGCCTTCGCCTCGGCTATTGCTTGCATGTCGCTGTCGGTCACCTGGCCAACAGCCTAGTGGTAAAACTTGGCAAACTGAATTAACTCTTCGGACACTTTGGCTTCTAGTATGGGGTCACGCATATGGGTGTGGGGTTAAGGTTAGCTAGGAGGCGGCAGTGATTGGCCTGCCGCCTGCCTCTCAGGGATAGTTTCCGGGCAAAAAGAATACTTAGGCGGGTTTAATTAAACCACTGGCTCAAACAAATACGGGGTACCACATTGATCAGGGTACGCCGTATATGTCCCGTCGCGCCAATCGCGAATAACGTGACCGTTGTTCATATACCCAGTGCATGGCAACAGTTCATCATCGAACTCTCTCCATGCGGGCGGACAGCGATACGGCAAGTTTTTGGTGGGGTTTACGCATCACGACGGACCTATCCAAGTTTATTGCGTTGCACCAACACAAGTCAATAATGTCAATCAGAAACAAGTAAATTGTGTTGTATTAATACGAGTCTATTATGCTGTATCAACGCAAGTCGATTGCGCTTCATCGTCCACCTCTAACCAACACGTCTGCCCTGACCGGAACCAGCGGCACCCGAACAGATCCCGCCGTCCACCCAAACAAACAACCGGTAATTGGCCCGCAAATTCGCCCCTGGCACGGCCCCATCCCGCACCGCGTCTGGAGTTTAGCCTCACGCCATTCGCGATAAGGCTGCAACGTCTCATACGACACATCTTCACACCGGCAGACCACCGTCCCAGGCTCCGCCAAATCAAAGAGCCGCGGATCCAAGTCAAACGCCGCCGCCAAGTCCCTCACGAAAGCGCCCGTACGCGTCCGCCGCCGAACAGCCTGCCCGGTTGCCGCCGATCCCGCCCGCTCCCCCTCCTCCAGAGCCTTGTCTAATCCCCCAATTCCCGTCGGCTCCCCCACGCAATAAACTCCCTTGATCGTAGTCTCCTGCCTGCTGTCAACCGCCACAAAACCGTCGTCCAAACGGCACCCCAGCAACTGGGCCGCCTCCGTGTTCGGCACAAGTCCAAATCCACAAGCAAGATAGTCGACAGCCAGGATCTTGCCGTTCGACAACGTGACACGCCGCCCCGCCGCAAAACGAACAGGCCAGGTGCCAGTCCAATACGGCACCCCAACCAGCCGGGCCCGCAGCCCGATCGCCTGCGGCAGCTTCGCCGGATAGCGCCGCAGAAACCGCAGAATCCGACCCAATGGCGCCTGCTCCGCAATGCCAACTACCCGCGCCCCCTGCTTTCGCAAAGCGGCCGCAACCGCCACCAACAGCGGTCCCGACCCTGCAACCACAACCCTCTTCCCCCGTACGGAAAGCCCGCTCTTCACCAGCGCCTGCAGGCCGCCCGCGCCAAACACGCCAGGTTCCGTCCATCCAGGGAACGGAAGGAATAGTTCGCGGGCGCCCGTCGCCAAGATCAACCGGGAACCTGCAATCGCCCCATGCAAATCCGTCTCTAAAATGAATCCGGCCCGCACATCAAACACCCGCGTCTGCGAAAGAAACCGCGCGGACGGCGGAATATCGATCAAAGCTGAACCCCGCCAAATCTGCCCGCCCGCCGCCGGATTGTCATCGATCAGAGCGACACTCGCACCTGTCCGGCAAGCCGCTCGCGCCGCCGCCAATCCTGCCGGTCCCGCCCCCAATATCACGACGTCAAACTTCATGTCGTCTTCACCTCCATCCCCTCACGGCACAGCGTCTGGCACGCCAGCCGATGCGCCTCACCGTCAATCGTCACCCGGCACTCCATGCAAACGCCCATCCCGCAGACCGGCCCGCGCGATTCCCCCGCAACCGAACTCCGAAACCGGGCAACACCCGCGCCTAGCAGTGCCGCCGCCACGCTCGTTCCGTCCGCCACCACTATCTCCCGTCCGTCACACCGAATCTTAATCATCAAATCGCTCCACGCGGTAAGGCCCCGCCGGAATCGGCGAAGGCCGACCCAGGATCTCCGCCGCCAAAATCTTCGCCGTGCCTAACGACGTCGTCACCCCCAACCCCTCATGCCCCGTCGCCAAATAAATATTGCCCCGCAGCCGCCCAATCATCGGCAGCTTGTCCGGCGTCGAAGCCCGAAATCCCGTCCAGGTTCGAATTACACTGCAAGCCCGCAACCCCGGCATATATTCAAAAGCCCGTTCCAGCATCCGCCCCAAAATAGGCGTCTCCACCTCATACTGCCGCGAAGATCCAATCAGCAACTGCCCCGTCGGCCGCGGCTGCACATTGAACGCCACCGACTCGGAACTCTCCCCGTGCGCGCTCCGCAAATACCCCAGCTCAACCAACTGATGGCGCACAAATCCCGGATAGCGGTCCGTGATCGCCAGATGCCCTTTCCGGGGCCGCACACGCAGCCCTGGAACGAGTTCGCCCGCCAGCGCCCCGGTCGCGCAAACCACCGCGCCCGCCTTCAAATCGTCCAAGTCCGTCACCACCGCCCGCGTCACTTTCGCTTTCGCCCGTTCTAACAGGAATCGCGTCGCCACCGGCGCGTAGACCGCCGCGTCCTGCTTGGCCAACAACCCGCCCGCCAAGCCGGCCCGCAAGTTCGGCTCCGCCTCATACAACTGCTTCTCATCCAACAATTCCGCCGCCAGCCCATTCCGCCGGTAGACTTCGTACTTCGCCTTCGCCGCCGCCAATTCCTCCCCGTCCGCCGCAATCCATAGCGTCCCGCAGGTCCAGAATTCCGCCGCCCGCGGCAACTCCTTCGCCAGTAAATGCCACAGTCCCACCGACAGCTTCGTCAGCGCCAACTCCGCCTCATTATCGTCCAGCACCACCAAATGCCCCATCCCCGCCGCGGTCGCTCCGCCGCCGGTAATGCCGCCATCAATCACCTCCACCCGCGCCCCCGCCCCAGCCAGTTCGTAGGCGCAGGCCGCGCCAACGATACCTGCGCCGACGATGATCGCGTCGGGCGATGGCGTCATGGTTGAATGCCGTGAACGAACGGGTCGCTGGGATCCAGGATCAGTTTGCCATGCGCGCTGATCCATGCCCGGCCAGTGATCGTTGGACGGATATACGCGCCGTCGGTTTGGTATGTTCCTTCAAAAATACTGCCCACAATGCTCTCCGCCCGCCACACCTCACCCGGCGCCAGTTTCCCATCCGCCGCCAGGCATGCCAGTTTCGCTGACGTCCCTGTTCCGCAGGGCGAACGGTCATAAGCGTTCCCGGGGCAAAGAACGAAATTGCGATTCCCGGCAAACAGCTCAATATGGTCGATCTCGGCGCCATCCGCTCCCGTCAATCCATTGGCCTCCAGCGCCTGACGAATGCGCCATGTCACGTCCGTCAACGCGGACACATTCGCCAACTCCAACCCCCATCCCCGTTCCTCAACCAGAAAAAACCAGTTCCCGCCCCAGGCGACATCGCCACTAACCTCCCCAAGTCCATCCGCCAAAACCGTCACCCCCTTCAAGTACCGGTAACTCGGCACATTCCCAATGCTCACGCGCCCATCGCCATGCAGCCTCGCCGTTACCGCGCCCACAGGAGTATTCAATACATGCTCGCCCGGCCCAATCCGTCCCAAATAGGCCAACGTGGCCATCACCCCAATCGCCCCATGCCCGCACATCCCCAAATACCCGACATTGTTGAAAAAAATCGCCCCATTCGGCTCGCACAACAACGCGCCCACCATCACATCCGAACCCCGCGGCTCATTCACCGCCGCCGACCGTACATAGTCGAAATCCCGCCGCATCACCGCCAGCCGTTCCGCGATTGAGCCTTCTCCCAGAAAAGGCCCGCCCGCAATCAAGGTCCGCGTCGGCTCCCCGCCTGTATGCGAATCGACATACTCAATCTCCGTCATAACACCGGACGCGTCGCAATCGCCTTCCGAATAATCCCCAATACTCGCTCCCGTTCCGCCCCCTCCAAAGCCAGCCGAGGAGGCCGTGTCGTCTCACTGCAAAGCCCCGTCTCCTGCGCGCACAGCTTAATGTATTGGACCAGCTTCACATGCGTGTCCAAATGCAGCAGCGGCGTGTACCAGCGATAGAGCGCCAACGCCTCATTCCAGCTTCCGGCCAGAATCAAATCCCACAGCGCTCGATTCTCATGCGGAAACGCATTCACCAGCCCGGAGATCCACCCCACCGCCCCCAGCAACGCGCACTCCATCACCAAATCATCCACCCCGCTGAAGAGAATGTAGCGGTCGCCCGTCATGTTAATAATGTCTGTGATCCGCCGCGGATTGTCGGACGACTCTTTGATCGACACCACCGTCGGCTCATCGGCCAGTTCCACAAACATCTCGGGAGTCACGTCCACCGCATAAGCGGGCGGATTGTTATAAATCATCACCGGCAACCCGCTGGCGCGCGCCACACTCCGGAAATGCGCCAGTGTCTCCCGCGGGTCGGATTTATAGACCATCGCCGGCAGCACCATCAGCCCGTCCAACCCCAGCCGTTCGCAGTCCCGGGCATACCTGCAAGCCAGCGCCGTCGTCGTCTCCGCCACGCCCGATAGCAGCGGCACGCGCCCGCCTATCGCCTCCTTTGCCGCCTCCAGGACCATCAACTTCTCGTGGTACTCATGCGCCACGTTCTCGCCAACAGAGCCCAGAACAACCATTCCGTGTACCCCGGCCTTCACCATCTTGTCCAGATGCGTTTGAAAGGCCGGAATGTCGTGCGAATAGTCCGTCTTGAAGTGAGTCGTCGCCGCGGGAAACACGCCATGCCAATTTGGTTTCGTCATAAAATTAGGGCCGCCCATAAAATCGCCAGCTCGATTGAAAATCCGGCGCCAACGGCTGCTTCAACAGGCTCGCCCGCACCAGTTCCACCGGCATACTGCCGGATTGTAGAATCGTATCGTGAAATGCCCGTTCCGTCATTTTTCCGGAAACAACTAACTCCGTATGCAACGCCCGGAATTGTAACCCCCCCAGCATATACGCAGCCTGGTACAACGGCGAGTAATTCGCCTCGAAGGACCGCCGAACCTCCGCCGCGGCGTTCTCCCGCTCATGCCCCACCCGCTCGACGAGGAAATCCACGCACTGTTGCGCCGTCCATTTTTCCAAGTGAAAATTCAGACTGAATAGAATCCGCGCGCACCGGTGCATCCGCCAGAACAGCATGCCAATCCGGTTTTCCGGCGTCCGCGGAAATCCCAAGTCCCACAGCCTCATCTCCCAATAAAGCGCCCAGCCTTCAATCCAGAACGGCGTGTAAAAGGCCCTGCGATACGGCCGGTACCGCTGCGTCATGTAGGTCTGCAGATGGTGCCCCGGAATCACCTCATGGTGAACCGTCGCGCGGGAGAAGTGAATGTTGTTCCCCCGCAGACTCATCAGCTTCGCCTCATGCGGCATTTCGGCCGCCGGAAAGCTCACAATGATCTGTTCCCCGCCCAAAAAGAACGGGCTGATCCGCTGCTCCGCCGGCGTCATCATCCGCATCCGCCAAATATCTTTCGCATACGCCGGAATGGTGACCAGATCGCGTTTCTCAAGGAAATCAATCGCTTCGAAAACCTGATCGCGAACGAGCGCCGCCTGCTGCCCCGGCGGCACATACAGGTTCTTCACGTGCTCCAACGCCCTCTTCCAATCGTCGCCAAAACCTAATTCCCGCGACGCCTTCAGCATCTCCGCGTCGCACCACGCAAACTCCTTCTCCGCGATTTTCACCAGATCTTCCGGGCTATACGGAACAATCTCAAACCGCAGTTCATCCCGCAGCGCACCGTCGCCGATCGGGTCGCCCACGATCGTATCCTTATCGGTTTTCGCCACCCCAGCCAGCTTCTCGCGAAGGTCGTCGGCGTAGGCGTCCATGGCCGTGTTCAGCTTCGCGAAGGGCTCCGCCGTCCACCAGGAAAAGCCCGGGTCATAACCGTTATAGAAGGTGTTCCATTCTTTCAGCGCCGTCAGAAACTCCCGTGTCAGCCGCGCCGCCCGGTTAGCCGTCGCGGGCTTCGTCGTTCCTTTCCGCGACGGAATCTCTTTCCTTAAACCGGCAATCTCCTTCTCCAGCCGAAACAGCGTCGCCGCGATCTTAGCGGAATCCGGCGGCTCAACCCGCACCCTGTTATCGACGAGTTCAAAGATCGCGGCCGCGAACGGCAGCAGCGGCAGCGCCTCATTCAGCCGCTGTTCGGTCTGTTCCACCCGCCGTAAGTCCAACCGGACAATGTTACTCAACAGAATGTGATCCACTTGCGCGTCATGCGGCAGCGTCGAAAATGGAATCTCTCCCAACGTTCTTAACCAGGCGTTATCAAAAGCGCGAAACGCCTTTATTCGCTGCGGCGACTCGCCTATCGTGTAATACCGCGCCAGCGCGGCCCGGTCCGTCTGGTACCGCTCAATGTGCGCTCGCAGCCCCGTACCCGTATCGAAAGAGTCCGGCGCCGTGTAAACAATCTCCTTGGTCCGGCTAACATGAGGCGGCGTCTGCGCCGGCAGGATCACCGCGCAGCCAATCAAAAACAATGGGCGAAACATATCGCCATTCTACAAAAATCGGACGTACTCACCCCCGACTAATTCGGCCATTCAATTGCATCAATCACTCATAATGAAACCCCCCAAACCAGCCGCTCCTCCCGCCGAAACCCACCAGCAGCCTACCCCGGACGGGCTGCAGCTAACCACGAACCAGGGATTGCCGCTTTCCGATAATCAAAATTCACTCAAGGGCGGCGCGCGCGGGCCTACGCTCCTCGAAGACTTCATTCTCCGCGAAAAAATAACCCATTTCGATCACGAAAGAATTCCTGAACGTATCGTTCACGCCCGCGGATCGGCGGCCCACGGTCATTTTCAGCCTTACCAGTCCATGAAGAAGGTGACGAAAGCCCACTTCCTCTCTGGCCCCAACGTGCAAACTCCCGTCTTCTCCCGCTTCTCCACGGTCGCCGGCGGCAGCGGGTCAGTCGATCTCCCCCGGGACGTCCGTGGTTTTGCCGTGAAGTTCTACACCCAGGAAGGAAATTTCGACCTCGTCGGGAACAACGTACCCGTCTTTTTCATCCAGGACGCCCTAAAATTCCCGGACCTTATTCACTCCGTGAAAATGGAAGCGGACCGCGGCTATCCACAAAACGGTTCCGCCCATGACACATTCTGGGACTTCATTTCTCTAATGCCGGAAGCGCTCCATACCGTCATGTGGGCCATGTCCGATCGCGCCATCCCGCGGTCCCTCCGCATGATGGAAGGCTTCGGCGTTCATACGTTCCGCCTGCTGAATGAGGCCGGCGAGAGCCGGTTCGTCAAATTCCACTGGCGTCCCGTTCACGGAACGAGCGCGGTCCTCTGGGATGAAGCCGTCAAGATCTGCGGCGCCGATCAGGATTACCACCGCCGCGACCTCTATAACGCAATTGATAAGGGCCATTTCCCCGAATTCGAACTCGCTTTTCAGACCTTCGATGAGGAGACAGCCGACGGCCTCGCCTTTGACGTCCTTGACGCCACCAAGATCATACCGGAAGAAATTATTCCCTTGGAGAAAGTCGGGAAGATGACGCTGAATCGCAACCCCGACAACTTCTTCGCCGAGACGGAGCAAGTCGCATTCTGCCCCAGCCACATCGTGCCAGGCATTGATTTCAGCGATGACCCTCTGCTCCAGGGGCGTCTTTTTTCCTATCTTGATACCCAGTTGAGCCGTCTCGGAAGTCCTAACTTCCATGAACTTCCAATCAACCGTCCCAAGTGTCCTTTCGCTAACATGCAGCGCGACGGGCACATGCAGATGGAAGTTCCCAAAGGCCGGACCAACTACGAGCCCAACTCGCTGGACCCCGATGGCCCCCGGGAGTCCGCCCGTCGTGGATTCCGAACGTTTGAGGCCCCGCTGGAGGGTAAAAAAGTCAGGCTCCGCGCAGAGTCGTTTGCCGACCATTACTCCCAGCCGCGCATGTTCTATCGTTCCGTAACACCCCAGGAACAACGTCACATGAAAATGGCTCTCGCCTTCGAACTCGGCAAAGTCGAGACCGTTGCTATACGCCGCCGGATGCTCGGCCACCTGAACACCATCGATCCCGAATTGGGAGAATCGGTGGCTGACAAATTAGGGATGCAGGGTGAGGCTGATGTCATTCAGCCGGCTCGCGCGCCCATTGATGTTCCGCTCAGCCCGGCGGTTCGGCTGTATGGCCGGTATGAGCCGTCCTTGGCCGGAAGAAGTGTCGGTTTGTTACTTGCTCCCGGCTTCGATCCCAGTATCGCGAAGGCAGTCAAAGCCGCCGTGGAGAAAGAAGGCGCTATGCTCACCATCATTGCGCCAAAGGTGGCTGGAGTTGCCGATTCCGCCGGCGTCAACTGGCCCGCCGACGCCGCGCTAGCCGCGTCCCCATCTATCCTCTTTGAGGCGGTTGCCATTCTTGCCGGTGCGGATGGAGACGCGCTGTTGGCCGCCAACCCCGACGCTGTCGGCTTCGTGATGGACGCCGACCGGCATCTCAAATCCATCGGTTTGTCCAATGTCCCCAGTCTTCGAAAGAAGTCCGGCCTGGAAGTGTCAGCCGGTATCGTGGATCTGGGGCACGCGAAGAAGGTCGCCGATTTTATCGGCTTCGCCAAGCTGGGCAAGGTTTGGGAAAGGGAGAAAGAACCGGTAGCATAGCGGAATGTCAGTTCCTTGGATTGAATATCATGACGGCCTCGAAGTAGAACAGCCCAATGAGGAGGAAATGATCGAAGAGATCGTAGCCTCAATGGGACGGCTCAACCGTGAAGTCTTTGACAAACACCGGCACGCCCTTCGCGACGCCCATGCCAAGAGCCACGGCGTACTAACTGGAATCCTATCTGTCTATTCGGACATACCGGACGCCTTGGCCCAAGGAATCTTCCAACGCGGCCGCGAGTATCCCGTCGTGGCTCGCCTTTCCAGCGCGCCCGGCGACATTCATTCCGATGAAATCCGCTCGCTGAAAGGTCTGGCGATCAAAGTAATCGGCGCGGAAGGAGCCAGGCTCCTGCCCGCCGCGGAAGCCGAGGTTACGCAGGACTTCCTCCTCGTCAATTTGCCCATCCTGCCATTCGGCGACGTCAAATCCTACCTGGAGTTTCAGCGGAAGAAGGAGGAAGGGGCGGGCACGAACGAGACGCCCGGCACCTTAATTCCCGGCATTGCCAGCGCGGCTTCCGAAGCACTAAAGGCCGTTGGACTGCCGAACCGGATTCTGGATGCCGTCGGCGCATCCGCCCACAATATACTCGGCGAGACTTTTCATAGCATGGCGGCAATCCGTTTCGGCAAGTATGTCGCCAAGCTAAGCGTGGCCCCATTATCCGCCTCGGTCGCCGCTTTAACCGGCCAGGAAGTGGAAATCGCCGGCAACGACTCCCGCTATCGCGACTTAGTGGTCGAATTCTTCAAAACGCAGAGCGCCACTTACGAAGTTAGAGCCCAGATGTGTACGGACATCGACAAAATGCCCATAGAGGACGCCTCCGTCGAATGGCCCGGCGATCATCTGCCTCTCGGCACCCTGACGTTTGGGATGCAGGACGCCTACAGTCCGGCCCGGCGCGTTTATGCCGACGACGTACTCTCCTTTAACCCCTGGCAGGGCATCGAAGAACACCGGCCCCTCGGTTCCATCATGCGCTCCAGAATTAGAGCCTATGAAGCATCCACGCGGTTTCGCCATGCAATGAATATGCAGACGCGCGTTGAACCCCGCGAGATCGCCGCCATTCCCGATTGACTGCCTGACGGCTATAGGTCCAACTGCGTCGCGGTGTCGAGCGCGGCACTGCTGTTTGGCGATGGAGTGATCACGCCGGCGATCTCCGTTTTGAGCGCGGTGGAGGGGAGCGGGGCTGGTGCCAATATCGCCGAACACCACACCCAGCGCCCCAAGCGACAGCAGACCAATGCCCGCCTTTGCCGAATGACCCTGGGACATTCGCACAGTATAAGCCCCCTCCGTCCCCTGCAATAAAATGCGGAATACAATAGAAACCTCATTCCATCGCTGATACTCTGTTTCTTCATGCTTCCCCTCGCCGCGATCGCGCAACCGCCTGCCCTGCCGGATCCCGATCCTCACGCGGAAGACCGCAAAGCCCTCCTCAAAATCCTCAGTGAAGTCGAAGCAAGCATCAACGCGCAGAGCCTCGACCGCATGGTTAAACAAATGGACGTGGACGCCACCGTCGTTTGGGCCAACGGCGAAGTCTCCCGCGGCCCCGCCGAGATCCTGGCCTATTGTGACCGCATGGTCAAGGGCAGCGGCCGTATCCTCACCAAATACACCATCGTGGCCACGCTCCACGGTCACGCCCGCTTTCTCGGCAATGGCGATGTCGCTGTTGCCGGCGGCGCTCTGGAAGACGAGTACACGCCCGTCATCCGCGGCCCTTTTCGTTTGAGCGGCAAGTGGACCACCACCGTCAACAACCTGCTGCTAGACGCGGCCAAGTCGGCCCTGCTTTACACTGGTGGCGGCGGCCTCCTCGCCGGAGCCCTGGTCGGCTGGTTGATTGGACGCCGCAAATAAATGCCGATCACTCGCCTCATCACCGCCGTGGCCTTAATAGCCGCCGTCAACGCCGCCGAACCCCGCCGGCCCAAACTTATCGACGCCCACGTCCACCACAATGGTGATCCGGCGTTCCTCGCGAAATTCCACGCCAAGCTGGAAGCCGTCGATGGGCAGGCCCTTCTCATCACCGCCGAAAAGGACGTGCCCAGCGTTAAGGCCTTCATCGCCGCCCATCCAAACCGTTTCTTCGGGATCGGCCAAATGCCGCTCGATCATCCCGATGCGCTCAAACTCGTCGACAACTTTCACAACGCCGGCTTCCGCGGTCTCGGCGAACTCACCGGCCCCGAAGCCGCCTACGACGACAAACGCTACTGGCCCATCTACGAGCGTGCCGAAAAATACGGCATGATCCTCATCTTCCACACCGGCATCGTCAACCGCCGTAATTTCTCCGAGCCCATGAACGTCAGTTCCGACCGTATGCGCGTCATGACGCTCGACCTAATTGCTGTCTCTTATACACATCTCCGAGCCCACGAGACTAAGGCGAATCTCGTAT
>ENA-ORBV01004403-ORBV01004403.1-microbial-mat-metagenome-genome-assembly--contig:-NODE-4403-length-27088-cov-5.493836_pt1 | contig 27088 bp, 1 predicted proteins | sample MGYA00237777_ERZ505514 | MGnify/ENA primary metagenome ERZ505514 (study PRJEB26160, sample SAMN06269048) | microbial mat metagenome | isolation source: Oligotrophic lake microbial mat | place...
GATACGGCGACCACCGAGATCTACACCTCTCTATTCGTCGGCAGCGTCAGATGTGTATAAGAGACAGGAAGATGGCGTAACGACCATCGGCCGACAACGTCGTGGTGCCGTTGTTGCTCGAGACGATGCGGTAGAACACCGGGTCGCCGTCCGGGTCGGCGGCGACATCGTCCAGCGCGATGCGCACCCGCAGGTCCTCGTGGGTGAATACGTCGGGCAGGTCGGCCGCCAGCTGCGGGCCGACGTTCATCGTGAAGCCGAAGTTGGCATACAGCACCTGGCGGTCGCTGCGTTCGGTCGTGCCGTCGCCGGTGATGTCCGTGCCGTCGCCGGCGAGCTGCATTTGCGCGCTGTCGAGCCCGTCGACCAGGCCATCCTGGTTCAGGTCGCCGGCCACCGACAGGCGCAGCGTGTAGGCGCCGTCGCCGCTTACGCGCAGCTGGTACAGGCTTTCCTGCGTGAATGCATACAAGGCCACCGTGGTGTCGCCGTACTGCTCCACGGACAAGGCCTGCAGCCCGGCCACCACCGGCGTGCCGCCGCTGCTGACTGCGACCCGCAGGATCAGCTGGCCGCCGGCGGCGCTGGCGATCTCGCTGGCGCGCACGCTGAAGGTATAGATGTCGTCCAGGCCGCCGGCCAGCACGCCGGCCACCGGGTTGGCGCGGAAGTCGGCCGCGCCGCCCAGGTCGCCGGTGATCGGCATCTGCTGCACCGAGCCGTCGCCCTGGTAGTCGATCGCGAAGCCTGGCTGGCCGATCGCCACCACGCTGGTCAGCACGCCGTCCTCGTACGCATGGCGGTAACCCAGTCCGCTGGACAGGTTGCGCACCGCCGACAGGTTGCCGCCCCCATCGTAGACATAGGTGATGGTCGTGCCGTCGGGTGCGCTGACGCGGCTGATGCGGTCCTGCGCGTCGCGCACGAATTGCAGCGTGGCGCCAGAGGCCTCGGCGGTGATGCCGTTGTCGCTGACGTACAGGCGTTGTCCGGTCGTCGTGTCGATGCGTTTCACGCCCTGGCTCGCGTCCAGGTGGTAGACAGTGCCGTCCGGTCCGGTGAGCCGGTAGTCGTGGCCGTTGAACGCGCTGTTGGCCGGGTTGTACGGCTGTCCGGTCGCGGCTTCGTAGAACTTGCCGCCGGCGCGCGTGAGCAAGGTGTTGACGGAGTCCAGCACCCAGCCATGGCCATCGTCGGCGACCCAGGCCGGCCGGTGGAAGGTCACGCTGCCGACGGTCTGAGTGACCGGCGCAAAACTGAAGCCGGCACGCTCGCCGCTGGGCAGCGTCAGGTACAGGCGGGTGGTGTCGCTCAGCGGCGCAAACACGCCCAGCTGCTCGCGCCCGGTGGCCGGCACGTTGGTCTCGATACGCACGTCGCTGCCACGCAGCGCCCAGCCCCAGCCGAAGGCGCCCTGTTGGCCGGCGTCCAGGCTGTCGTACAGGCGGGTCAGCGCGAAGGTGGCGCCGCCGAGCGCCACGTTCAGGTCGACGTCGCTGCGCTGGTAACGCCCCAGCTTGTCGGCCGTGTCGATCTCGACCTGGCGGGTGACGGTGGTGATGCGACCGCCAATGTCGCGCGCGGTCAGCTTGAGCAGGTAGAAACCGTCGGCCAGGCGGCGCGGGTCGAAGTCGGCGAGGTCACCGCTGATGCTGCTGTCACCCTGCGCCAGCGCGCTGAAATCATCGCTGCCCAGGCGGGCGATCGACAGGCTCCAGCTGTCCAGATTGCTGTCCTGCACCGAGCCGCGGATCGGCGCTGGCGCCAGCAGCCGCGTGCCCGCGTCCAGGCCGTCGAGGGCCACGGCAGGTGCCGTCTTGTCGAGCGGATCGCGCACCTTGAAGGCCGTGACGAATTCGGCCTGGACGCCGTCGGCGTCGATGGCGAGCGCGCGCACGACGCTCTTGCCGGGCGCGCCGGCGATGACGGTCGCGCGGCCAGTGGCATCCAGCGCCACCGGCTGGCCGTTCACGAACAGCTGCAGGTCGACGATGTCGGAGAAGCTGTCCGCGATCGGGTGCAGCAACACCTTCTGGCCCGGCAGGGCCGGGAAACCGGGCGTGAGCTCCACGTGGACCGTCGGCGGCACCGGGAGCAGGCTGGCACGCAGCACGATGGTCTGGCGCGTCAACGCCTGACCGTCGTCGGCGCGCAGGATCACGACATAGTCGCCGGCCTGCCCGGGGCCAGGCGTCCAGCGGAACCCGCCGGTGGCGGCATCCAGCATCGCGCCTTCGGGCATGTCGATCGCGCTGAACACCAGGCTGGTGCCGGTATCCAGGTCGGTCGCATCGACGAAGAAGGATCGTTCTTCGCCGATCAGGAAGGTGTGGTCGGATTCCTGCAGCACCGGCGCCCGGTTGACGTTGGCGACCTTGATCGTGACGTCGTATTCGACTGCGATACCCGAAGGGTCGACCGCGACGAAACGGATCACATGATCGCCGGCCTGCTCGAAGCTTGGCGTCCAGCTGAAGTTGCCAGTCTTGGGCACGAAGAGCGCGCCCTCGGGCATGCCGCTGACCGCAGCCAGCAGGATCGGATCGGCGTCCGGATCAGCAGCCACGACGGTGAAAGCGATCTCGGCGTTTTCGCGCGCCAGTTGCGCAATCATCGGAACGAACACCGGCAGCTGGTTGTTGTTGGCCACGGTGATGCGCACCGTTTCCTGGCTGCTGGCATGGCCGTCGGTGACGATGAACACCATGTCGTAGCTGCCAGCCTGGTTGCGTGCCGGCGTCCAGCTGAACTGACCGTTGGCCTCGTTGAGCACCGCGCCGAAGGGCAGGTCCCGCGCGCCGAAACTCAGGCTGTCGCCATCGCCATCGAGGCCGCGCAGCTGGAACACCAGGGCCTGTCCCTCGGTGGTTTCCTTGCCGCCGACCGGCAGCAACAGTGGCGCGGTGTTGGTGCCCCGCACGGTGACCCTGAAGGTCGCCGAGGCCGCCGTCGGCGTGGCCAGGCCGTTGTTGCCGCTGTCGGTGACGGTCACGGTCACGGTGTTGTAGTTGCCGATGTCGGCGGCGGTCGGCGTCCAGCTCACCACGGCCCGGCCGTAGACCGCGGTGGGCGCGATCGCGGCACCGGCCGGCAGCCCGGTGACGGCATAACTCAACGGGTCCTGGTCCATGTCGGACACGCGCACCGGTATCTGCATCGTTTGCCCGACCACCGCCACCACGTCGCCCAGATAGGCCAGTACCGGCGGCTCGTTCAGGCTTTCGGCCGAGACGATGAACACGGTGCTGGTGCTCTGGACCTTGGTCGGGTCGCCGTCGCCGTCATCGGTCGCGGTGAAACGGATGGCATGGTCGCCACGGTCGCCGACGCCGGGCTGCATGCGCAGCGTGCCGGTGCCGTCGCCGTGGTCGGTGAAGTCCAGGAAACCCGGCACCGGGTAACCCGGCTGCTCGTTGGAGATTGACAAGGCCAGCGGATTGCCTTCAGGGTCGGATGCGCGCACGGTGATCTCGACCACAGCGCCTTTTTGCACCGTGGTGTTGGGCACGTCCGCGAGTTGGGGCGGGCGGTTGATGTTGAGCACCCGGATCGGCACCGTGATCGTCTGGCTCAGGGCATTGCCGGTGCCGTTGCCGTCGTCCGTTGCGGTGAAGCTGACGACGTAGTCACCGGCCTGGGTGTGCGTCGGTGTCCACACCAGATCCCAGGTGCCGGTGTCGAAGATGGCTCCGGGCGGCAGGTTCGACGCGTCGACCTCGACCGTCCGCGGGTAGTTGCTGGTGGCGACCGCGTTGCCGTCGGCGTCGCGGAACGCCGGCTCGTAGAACGGGTTGTCCGGGTCCCAGGCGTAGGCCTTGATCAGCAGCGGCTGGCCTTCGTAGATCTGCCAGCCGTCCATCGGGTCGAAAACCGGCCGGCCATTGGCATTGGCCACGGTGAAGGTGGTGCTGACGGTCTTCGTCACCGTGCCGTCGCTGACCGTGAACGGGATCGTGTAGTCGCCCTCCTGGATGTACGACGGCGTCCAGGTGAACAGGCCGGTCTCGGGATGGAGGAAGGCGCCGTAGGGCAGGAAGCTGCTGGTGTAGTGCAGGGTTGCGGTCGGGTCGCCGCTGGCCTGCAGGAAAAAGCGGATCGGGTCGCCTTCGAGCACGGTGCGGTCGACCGGCTTGACCAGCGTCGGTTCCCGGTAGCCCTTGGCCACCAGCACGGTGACGGCGACCTGGCTGACAACGGTGCCGTCGCTGGAGTAGAAGCGCACATCGGGGTAGCTGCCCGCATGGCCGAACTCCGGGGTCCAGCTGAACAGCCGGGTGTTCGGGTTGAAGGTCGCGCCAGGGGGCAGGTTGTCGGCCCAGATCGTCAGCTGGTCCTGGTCCGGGTCGGTGACGACCAGCGAGAATTCCATCGCCCGGCCCTCGTGGCCCTCGACCGTTGTCGGCGTCGCGCGGAACTCGGGTGCCTGGTTGCCCTGGTCGACGTCGAGCACGAAGCGTTGCAGCGCAACCGCGCCGCGGGAGTCGAAGGCCTCGATCACGATCGCGACGGTGTTCGAAGTCCGGGCGTCCGGGGTCCAGGTCAGGGCGCCGGTCTGGCTGTCCATTTCCATGCCATCGGGGCCCGAGAGCAGGAAGTAGTAGACATCGTGCCCGTCGGCGTCAACGGCCTGTGATTGGTAGGTGAACGGGTCGCCGACACGCGCCTGCGTCGGCGGCACCGAGACGAATTCCGGTGCGCGGTTCAGGGCCGTACCGGCCGTGATGAAGGTGGAGAAGTTGACGCGGCGACGGTCCGGCGTGGCGACCGACACGGTGCGGCCCGTCGTCGTTTCGCCCGGTGCCAGGTGCCCGCCTGCCGGCAGGTTGCCCGACAGGTCGATGAACCAGCGGCCGTCGTCGGACTGGCCGCTGGTCGCGTCGGCCGGTACGCCGGCATATCCGTCGCGTGGATCGAGCACCATCAGCGCCGGCAGGATCAGCGCGGTGTCGCCGGTGTTGGTGATCGTGACGTCGTACGACAAGGTGCCGAGCTGGCGGTCGAACCGGGTCAGGCCGAACTGCACATCGAGGTAGGCGGTCAGATCGCTCAGTGCCTGGAAGCGGGTCACATGGTCGGCCAGCATCTGCTGGCCATAGATGCTGCTCAGGTTGTCGTCCAGTGTCAGCGTGTAGGTGTCCGGCAGCAGGCTGCCGTAGACCAGCAGCGCGCTGCGGTTGCTGCTGTCGTACACCACCTCCTGCACCGTGATCGCACCCAGGCCGTCTCCGACCAGCTGGTAGTTGGCCGGGTTCAGCACACTGCCGGCCAGGGTGGCGTCGCCAGCGAACATGTCCTGGTCGAAGGTCACCGTGATGAAGGGCAGCGGCAGCGGCAACACCGCCTCGTTCGGCGGGTAGGTATAAACGACCGACGGCGCGAAGACCGGGTTGAGCACGTCGACCTGGTGCGACTGGCTGATCAGCACCCTGCCGTCGCTGGTGGCGTGCACCACGTCGCCACGGCTGCCTCCACTGGCCAGCGCGACGCGGCGCAACGTGGCCACGTCGACCATCGTCAGTTCGCTGTCGGTACTGGCGGCGCCGGTGCTGGTGACGCGGCCGCTGTTGTGGGTGACGAACATCAGGTCGGCGAGCACGCTGCCGGCCTGGCCGAAGGCGATCGAGTCGATGTCGGAGTCGAACGTGAGCCGCAGCTCGGCGCGGCGGAATTCGGTGAACTGCACCACCTGGCGGCGGTCGGGCCAGGTGACCGCCCACAACTTGCCCTGATTGTCGAAGGCCAGGCTGCCCACGCGCAGGTTCTCGTCGCGGCTGTAATGCGTGAAAAGGCCGGTGGCCGGGTCGAAGATCTCGATGCCGCTATTGCTGGAGACGAACAGCCGGTCGGTTTCGGGCTCGACCGCTAGCGCGATCGTCAGCCCGTCGCCGAAGCGGTTGACGACGTCGCCGGTCGCGGCGTCGAGTTGCAGCAACGCGCCGCCACCGGTGGTGGCCCACAACCGGCCTTCGCTGTCGAACACCAGGTTGAACACCGGCTCGTCCAGGCTGGCCCAGGGCAGGCCGGCCGCGCCGCCATCATGGCCGAAGCGGAAGATCTGGCCGCGGTTGCTGCCGCCCGACACCAGAATGTCGCCGTTGGGCGCCTCGACGATGGCCATCGGCCCGATGCCGGCATGGCTTTGGTCGATGCCGGTCGCAAACGCCTGTGCGACGAACGGGCGCAGCACCGTGTCGTATTCGCTGGGCCGGGTGAACGGGTCGGCACTGGGGATGTTCTGCTCGGCCAGTGCGAACAAGGCATTGGTCGATGCAGTGGGTTCGGGTTCGGGCGCGATGCCGAAGTTCGGCGGCGTGGTGCCCGGCACCTGGGGCAAGGCGCCCAGGTTTACGTTGCCGGCGTCCGCCTGCGCATTGATGCCGGCCGCCGGCCGTTCGCGGTTGCCGGCGATGTCGGTGGCCAGCGCCAGGAATTCGTAGCTGCGCCCGGCCTCGCCGACGAACACCAGCTCACCGCTGGCGACCGGAATCTGGCGTTGCCAGATCGTGAAGTCGCCGCCGTCGGTGGCAACGTACAGCGTCAGGTGCTTGAAGCCCGACAGGTTGCCGGCGTCCAGGCTGTTCCACTGGACCGAATAACTGTCGGTACCGGAGATACGCTGCACGTCCAGTGTGGTCACCGGCGCTGCCTTGTCGATCCGTTGTTCGAGGACCAGCGTGTCTTCCGGCGCCTGGGTGTCGAACAACACCCGTGCGCTGGCCTGCACCAGGCCGTCCGGTCGTTTTTCTTGTGGGTAGTCGATCGGGAAGGTCAGGTCGTCGGTATTGCGTGCCTGCGCGGTATAGGCGACGAAGCCGCCGCCGTTGCCGAACGCGTCGTTGGGTTTGAGCAGGCCGCGGGTGGTGTCCTGCAGTACCTCGCCGGTCAGCGGGTCGATGGCCTGGATCAGCCAGGACACCGCGGCCGGGTCCTGGTACAGGTCGACGCCGGCCGATACCCGCAGCAGGAAACCACGCGTTGCCACGAAGTCGAACTCGCCCTGGAAGTTGGCACGGCCATCGGGTATGTCGATCGTGATGTCACCCACCCGGATGTCGCCGAGCTGGAAGCTGCGCGGGTCGAGGTCGGGGTCGAGTTGCGTGATCACCCGCACTTCGTTGACGTAACGCGCGGACGCGCTGCTGTTTTCGAAGTTGACTGTGTAGGGCAAGGCCTGGTCGATGGGTAACCAGCCCTGGGTGTCGAAGGTCTGCGGGCCGCTGATCGAGGCCAGTCGGCCAGCACCCGCCGCACTGGTCCGGTATTTGCTGAAGTCCAGCGTGACGAACTCGTCGCCACCGACTGCCGCGGGCCCGTTGATCTGGAATTCCGGTGGCAGGCCGGCGCCGCGGTCCTCAAAGGGCATCCACGGCACATAGACGCGGAATGCCTCGAAGTGGGTCGGCGTCGACAGGCCCATGTCGTAGTTGCTGAATTCGGGAATTGCCGGCACCGGCACCTCGCCCTGGTAGCAGTCACTCTCGCGCGGATCCCAGTATTCGATGTCGGCCAAGCGGTACTGCTCATGCCCGTACAAGGCGCGCAGCTGGTCGAAGAAACCCAGCAGATCGCCATCGGAGCGGATTTCCTGGCCGGCCGGGCCGAACAGGATGCCGGAGGCGAGCACCGTCATCAGGCTCACGATGTGCTGCTGGGTGCGGATCGGCGGCGTGTCGCCTTCGGGGCGCAGCAGTTCGGCGTCTTCCAGCGCGGCCAGGTACAGGTCGATGAAGACCTTTTCGTCCGCGGCCAGCGCCACCAGCGAACCGGGTGCGTCGGTGGATGCCAGGATGGCGGTGCGCAGGTCACGGATCTGCTGGCTCTGGAATGCCACATATTCGGCGCGGGTCATGGATGACGCGGTGGCGTAGATGTGGAAGCGAAACGGGATGAAGGGCACCACGCAGTCGTCCGGCACCGCTGTGTTCTTGCCGTACAGCTCCTCGAACGGCAGCTGGGCCATTGCGGCGCCCAGGCCGGGCTGCAGTTCGTCCGCCTTGGACTGCACGGCCGACCACCAGTCGGTCAGCCCGTTCGGGCCGTCCTCGAGCAGTGCGTCGAGCTCCGGGAAATAGTTCGCCATCTTGGCGCGGAACGCGTCGAACGCCTTCTCGTGCATCTCCTTGAGGCCGGGATAGGTCGTCAGGTTCAGGCTGAAACCACTGAATCCGTCGGCAGGCTGGTCATACAGGAATCCGGAGGTCGACAGCTGGCCGATGGTGTTGGTGATCGACTCCATCTCGACCCAGGGCACGGCGGCGTTGGCCGAGCCTTCGGCGCCTTCCGGGTTGCCGCGCACATTGGTGTAGAACTCCAGGTAGGGCAGGCCATAGACGATCGGGTTGAACAGCAGCTGCGGCACGCCGACCTCGAAATAGGTGTAGGGCGTGTCCAGGTTGGAGATGCCCTGCAGTGCCACCGAATAGGTGGCCTGGTCACCGGCCAGGATGACGCGCGGGCCGCCGATGCCGATCGTGACCTCGGGCTCGATCGCACGTTCGACCAGGAAGCGGTAGGGCAGGATGGCGGTACTGCCATCCGGGTTGATGACCTTGAGGTCGTACAGGCCGTGCGGCGCGTCGGTGAAGTCGAAGCTGGCAATGATCTTGCTGCTGTCGATCACCTTCCACGCCAGCGGTTCGTATTCGGCGATGCCGGGGCGCACCAGCTTGATGATGGCGTCTTCGTGGAATTGCGCGCCGCGGATCGTCGTCGTGACGTGTTTGCTGTCGCCGCCGGTGTCGGTGTCTACGTCGGTGATGATCAGCGGCAGCAATTCGGCCAGCAGCGTGATGTGGGTGCCGCCGGCTGGCGCATTGAAGTTGCGCACCAGCAGGTAGTAGGTGCCCGGTTCGGTGGACGGCACCAGTGCGCTCAGGCTGCTCGACAACGGGCCGCTGTAGGTCGCATCGAACGCCGCGGAGCTGGGAACCTGGTCGTGGCGCAGGAAGATCTCGTTGGCGCTGGTGTTGTCGCCGGCCGTGAGCGTCACGCGCAGCGTCTGGTCCTGCGGCACGGTGATCTTGTACAGCGTTTCCTGGCCCGACTGCAGTTGCGTGGCCAGCGGCGCGCCGATGACGAGTTCGTCGACGGTGACCTCCATCGTCGAGGCCGATGCGGTGCGGTTGTTGACCTCGTGGATGCCCTCGTGCACCTGGTTGAAGATGTCGGTGCGCACGACCACCCGGTAGTGTCCGGGCGCTGCGGCGGGCATCAGCGTATCGAGACTGATGGTGTATTCCTGGCCGGCCAGCAGCGTGCCGGAGAAGGTGGCCCGGCCCAGTGGCCGGTCGCCGATGTCCCAGACCGCGTCCTCGGACAGGAACAACGAGTCGGTCCAGCTGCCGCTGGCGGCCTGCTGCTGCTGCGGTGGCAGCAGGTCGGTGTTGTTCCTGACAGTCCAGGACAGGCTGATCGGCTGGCCGGAGCGCACGTCGGCGGGTACCGTCACTGCGGTCACGACCAGGTCGGTGGGCGGCGGCAGCTCGATCACCATCGGCACGCCGCTTACGCGGTCGTTGTTGCGTTCGTTGGCTTCGTAGACGCTGCCCGAGCTGCCGTAGCGGGTCGGGTCGGTGACGACGAAGACGTAGTAGGCTTCGGTCGCCAGGTCCGACGGCACGGTGTAGGTCTTGTCGATGCTGTAGGAGCCGCCCGCCGCCAGGCCGCCGTCGCGCGTGATGCTGCCGATGAAACGGTCGGCCCGGGTGTCGAGGAAGTCGTCGCGCGACAGGTAGACCAGATCGTCCCACTTGGCTTCCTGGACCGGCGTATCGCCGCCCAGGTTGACCACGGTGTAGCTGATCGAGAAGTCCTGTCCGCGGGTGGCGCGTTCACTGGCCACCAGGCTGCTGACCTGCAGGTCTGGCGGGGTGTAGGGCACGACGTGGATCGACGCGACCGTGATGTTGTTGCCTTCGCCCTGGAACTCGCGCACGAGGCCGTCGCCGTCGCTGTTCGGGTCGAGTCCGCGCAGGCGTGGCGAGATCGAGCTGATCGGGCTGCTCCAGCTGCTGGTGATGCCGGAGTCGGTGAACGCCAACAGGTGGTAGTTGCCGCTCAGGTCGTACGGCAGCGTGACCCGGACCGTGGCGGTGTACGACTCGCCCGGCTTGAGCTTGCCGTCGATGCGGCCGTATTTGTCGCGGATCGCGTCGAACGCGGCCTTCGATGCCACCGAGGCATCGAAGTTGTCGAGCGAGGCATCGTTGGACAGGTAGATCCGGTCGGTCCACGACGACTCGCGGGTCTCGCGGTTGCCCACGTTGGTCACGGTGAAGGCGACATCGATGGTGGCGCCGGCCGCTGCCGTGCCGGGAACGAACAGGTCGGTCACGCGCAGGTCGGGCTCGCGGTAGACCACCGGCAACGCGGCCTGGAACATGTTGTTTTGCGGGAACTCGTAGGCATTCGCGTAGTACTGCTCATACGGATTGCCAACGTTGAACACGCCGTCGCCCTGCGCGACCGGCCAGGGCTGGATACCGGGCAGGCCGCGCGGATCCACATTGGTGAAGACATACAGGAAGTAGTCGCCGCCGATGCCTGGCGGCAGCGTCACCTCGACGTCGCGCGAATAACTCTGGTGCGCGCCCAGCGGCTGCGCGTTGCTGCGCTGCAGGGTGGCCAGCAGCGTGACCCGGTTCTGGTCCGGGATCCAGTTCGGGTCCTTCGACAGGTAGATCTTGTCGGTCCAGTAGGCGGTCTGGCCCCAGACCGGTTGGTCGCTGTCGTTCAACACCGTGTAGCTGACGGTGGTTTTTTCACCGGAGAACGCAGAAGCCGCCGGCGTGACGCCTGTGATCTTCAGATCCGGAATGCGGTCGCGCACGTCGGTGGTGGTGCTGGCGCGGTGGTTGGTGTTGTCCAGGTCGTTGCCGGGGCCGCTGGCAAGCACATGCAGATACATGCCCTTGGCCGACGGCTCCAGCACAATCGTCTGCGTATTGGTATATGACGCGCCCGTCGCCAACGGGCCCATCGCCGAGTAACTGCCGAGCTGGAACTGCTTGGCCCCGTTGGCGCCAAAGAACGGGTTGTCGCTCAGGTAGACGGTGTCTTGCCAGCCGCCGCCGGCAGTGCCCGGCCCCTGGTTGGTGACCGACCAGGAGAACGTGAACGACTCGCCGGCCCATTCGAAGGTTTCGGCGCCGACATCGTGCACGAAGACATCGGGCCGCGGCGCCACGGCCGGCGGTGTGCCGATCAACGCGATGTGCGGCGAGCCGACCAGGTCGCCGCCGCCGGCCTTGTAGTTGTTGTTGTTGATCTCGTTCGGATCGTCCGGATTCACGTTGATCGCCAGCGTGTCCTCCAGCACCTGCGCATACGGGTCGACCCAGGGCGTCAGGTAGTACTCGCCGGACACCAGCGTGTCGGGCAGGTTGACCGTCATGATGCGGTCGTAACCCTGGCCGACCACCAGCGCACCGCCGTTGTAGACGAACGAGGTCAGCAAGATGTCGCCCTGGCCCGGATGCGGCCGGTTCTTGTCCTTGGTGAGCCAGATCTGCTCGGTCCAGCTGCCGATGTTGGTCGGGCCGCTGCCGCGGTTGGTCACGGTGTAGCGCACCTCGACCTGGTTGCCTTCGAACGCCTGCGCCGGCGCCTTGACGTCGTGTACCACCAGGTCGGCAAACGGCCAGGGGTTGACGTAGATCGGCAGCAGGCGCAGGTTGTTGGTGTCGTTCGGCCACTCATCGACCGCATTGCCGTGGTCGGCCGACACGATGGCATAGACGGTGCCGCGGAAACGCTCGGGAATCTTGAAGGTGCTCGACAGCGACAGGTATTGTTCGCCCGGCTCCAGCGCGGCGCCATTGCCGATCGAACTGACCAGGATGTCGTCGTGCGTGATCTTGTCGTCCAGCGACAGATAGACCCGATCAGTCCAGTTCGGCACATTGGTTGCCACCGGCCCCTGGTTGATGACGATGAAATTGACCGATGCGGTGCCTCCCGCGTCGACCACCGCCGGGCCGGTGATGTCCAGCACCTGCAGGTCGGGGCGCGGCAATACCGAGACCGAGATCTGGGTGTCGTCCCGCGACTGGTTGTTGTTCTCCTTGTCGTGTTCGTAGACGGTATTGCCGTTGTCGGTGACGACCAGGATCTCGTAGTGGTCACTGGTGCGGGTCGGCAGCACCACCTGCTCGCGCCGGCTGTACGACATGCCGGCCTGCAGCGGGCCCTGGTAGCTGTAGCTGCCAATGGCAGTGCCGGCTCCGGTCTCGCCGGCCTTGCGCAAGTAGATGGTGTCGGTCCAGGTGCCCTGGGCGTCACCCTGGCCCTGGTTGAGCACGGTCCAGGAGATGTCGACCGCGGAACCCTCGGGCGCCGTTTCGGGCGTCACGATGTCGGTTACCACCAGATCCGGGGCCGGCGACAACGCGATCTCGAACGCATCGGACACCAGCAGGTTGTTGCTGGTGTAGATGAACTCGAACGGCCCCCCGGTCTCGACGATGGTGTAGTAGCTGCCCGAGATGCCGTTGGGCAGCGTGATGGTGCCGGTGCGGGTGTAGCTGCCGTCGGGCGCCACGAAGCCGATGTGGTTGAACGCTCCCAGGTACAGCCGGTTGCTGCCGTCGGCATTGGGCGACAGATAGACCCGGTCGGTCCAGCTGTCGACGTTGGTCAGGCCGATGCCCTGATTGCGCACCACCCAGGTGATGTCCAGCGTGGTGCCGCTTTGCGCGCCGTCGGCCGGCGCCACGCTGGCGACGACGAGATCGGCAAACGGGATGCGCATCACGTCGAACACATGGTTGGGCGATGCGGCGTTGTTGCTCTCGAGCCCGTTCTCGAACACCAGCGCATCGACATCGGTGCGCACGAACAGCGTGTAACGCCCCTCGAATGCCGGTGGCAGGTAGAACGATTCGCTGCGGCTGTAACTCTCGCCGGCACCGAGTGCGCCGTCATGGGCGAAACGGGCCAGCACGATGTCGTCGCCGTTGCCGACGATGGCGTCGCGCGAGGCCACGATGGCATCGGTCCAGCTGCTGGTGATACCGGCACCCTCGCCGATGTTGCCGACGGTCCAGCCGACGGTGATGCGGGCCGGGTCGTCGATGGTGCGTTCGGGCGCTATGACACTGCTCACGGACAGATCGGCATACGGCGCGAGATCGACCGAAAGGGGGGTAGCGGTCCGGTTGTTGCTCTCAAAGCCGAATTCGCCGATGCCGGCACCGGAGTCGGTGAACAGGATGATCCGGTAGTCGCCGGTGGCCTCGATCGGCAGCACGAAACTGCCCGACTCGGTGTACATCGCGCCCACGTCGAGTGTGCGGCCGACCAATCGGGTCACCAGCAGTGTGTCGGAGGCGTCGATGACGCCGTCGCGCGACAGGTAAACCGTGTCGGTCCAGGTTCCCGTCAGCGGGCTGCTGCCGGCGTTGGTCACGTCCCACTGCACCGTGAGTGTGTTGCCCGACACCAGCACGCCATCGACGCGCAGGGCGTCCGCGCGCAGGTCCGGGTGCACGATCTGCAGGCTGCCCGTGCCCAGCAGCAGGTTGTTGTTCTCGTTCGGTACCTCGTAGATCTGGTTGACCGCGTCGGTGACAACCAGCACCTGGTAGCTGTCGTCGGCGACGCTGGGCAGCGTGATCTCGACCGATTCGGTATAACTGGCGCCGCCGGCCAGGTTGCGGCCGGTGGTCACGGTGCCCACCAGAATGGCGCCGTTGAGACTGCCACTCTTCGTCAGATAGATGCGGTCAGACCAGGTGCCCGCGGCTGCGGCATCGCCGGCGTTGGTGACGGTCCACGACACGGTGCGTTTGTCACCCGGCACGCCGTCGGCGGGTGTGATGATGGCGCCCACCTGCAGGTCGGCCACCGGCGCCGGGCTCAGCGCGACCGGCTGGCTGGCGCCGGTGTTGTTGCCGTCCAGGCCGGCTTCGTAGACCTGGTTCTCGGCGTCCGCGCCGACCAGGAAGTAGTAGCTTCCGGTGACGTTGTTGGGTGCGAAGATGTTGGCCGCAAGCGTGTAGCTTGCGCCCACGCCGACCGCGCCGCTGCGGGTCGCCTCGGCCAGTTTGGTGTCGCCGGCATCGAGCACGGCGTCGCTGGACAGGTAGACATAGTCCTTCCACTGGCTGGCATCGGTGCCGGCATCGCCGCTGTTGCGTACCCGCCAGGCCAGCGTGATGACCTCGCCGCCGCGGGCCGATGCCGGCGCGTCGACGACCTCGACCCGAAGGTCGGCATGCGGCGCGGCCACCGTGATCGCTGCCGGCGCCGTGGTGTTGTCGGCGCGGGTGTCGGGTTCGAGCACTTGGGACAAGGCGTCGGAGACGATGGCCAGATAGAAAGCGCCGTCCAGGTACAGCGGCAGCGCTGCGTCGGCACTGGCCGTGTAAGCCGCACCGGCGGACAAGGCGCCGGCATGGGCGAAGTTGCCCAGCACCCGGTCGTCGGCATCGCCGATGGTGGTGTTGGTGCTCAGAATCACGCGGTCGGTCCAGCTGTCGGCGGTGCCGACACCACCCTGGTTCAGCACCGTCCACGCCAGGCTGATCGTCTCGCCGCCGCGACCGGTGAGCGGGCTCGTGAACTGGCTGACGATCAGGTCCGCATACAACTTCTCGGCGGCGACGAACTGGATGCTGGCGCTGTTGTTGTTCTCGCCGGCCGCACCGGCGGCGGTGTATTCGACCAGTGCCCCCTGGCCGTTGGTGTTCTGATCGGTGAACACCTGCACCCGGATGTTCCCGCTGCCGCGCAGGCCGTCGGGCAACTGGAAGCTGTGGGAACGCGCCAGGCTGGCATTGGGCGCCAATGCCGCATTGCCGGCCAGCGCGATGTCGTACAACAGCGCAATGTCGAGCAGCGTCTCGCCGGTATCGTGGTTGGTGACGACGATGCGGTCGCGCCAGGCTGCCGGCGTCGCCGCCAGGCCCAGGTTCAGGTCGTCCCAGAACACGGTGACCATGCCGCCGGCCTGCGCCTGGGTGGCGCCACCACCCGGTTCGACGCGCAGGTTCTGCACCACCATGTCCGGTGCCGAGGTGGCGGTGATGCGCGCGCTGTTGTTGCTCTCGCCGTTGTCCTGCGCGTTGCTCTCGAAGATCTCGGTGCCGCTGTCGGTGGTGATGATGAATTCGAACAGGCCGGCGCCGAGCACGCCGACCGGCCAGGTGAAGTCGAAGCTGCGTTGCAATGTGCCACCCGCGTCCAGCGCGCCAGCCGACGCCGGGTCGTGGTGCAACGTGGTGTTGATGACGGTGGCACCGGTGGAGATGTTGCGCACCAGGATGTGGTCGGTCCAGCCGTCGGTGACCGGCGCATTGCCGCTGTTGCGGACCTGCCAGTCCAGCGTGACCGTGGCCCCGGCCACCCAGCCGTTGCCCGGCGTGACCGACAGACTGTCGACCTGCAGATCCGGGTACGGCGTCAGTTCCGAGACCTGGTTCAGGAAGCTGCTGTTGTTGAGTTCGGCCAGGCCCGGCTCGGCCACCGCGTTGGTCACGTCGGTGCCGATCTCGAAGCGCAGGTTGCCGGCTCCCCGGTTGCCGGCGGGCAGCATCACGGTGGCCTGCCGGCTGCGGCTCTCGCCGGGCAACAGCGGCGCGTCGGCGCCCTGGCCCAGATCTTCGTAGTCGACCAGCAGGTTGACGATGAGTTCGTTGCTGCGGTCCAGGTTGCGCACCAGCACCCGGTCCAGCCAGGGTGCGTTGGCCGCTTCACTGCCGTTGTTGGTGACCTGCCAGCTGAGCTGCACCTGGCCGCCGGCCGCCAGCGTGCCGCCGATCGGCGTGACGCTCAGGTTCTCGACCAACAGGTCGGGACCGGGCAAGGTGCCCAGGCCCGAGATGATGATCTTCTCGGACACTGGCGACGGCGAGACGTTGAAGCTGTAGTTGTTCTGGCCCGAGCCGGCCGGGTACTGGCCTTCGATCAGCAGCGTGTAGATGCCGCCAAATGCCAGCGTGGTGACATCGACGTCGCCGCTTTCGTTGTAATACATGTGGGTCGGGCCCCACACGGTACGTCCCCACGGGTCGAGCAGCCGCCAGTAGGTGTAGTAGTTGTCGACCGCGGTGCGGTCGAAGAAGAAACGGTCGCCGGCCTGCGCGCTGAACTGGTAGGCATCGGTTTCCACCGCCGGGTTGAGCACGCCGCTGATCGGTGTGCCGGTGCCGATGGACTGCGCGTTGCCCAGGTCGAGCAGGCGGAACGCATAACTGCCCACGGTGGCGCCGTCGCCGGCCATGGTCAGCGTGTAGTCGCCCGGGATCAGTTCGAGGATGAAAGTCCCGTTGGCCGAGTCGCTTTCGCGCAGCGGCTGATTCGACACCAGCGTGCCTTGCGGACCCGACAGATACCAGCGCAGGTAGTAGTTGTCGCCCTGGCTGTCGAAATAGATGCGTTTGGTCTCGGTCAGCGTGAAGCTGTAGATGTCGCGCTGGCCGGTATGGTCGATCGCACCGCTGTTGACGGCGTTGAGCAGCAGGTCGAGTTCGTCATCGACGACCGGCTGCAGCTTGAAGCTGTAGTTGATGTTGCCGCTGGTGTAATAGCGGCCCTCCACCAGCAGGGTGTAGGTGCCGGTCTGCGCCAGTGTGCGGGTGCCAATCTGGTAGTCGTAATCGAGAAAGGTCGGACCCCACACCGTCTGCCCGTTCGGATCGAGCAGCCGCCAGTAGATGTCGCCGCCGCTGCGCGAGAGATAGTCGAACCAGTATTTCTCGCCGGCGCTGGCATCGAACTTGAACACCTGGGTCTGGTTGGCGGGGGACAAGGTCCCGTTTTGCACGTCGCCAGCGTCGATGGTGGTGCCGGTGGACAGGTCGAGCAGCCGGAAGCTGAAAGGCCCGCTCACGTCGTTGACGCCGACGAAACTCAGCGTGTAGTTGCCGGCGGCCAGATCGTAGATGCTGGTGCCGTCGTGGGAGTCGGTGTCGCGCAGCGGCCGGTCGGACGCGACGACGCCGCGCGGACCGCTCAGCGTCCAGCGCAGGTAGTAGGTCTCGAACTGGTTGTTGGTGGTGAGGTTGTCGAAATAGACCTGCGTCGCCTGGTCGAGCGTGAAGGTGAAGACTTGCGCCACTGCGCTTGGCGCCTGGGTGGCTTGCACCGTCTCGCCCATCACGATGGCGTGGGTCTGATCCTGGATCAGCTGCACCATGAAGCTGTAGTTGCCGGTGCCGGTGGCGTTGTAGCGGCCCTCGAGCACCAGCGTGTAGCGCCCGGTATGGGCCAGCGTGTACAGGCCGGCGTCGGTGTTGAAATCGCTGCTGCCCCACACGGTACGGCCGAACGGGTCCAGCAGCCGCCAGTAGGTGTTGCCGCCGCTTTCGCTGATGCGGTCGAAGTAGAACGGTTCGCCGGCGTTGGCCTGGAACCGGTACAGGTCGGTTTCGTTGGCCGGGTTGAGCTGGCCGCTGACGGGTTCGCCCAACGGCAACTCGGTGGCCTGTGCCAGGTCGAGCAGCCGGAACTGGTAGCTGGTGGCCACGCCGTACACCGTCAGCACGTAGTCGCCCGCAACCAGATCCAGTACCGAGATGTTGTCCAGGCTGTCGCTCGACGTGAACTGACGCCCCGCGATCACGGTGCCGCGGGGCCCGGTCAAAGTCCAGCGCAGGTTGGAATTGTTGGTCTGGGCGTCGAAATGAACCAGGGTGTTGGCGCCGAGCGTGAACGCATAACGATCCTGCTCCGTGCTGCTGCCCAAGGTGCCGGCGACCGTGTCGCCCAGCGGCAACGACGGCAGCAACTCGGGCAGGCCCGGTGTCACCTGCACGGTCAGATCGTCGATATCGTGGCTGGCGCGCTGGCTGCTGGTGGCAGCGCCGAATGCGGCCCGGCCCTCCTTGAGCACCAGGCCGCTGATGAAGAAATTCTCGATCGGAGTGAAGGCCGTGCCGCCGAATGGTGTCAGCTCGACCGTCAGTTCGGCGCCACCGGCGACCTTGGTCAGCAGCACCCGGACATCGTTGAATTGCCCGTTGGCCAGGTCCAGGCTGGTGGTGGCGATGTTGAAGTCGGCCAGCTTGCTACCGTTGAAATGCACCGACAGGTGGTTGTTGCCGACCTCGCTGTTGCTGAAGATGTCGAAGCCGATGCCCAGGCTATTGGTCAGGTTGGGTTCGACCGAGAATGCCGGCCCGACGCCGGAGCTGCCGAAGGTGTCGGCGTCCAGCCAGGCGAAGCCGAAACCCTCGGCGCGGCCGCTTTCGGGGGTGATGCGGAACCGGAACCCGACGTCCACTGCATCGTGATAACCCGGCGCGACGCTGTTGAAGGCGGCGACATTGCTGTTCGAGGTATCGCTGCCGTATGCCAGGCGCAGGTACTCGTCGTGATCGACCAGGCCTTGCGGTGTGCGATAGTGCACGAGGCCGATCGCATCCAGGTCGAAACCATTGGCGCCGCCGGGCGCGCTGGTGCTGGTGCCGGTCAGGCGGATGTACCGCGCCTCCGTCAAGCCGGAACCGGTCAGGCTGTACGACTGCGCGAAACTCGCGTTGCCGTGGCTGGTGTCGCCGCCCAGCGGGACCTTGACGTTGGTGTGCGCGGTGATGTCGACGAAGTTCACGCCGTCCAGGCTGACCTCGACGCGCAGTTGCGCGAACTCCGGGCTGGAGGAGTCGAGCTCGTAGACATTGAAGTCGCCGATGCCGCCGCCGCTGAGCACGCGGTACTCACCCAGGTCGTAGGTGATCGAGCCGCTGCCCAGGCCCAGAAAACTGTCGTCGGGCCGGCCCAGGAACACCGTATCGGCAGCGCCGGTGTTATTGGCCGATAGCTGGGCCGGGAAATAACCGTCCTGCAGCACCTGCGCCGCGGAGCCGCTGGTGTTGGTCAGCACGTAGGGCAGGCCCGGATTGTCGAAGTCCTGGCCGGTGTGGCCATCCGGATTGGGCAGCGCGGTGTCCTGCAGCGCAAAGCTGTAGTCCACGGCGGTGCCTTCGTTGATCCGCCCTTCGAGCAACAGGTAGTAGTTGCCGGCGAACGGCGTCGTGAACACCACGTCGTCGGTGGCGCTGGGGCCGAACACCACGCCGGCAAACGGGTTGACCAGCCGCCAGTAGGCGGAGTTGCGGCTTTCGCTGAGCAGGTCGAGACGGAGCCGGTCGCGCGCCTGCGCATCGAAACGCAGCACCTGCGTGTTGTTGCCGGGGTTCAGCGTGCCGGTGACGGTGTCGCCGATGGCTATCGTGGTTGCGGCCGACAGGTTGCGCAGCGCGAAGCCATAGTTGCCGGTGACGTCGTTGTCGGCATCGACCAGCAGCTGGTAGTTGCCGGCGACCAGGTCGAGCACCGGATTGGATGTGAAGTCGTTGGAGTCGCTGGCGGAGAAATTGCGCGGCGCCACGACGCTGCCGCGCGGGCCGCTGAGCGACCACTTGAAGCTGGAGCTGTTGGTGAAGGCGTCGAACAGCAGCAGGCTGTCGGACGCCAGCGTGAAACTGTAGACATCGACCTGGCCGGGATGCGCGATGGTGGCGCTGATGGTCTGGTCGAGCTGCAGCGCTGCCGTGTCGTCGGTGATCGGCTGCACGCTGAAGGTGTAGCGGTTGTCGCCGATCGCATTGCGCCGGCCTTCGATCAGCAGCGTGTAGCTGCCGGCCAGGGCCAGCGTGTGCATGCCGCCGTCGGTGCCGAAATCGGTCGGGCCCCACACCACGCGGCCATACGGATCGAGCAGGCGCCACCATGCGTTGTCGCTGGTCTCGGCCTGCCGGTCGAAGAAGAAACGGTCGCCGGCGGCGACGGTGAACCGGTAGGCATCGGTCTGGTTCGCGGGCGTGAGCTGGCCGGTGACCGGCGTTCCGGGTGTCAGCTCGTTCGCCTGCGACAGGTCGAGCAGACGGAAGCGGAATTCCCCGGTGAAGTCCTGGTGACCGTCGATCGTCAGCGTGTAGTTGCCGGCCGCAAGACTCACCAGGGACAGGCCGTCGACCGAGTCGGTCTGCTGGAAATGGCGTCCGCTGACCAGGGTACCGCGCGGGCCGCTCAGGCTCCAGCGGATGCTGGAGTTGTCGGTCAGCGCATCGAGATAGAGCAGCGTGTCGGCCTGTGCAACCGAAAAGTGGTAGTTCGTCACCTGACCGACATGGTCGATGCTGCCGATGACGATGGGCTCGATCAGGTTCGACAACGTGACGCCATGGCCGTTGCCGCTGGCGTCGGCACTGGTTGTTCCGGCACCTTCGTCGAACTTCAGGTAGGCGACCAGGCCGGTCTCGGCGCCGGTCAGCGGCGTCGACATGCTGGCCACGATGTCGGCGTTGCTGCGCGCCAGGTTCCAGATACGCACCTCGTCCAGGCTGCCGACCAGGTTGGTCAGGCCGCCGGCGGCCTCGACATTGGTGCCCAGGTACAAGGGGTTGCTGTTGCTGCTGGCCGGGTTCTTGCGCAGGTTGGTGATGCTCGAGAGCTGCACGCCATCGACCAGGATGCGCAACGTGCCGCCGCTGGCGCTGCGGTCCATCACCGCGGCGATGTGGTGCCATTGGCCAAGCTGCACCACGCCGGCTGCGGTCTGCGTGCTTTGCGCACTGCCATCGCCCGTGGAAAGCAGCACCGAGCCGTTGGCGTTGAGCCACACGGAATAGGTGCGTTCGGCCGCATTGGCGGGGTTGCCTTTGTAGATCAGCGATGTCCAGGTGGTGTCGAAACGCTCGACCTTGACCCAGGCCTCCAGCGTAACGGTCTCGGTGAGGTCGAGCGCGGCATCGTGGCTGATCTGCGCCGATTGCAGGCCGTTGAACCGCACTGCGGCGCCGAACGGGCCGTCGCCCCACGCTGCGGGCATGCCGTGCACGCCGTCCGGCGCGAGTGCAACGTTCTTGTCCTGCACGGTCTGCACCCGGAACGCATAACTGCCGGTGCCGGTGCCGCCATCGCGGCGCCCTTCGATCAGCAGCGTATAGACGCCGTCGTACGGCAGGGTTTGCAGTTGCACGTCGTCGCTGGGCAGGTAGTTGGGGCCCCATACACTGCGACCCCAAGGGTCGAGCAGCCGCCAGAACGGATATCCGCCGCTGGCCGAGACCATGTCGAAATACAGGCGCTCGCCGGCGCTGGCGCTGAACTGGTAGGCGTTTGTCGCGTTGGCCGGTATCAGCGCGCCGCTGATGACGGTGTTGCGCTCGAGTTCGATGGCCTCACCCAGATCCACCAGGCGAAAGCCGTAGTCGCCCGACGCATCGCCGCTGCCGTCGACCCGCAATGTGTAGTCGCCGGCCACCAGATTCATCACGCTCAGGCCGTTCTGCGAGTCGCTCAGCTGGAACGGCCGGTCCGACACCAGCGTGCCGCGCGGGCCGCTCAGGTACCAGCGCAGGTAGTAGTTGTCGGTCAACGAATCGAAATACATCCGGGTGTCGTTGGCCAGCGTGAAGCGGTAGTAGTCCGATTGCCCGAAGTCGATGCTGCCGGCAACCACGCCCGGCGCATTGGCCCAGGCATGCACGATGCTGCCGTCATTGCCGCGGCCGGTGGCGTCGGCAAGTAGGGTGCCGTCGTTGTCGTCTGCCTTGAGGTACAGCACCAGGCCGTCTTCGTTGCCGGCGAGCGGCTGGTCCTTGTTGTCTGCGATCTGCTGCTGGCTGCGCACCGTGTTCCACAACCGGATGTCGTCGACCTGGCCCAGGAAGTTGGGATAACCTTCGAGGTTTCGCCCGATGGTCAAGGGGTTGTCGTTGGAACTTGCTGGCGCCGTGTTCAATGCGCCGCTGGCGGCCTGAACCCCGTCGATATAGATCTTCATCTCACCAGCGCCGCGGTCGAGCACGGCCGCCACGTGGTACCACCGGTTGGTGACGATCGACCCCGCCGTGGTGCTGATGTTGTTGTTGGCGTTGGCGCCGGTGGACAGGTGCAGGTAGCCGCTGTTGTTCAGCCACAGCGTGTAGGTGCGCTGGTTGCCGTTGCCATTGCCCTTGTAGAACAGCGCCTGCCAGGTGCTGGCGTAGGAGTCGACCTTGAACCAGGTCTCCAGCGTCAGGGAGCCGGTCTGGTCGATATCGCTGCTGTCGGCCACCTGGGCATGGCGCAGGCTGTCCAGATCCAGTGCCCCGCCGAGCTGGCCGGGCACGAAATTCTGCACCAACCCATGAGACTGGCCGGGAACGATGTCGGCGATGTCGTCGGTGATCTCCAGCAGCCGGAAGCTGTAGTTGATGGTCGCGGAGTACTGGGTCTGCCAGATGCGGCCTTCGACGACCAGCGTATAACGCCCGTCCTGCGGCACGGTGAACAGGTCGATGTCGTTGAAATACAGCGGCCCGAACAGCTGGTTGCCGAACGGGTCGAACAGGCGCCAGCTCAGCCGGTCGGTACCGGTGCTCAGGCCTTGCTGGTCCAGGTAGTAGCGGGTGCCGGCGGTGGCGTCGAAGGTGTAGATCGCCGTCGCATTCGATGGGTCGAGTTGCCCATTGACCGTGGTGTTGCCATCGAAAAACGTCGCCGATGCGACCGCGAGCAGCCGAAAGCTGAAGGCGCCGACCTGCTCGCCCTGCGGATCGAAAATCAGCGTGTAGTCGCCCGCCACCAGGTTGAGCAGCGGATTGGTGCTGCCCAGCTCGTGCGACTCGGAGCCATACAGGCGCCGGCTGTTGACCTCGGTGCCGCGCGGGCCGGTCAAGGTCCAGTAGATGTCCGGGTTGGCGTTGTGGGGCGCCAGGCCATCGAACAGCAGCTGGCCGGCCTCGGTCAGGCTGAAATGGTAGATCGCGCGTTGGCCCGGCTGCGTGAACGTGCCGGTGACAGTCTGCCCGGGCGTCAGGTTCTCGCTGATGTCCGCCAGTCGGTGCATGGCGAAGCTGTAGCTGTTGCTTTGTGCGCTGTTGCCGACGCGCCCCTCCACCAGCAGGTAATAACCTCCCGCCAGCGCGAAGGCGGACATTTCTCGGTCGTCGGGCCAGGTATAACCGCCCCAGACCTGGTTGCCTTGCGGATCGATCAGCCGGTAGGTGGTGTTGTAGTAGTCGCCATAGCTGATTCGGTCGAAGTAGAAGCGGTCGCCGGCTGCCACATCGAATCGGTAGATGTCGGTTTCGCGCGCACTCTCCAGCGCGCCGCTGACGACGCTGCCGGGTATCAGCTCGGCCGCGGCGGCGGCGACGTCCAGCAGCCGGAAACGGTAGTCGCCGGTGGTGTCGCCGTTGCCGTCGAGGGTCAGTGTGTAGCTGCCGGCGGCCAGGCGCAGCAGCGGGTTGGTGTGCCCCAGGTCCGCCGAGTCCGCGTTTTGCAGTGTGCGGCTCAGCAGCAAACCAGAAGGCCCGCGCAGAGTCCAGCTGATGGCGCTGTTGCTCAGGCTGTCGAAATAGTACAAGCCCTCGCCCGCCAGATCGAAGACGTAACGGTTGCGTTGGCCGGCGCTTGCCAGGTTGCCGTTGACCGTGTCGCCCGGCACCAGCATGACCGGCGCCGGATCGTCGGGCACCGGCTGGATGTTGAAGCTGTAATCGAACGCCGCGATGGAGCCGGTGTTCCAGATACGGCCCTCGACCAGCAGGGTGTAGGTGCCGCTGCGGCCCAGCGTGGTGACGTCGACGTCGGTGAAGAAGTTGATCGGGCCCCAGACCTGGTTGCCGGAAGGATCGATCAGGCGCCAGGTGATCCAGTCGGAATACTCTGGCGTCTGCGTCAGCCGGTTGAAGAACAGCCGGTCGCCCGCCTGCACCTCGAACCGGTAGATATCGGTCTCGTTGGACGGGTTCAGGCTGGCGTTGACGGGTGTGGCCAGGTCGACCGGCGTGGCGGCGGCGAGGTCCTGCAGCCGGAAGCTGTAGCCGCCGGTGGTATTGCCGTAGGCCCAGATCCGGATCTGATAGCTGCCCGCCATCGGCAGTGTGATGACCGGGTTGGCTGCGCCGAGCTCATACGACTCGGAGTAATAAATGCCGCGGTCGCCGATCTCGGTGCCGCGCGCACTGACCAGCGACCAGCGGAAACTGCCGTTGTTGTTCGGCGTGAAGCCGTCGAAATACACGCGCAATGGCCCGGTGGCTTCGAACACGTAGTTGTCGATTTCGCCGGCCGCGCCCAGGCTGCCGGATACCGTGGTGCCCAGCGACAGTGCGGTGCCGGTCAGCTGCGGGACCGGCGTGTTGCCCTCGAAGTTGAGCTGGAGGCTGTAATCGATCGAATACGGCTCGTAGGTGTGGCCCTCGAACAGCAGGTAGTAGGTACCCCCCAGGCGCAGGCTGGTCGTGCCGCGGTCGTTGAAATACTCCGAGCCGAACACCTGGAAGCCGGTCGCATCGAGCAAGCGCCAGTAGGGGCTGCCGCCGCTCAGCGCGATTCGGTCGAAGTTGATGTTGTCGCCGCTGTCCGCCTCGAAGCGGTAGATCCGGGTCATGCTGCCGGGCGACAGGTTGCCGTCGATCCGGCTGTTGAAATCGACAAGCGTGCTGGCCGCGGCCAGGTCCAGCAACTGGAACGCGAAGTCGCCGCTGGTGCCACCGACACCGTCGACCGTCAACGTGTAATCGCCCGGCGCAAGCATCAACACCGGGTTGGCGCCGTATTCGGCCGAGTCGGAATAGACGAATCCGCGGTTGGCCACCAGCGTGCCGTCCGGCCCCTGCAGGCTCCACTGGAAGTTGTTGTCATAGGTGAACGAATCGAATACCACCATCGTCGGCGCAAGCACGCTGAAGCTGTAGTCGTTGCGTTGACCGGGTTTGGCCAGGGTGCCGTCGATCCGGGTGTCGAGCACCATCGTTACGTTGACGTCGTCGATCGTCAGCAGCGCGAACTGGTACTGGCTGGATACGCTGTTGTAGATCCGCCCTTCCAGCGCGAACAGGTAGTTGCCGTCCTGCGCGGCGGTGAAGGTGTCGACGTCGTTGCTGAACCACTGCGGCCCGTAAAGCAGCGTGCCCTGGGGATCGAAGATGCGCAGCGAGAAGTTCTCGCCAGTGACGTTCTGGTAGTCGAAGAACAGCCGCTCGCCGGCGGTTGCCTGGTATTGGTACAGATGGGTCTGGCGCGCCGGCGGGTTGCCGAGCACGCCATGGTTGCCCAGCGGCGATTCGTCGATGAAGTCGTCGCCACCGGACTCGTCCATGCGCCAGTAACCGGCCAGGCCGGTCTCGTTGCCCTGCAGGCCGCTCAGGTAGTCGGCTGCGATGTCTTGTGCACTGCGAGCGATACCCCAGACCTGCGCCTCGTCGATCTGCCCGCGCCACGGATAGTTGGCGCCGGCGCCCGAGCCGATGCGCAGTTCACCGCTGGAGTGGTTGATGGCGCCGGTGTAGTCCTTGGACGCGGCCAGCTCGCCGTTGAGGTACAGCTTGAGCGTGGCGCCGTCGTAGGTGGCGGCCACATGGGTCCAGGTGTTGTCGGCCAGTTCGGCGCTGACCTCGTTGGTGCTGTACTGGTTGACGAAAAAGTGGATTCGCCCGTCGGTGAAGTTGGTCAGTCCATATCCGTCGTTCCAGCTGCTGTTGCTGCTTTTCATCAGCACCGCGCCCCAACTGGGCAGCGATGGGTCCTTGTAGACCCAGGCCGCCAGCGTCAGCGCGGCGGGGTTCAGGCTGGCATCGTTGGCGACACTCACGTAGCGGTTGCCACCGGTTTGCAGCAGCGCACCGTTGTCTGCCGGCGGGTTCGACAGCGGTGCGCCGGCAGGCGCACGCAACTGGCTGGCGCCAACGCCGAGGTCGCCGAGCGCGCCGGTGATGACGGTGTCGGCATTGATCGGGGTGGCCGAGGCCATGTCGAGCAGCCGGAACGCGTAAGCGCCGGTCCGGTCGCCATCGCCGTCGACCGTCAGCGTGTAGTCGCCGGCGCGCAGCAGCAGGCTGCTGTTGCCGCCGATCTCGTGCGAGTCGGAGGATTCGAAACGCCGGTCCGCCACCAGCGTGCCGTTCGGCCCGGTGAGCGACCACAACAGGTAGTAGTCGTACGTCAGTGCGTCGAACAACACGCGTGTGTCCGATGCCAGGGTGAAGGTATGGCGGTCACGCAGGCCGGCCTGGCCGATGTTGCCCATGACCAGCGCGTCGAGTGCCATCGCCTCGCTGGGCGCGTCGTCGAGCAGGCTGACGTTGAAGCCGTAGCTGGCGGTGCCGGTGGTGTAGGCGCGCCCTTCGATCAGCAAGGTGTAACTGCCGTCGATGTCCAGCGTGCGTTCGCCCAGATCGGTGCCCATGTGGGTGCGATCGACGACGGTGCGGCCGAACGGATCGAGCAGCCGCCAGTAGATGTCGCCGGTATTGGAAAAGCGGTCGAAATAGAACCGCTGCCCGGCGGCCACGCTGAACTTGTACGCATCGGTTTCGTTGGCGGGCTCCAGCGTGGCGTCGATGCGGGTGCCGGGTGTCAGCTCCTGTGCCTGCGCGATATCGATCAGCCGGAAGGCGTAGGCGCCAGTTGTATCGGCCACGCCGTCGACGCTGAGCGTGTAGTCGCCGGCAGCCAGATCGAACGCAACATTGCCGGAAAGTTCGTAGGAATCACTGGCCGTGAAGCTGCGGTTGTTGACCACCGCGCCGCGCGGGCCCTCGAGCGACCAGCGCATGTTGGTGTTGTTGGTCAGCGCGTCGAACACGACCCGCACGTTGTCGTTCAGCGTGAAGCCGTAACGGTCGGTCTCGCCGGGCACATCGAGCGCGCCGTCGATGCGCGGCGCCAAGGTTTCGCCAGACAACAAGACCCGCGGCTCGAAGGACTCGAACACCAGTGACTTGGCACGCACTGGCGGCGGCTTGAGCCGCGCCAGCGCCGCCGACACCAGACGCCCTATCAGGGACCGGGCCGGGGGTTGTTGTGTTGAGGGTACCTGTTCACCGTGTTTGATCCGCCTGCTGCTGCCGGACTTTCGCGCGGCTTGATCCTTTGGCATGTTCCATCCCTTTGCAACGCACTGCTCCCCGCATATACGAAAAGCCAAGGTGAGGACACACCCTGGCTGGCAAGTATCCCCAACTTCTTTACGTCTTTTTACGCCGGGCGGGGAACGCGGCGTTTGCGCAATGTCAACTCAATGCATACGCCGGCGCGACCACCATAACGCTGCCACTGCCAGGCCCAGCAGGGGCAGGGTTCCGGGGAGCGGGATGGGGGTGGTTGCGCGTTCGAGGACGGTGACGGTGGCACTGACAGGTTCCTGTCTCTTATA
>ENA-ORBV01004404-ORBV01004404.1-microbial-mat-metagenome-genome-assembly--contig:-NODE-4404-length-27086-cov-13.837684_pt1 | contig 27086 bp, 25 predicted proteins | sample MGYA00237777_ERZ505514 | MGnify/ENA primary metagenome ERZ505514 (study PRJEB26160, sample SAMN06269048) | microbial mat metagenome | isolation source: Oligotrophic lake microbial mat | place...
TGGGAGTCGCCTGGTCGAGGGGCAAAAGCCAAGTGGAAAGAGTCAGATATAGAGTTTTTAAAAGAATGCCTCAAAAAGGAATCACGTACATATAACAGTCTTCAATTAGTCCAGAAATTAGAAAAAGAACGTTCTGTTAAACTAAGTGCAGATCGATTAAGACGGATACTAAAAAAAAAGGTTTGTTTGGAAACGAGCCAGAAAAAGTCATAAAGGAAAACAAGACCCCATAGTACAAGAAACGAAGCAATCAGACTTAGATATGTTGCAATTAGAGGCGGCGGCGGGAGGAATCGACTTAAAGTATTTAGATGAATCAGGATTTTGTGCGTGGAGTGAACCCGGTTATACTTATTACCAAATAGGTGAGCAAAAACGGTTAGAACAAACGAAACGGCGTGGTCGTAGACTAAGTATTGTCGGACTTCTTCAACAGGGAATCAGTTTTGTTTACGGTAAGCGTAATTGGGGGTGTTGATCGAAAAGCTTATATCAAAATGATGGAGCGAGAAGCCCAGGAAGCTGCTGAGATTGGACGACCGAGAGTAATCGTACAAGACAACGGCCCAATACACCGATGTAAACAAGTCCAAGAGTTATGGGCAAAGTGGGAAAATCAAGGTTTATATATCTTTTTTTTGCCCAAGTATTGTTCGGAAATGAACCCCATTGAATTGGAGTGGCAACACATTAAAAAAGATGAATTGGCAGGACAAATGTTTGATGATGAGTTAGAACTCGCCTACGCCGTAATTCATGGAGTAGAAGTTAGAGGACAAAGGGGAAATTACACTACACAGCGTCTTAAGTTTAACTCCAATTAGATAACTTAATATTTTGTTACATAGATTGGTTTTTTCCCGCCTACCTACTTACCGTGGGGTAAGGCTGTGGGTTGATGTTCATAGGTACGTTCTTTGAGGGTACGTGCATGGGGTCTTAACCATGCCGTATGATCGAGCGCTAATACGCTCACGTTCTACTTGTGACATCTGTTGGATGTACAGTTGCATCAATTTTTCTCGCTCGGGTCTACAATCTTGTAGTGCTTCATAGGCGCTCGACCACTCACGCCGAAACAAAGGATTGAGGGCCAAATCTCCTAAACATGAGACGTGGCGCGTCGTCATCACCGCGTCTGCTAGTTCAAAGGTGGCATCTTTTGCCTTGCCGAGGCATTGATAAGCTAGTTGACGAAATTCTCGTAATTGTTCACACTTCATGGCAGGTAGATTTGAGATTTTTAGCTGAATTCTCAATCTTCTACCCTTACGCTGTCTGTTGAAACTATCGCTGACAGTTTTTTTCTCTGCAAGTCTCCGAGAACGTCAACGGTCGCTGGCATCTATCTTAGGGTTGAGTCTGATAGCTTGTCGCCAGCGACCATTGCCGTTCTTGAGAACTGTTCGCTAGTCTCAGTGCGATCGCACTTTTTGACCTGCTTAGTCTAAACTCCAATAGATTAGACTACTGCCAGTATCTGCTGGTCAGTCAGATTAATTACACGATAACGAACTTCGCCGACCACAGTGAGAAGTTTTCGCACGACCAAATTAATCGATATTTGCGAGGAGAGAAAATCACACCGCGATTGGTATGGGAAAACGTGGTCCATCAAGTTAACCAAACAGAAGATGGATATTTGGTGTTTGATGACACGGTAATCGATAAAAACCATTCCTTTGCGATTGAGTTGGTCAGGCGACAGTACAGCGGCAATGCCCATGGTCTGATCAAAGGAATTGGAGTCGTGACTTGTGTGTGTATGTTAACCCGCACAGCAATGAGTTTTGGTTAATTGACTACCGGCTCTACGATCCGACCGGAGACGGCAAGAGCAAGCTAATGCAGTGCAAGAGATGCTCAGCCACACGGTCTATCACAAGCAACTGCTGTTCCAAGCCGTTTTGATGGATACCTGGTATGCGACCAAAGACCTGATGTTGTTCATTGAGGGACTTCAGAAAGTCTACTACTGTCCGCTCAAAGATCACCGCCAAGTGGATGACTCTGGTGGGCAACAAGCATATCAACGAGTGGATGCGCTCCACTGGAGTAGCCACGAACTCCAATCCGGCAAGCAATTCAAAATCAAAGGGTTCCCCAAAGACAACAAAGTGCAGTGTTTCCGGGTTGAGGTGTCTACCCACCGCACGGACTTTGTTGTTACCAACGATTTGGCTCCAATTTCTACGGCGGCGACACAACAGGCGTGTGGCTAAGGAGTGGAAGATTGAGCAACTGCATCGCGAAGGCAAGCAGCTAACTGGCGAGCGAGTCTTGTCAATGTCGTAAAGCTCGGATTCAGCCCAATCACATTGGTTGTGCCTTCTTGGTTTGGGTCAACCTCAAGAGCTTAGCTTCTCAAGCAGGTCAAACTGTGTACCAACTCAAGCACGGATTGCTGGATGATTACCTCTGTCACCAACTCAAACATCCCTCTCTCACCATCTTTATCGCGTAAGTCGTATACTTAAGGAATCCCCCTATAGGCAGCTTTTAACTTCTGGGTGATTCTACTCTACCAAGAATCATTAGTAAGATTAGTGTCAGGTAATTAGAACCTATGCCCAAGTCAACACTCTCAAATTCAAAGATCCATTTTTCTGTAGAGCAACAGCATTCCAGCAATTATTTACCTCACTGCATTCTTAAATGGCGACAGGGACAGTTATTTGTCAGTCTCGGAGAACAGAGCAAACAGCCTTATATCTCTGCGTTTGAGACTCAGCAACAGCTAATAGAATGCTTGAAGTCATCTCCGGTACGGCTGGTTTGCCTCCATTCAAACTTAGGTGAGGCAACGCTGAATCTCTGGGCAGATGCCTGCGAGCAAGCTAACAAACCCGTGTTTCTACGGGGGCGGGGGAGTATTCAAAAAACATTTCAAAAGCAAAGCACACTTAGTCCCCAGCTCAAGCAATGGATGGACTCCGTTTCCGCCTTTTTTTTGCTGTTATTGTTCAGTCCGATTATCCTGGCGACAGCTATATCGATCCACCTCTATTCACCAGAGCCGATTTCCCCCAAGCAATGGTACATTGGCACAGGAGGCAAGTTTTTCCGGCCTCTCAAGTTTTGCACGACAGTAGCGAGTGACGATTCTCGTGCTACACTTTTAATTCGTTGGATGTGTAAGTACAACCTGGATAAGTTACCACAGTTGTTGAATGTGCTACGGGCTGACATTAGCTTAAAGGATTCATTCTATCCTTTGACTATATCGGAGGCAGTCAAGCTCAGGTTGGAAAGTTAACAATAGGTGAGTACATTATTAGACATCTCCCATAATTCTTGTGGAGTAAGCATCCTCCCTGCCCTTAACAGGCTTTTTGGGAGATGTCTATTGGAAATTGCAGAAGCTCAGATTCATGGAAACAATTCAGATGAGGTGAATTTGGTTGTAGATAAACATAGCTAGTGAAAACTCCAACTATTGAGATGTAAATAGGTGAAAAATGACAAAAATTTTAGTGACTGGTGGAGCAGGTTTTATCGGTTCGGCGACAATAGCTGAATTCCAAAAGTATGGTCATGACATTTATGTAATTGATGACTTATCCTTTGGGAATAGAGATTTTTTGACGATTCCTGATGTATGTTTTCATAAGCTAGATATTTTAAACGGACATGGCTTAACAGAAGTTATTCATAAAATCGATCCAGATTGGATTATTCATCTGGCAGCCATACACTTTATTCCCTACTGCAATCAACATCCTTTCAAGTCCAGTAACATTAACACACAAGGGACTATCAACGTATTAAATGCTGCGAAAAGCTTAAAAAATCTAGAAAAGATGTTTTTTGCTTCGACAGCGGCAGTTTATCCAATTTGTGACCATGCTATCCCTGAAACTCAGCAAACTAACCCTCTAGATATTTATGGGTTATCTAAACTAGCGGGTGAACATTTGATGAATGAATTTTATCTTCAAACATCTATTCCTACAGTAGTTTGTCGGTTTTTCAATGCGTTTGGTCCGAATGAAACTAATCTACACTTAATTCCTGAAATTCAAAAACAAGTTAATTCGGGTCTAAGAACTATTGAGCTGGGCAATCTCGATCCCAAACGAGATTTTATCCACACCTATGATATGGCAAGAGCAATTCTTCTACTACTGAATAAATTTGATTCCGGAATTGATGTGTTTAACTTAGGCGGTGGACAAGAATATTCGGTGATAGATGTAGTAAAAGAATTTGAGAGTCAACTTGGAGAAGAAATTACTATTAAAGTGGATCAATCCAGAGTGAGGAAAGTAGAACGAATGCATTTACTAGCTGACATCTCTAAACTCAAAGCCTTTATAAACTGGGAGCCAGAAATTAGTCTCAGTGAAGGTATTAAAACTTTACTTAATTACTAATATAATTTATTTGTAATAAATTATTGTGCTGATTTAATTTAAATTCAAAATCAAACGTGATGGAGGTAAACCCAATGAGTCAAGCGAAGAAAAAGATTCTGTTTCACTTACCAACTCTAATCGATCCCCGCAATTACAACGGAAGACAGGGTAGAATTTTAGGGGTTTTAAAATATTTTAGGGATCGAAAAGAGTTTTTTGAAGTGCATGGTGTAGGTGGCAATGAATTTGGATTTCCTCAATGGAGTTCGGAACAAAGAAAAGAAATATTAAATTTTATAGATAACGTGTTTATATACGAAGGTGAGCGTAACCTATGTGACTTCGTATATACTCGAAGCCAAAGCTTCTATTATCAAAAACTATTACGGCAACAATTACCTGTCGATTCTGATTACTTAGCTCCTCCCGGTTATGTTGAATTTGTTCGGAATTTAGTCGCTCAAAATAAATACGATTTTATTTGGATTAATGTCCTGGACTATGCTCATTTAGCAGCAAAAAGTAAATTGGGGGTTCATAGTATAATTGACCTGCATGATATTACCTCCAATTTCCGCCTGGTTAGGAAAAATATCTCTTATTCTAAAGGATTGAAATTTGACTATGAGTCCAATTTGGGTTGGGAGATTAAACTAATTAATAAATTCGATCGGGTGATTATTGATGCTCAGGATGAGAGGACAATTCTTAGCTCACACCTCTCGTCCGAAAAGTTATGCTTAGTTCCCACTTTAATTGAAGGGTTGAGTTATCAGTCAAATATAGTTCCTTATCAAGGCAGAGAGTTTAAGTACGATCTGCTGTTTGTTGGTTCTAATAATCAACCGAATAAGGAGGGTCTAAGTTTTTTCCTTAATTCAGTTTTCCCTGAGATTGTTCGCCGTAAACCTGATACTCTGCTGATAATTGCTGGTCAGATAATCCAAGATATTCAAGTTGATGCATCTTTCAAAGAAAATGTTGATTGCTTGGGATACGTTCCGGATTTAGCAGAGATTTACTTCAAATCGAGAGTGGCAATTTGTCCTTTAATAACTGGGGCTGGTACTAAATTTAAGCTTGTAGAAGCAATGGCTTATGCAATGCCCATCGTTGCTACTAAAATCTCAGCTTCCGCACTCAGCTTGATAGATGGGGTAAATGCCTTCGTTACAGATGATCCAAGGGTCTATGCTGAACAAATCCTCTGCTTACTTAATGAACCAGAATTAGCTCAAAAGATTTCCCAAGAGGTTGCTATAACCTTTAAGAACGAACACTCAAGTTCAGCGGTATACTCAAAACTTGATGAGATATTTGGTATATCGCTTTCCCTTAACTAAGAGATAGGGAAAAACTTAAATTATGCAAAAACCTACTTCCCAACAAAGACCCATGCCCTTTAATCTTCCCACTCCAGTTCGCATTCTACTCAAAAATAACAAATTCTGGCAGAATAACTACATATTCCTGCGAGAATTCAAATACTTTCCTAAAGTTGTAATCTTAGCTCTAGTATTTTCATTCCTGGCAGCCACTTTTGAAGGAGTTGGTATTGGGTTTCTGCTTTCATTTTTACAAAGCTTGACAAATCCTGATGCAGCACCGATTAAGACAGGAATCGGCTGGTTTGATGTTTGGGTTTTGGGAGTCAATACATCTGCTACCAGCCGGTTCTATCGAATATCAGCTTTAATCTGGCTGAGTACCTGGACACGCGCATTATTTAACTATTTGGCGCAGACTTATACGGAAAATTGCCAACTTAATTTGATGGATAGGCTCCGAAAACAAATTTTTGAACAACTTCAGGCTGTAAATCTGAGTTACTTTGCGACGACAAAATCAGGAGAATTGATTAATACAATTACCTCGGAAATTGAAAAATTCAAAAACATTTTTAATGGCAGTGCTTTCTTGTTCACTAGAGGGCTAACCATCGCCATTTACCTGATGTCCATGATTTTGATTTCGTGGCAGTTGTCACTCATTTCCATAATGCTCTTCACTCTGATGGCTGTAGGCTTGTCCACGTTGAATAAGCAAGTTCGTGAAAGAAGTTTTGAAATATCAACTGCTAATGGAAAATTCACCACAACCGCCATAGAATTTATTAGTGGAATTCGGACAATTCAGTCATTTGCTACCCAGGATTTTGAGCGCAAGCGTTACTACAAAGCAAGTGAAGATTTTGTCAGCGCCTCTGTAAAAATTATCCGGCTTTGGGCAATGGTAAAGCCTCTTGCGGAAGGGATAGCAACTACAATTTTAATTGGGATGATTCTTGTAGCTTTCACTGGAGTTCTAACGAATGGGCCCCTCAAAGTAGCTTCATTACTAACGTTTCTCTTTATCCTGGTGCGCTTAGTTCCAATCATCCAGGATGTCAATGGAACCAGAGCAGTTCTTAGTAGTTTACACGGCTCAGCAGAGAATATCAAAGAGCTTTTGAGAACCGATAATAAAACATATTTTCAAAATGGGACAACTGAATTTTTAGGCTTAAAGCATTCAATTGAGTTTGTCGATGTAGATTTTGGCTACGATACTAATCATTTAGTTCTTAAAAACATTACGCTATCAATTGAACGAGGAAAGATGACAGCGCTAGTAGGATCTTCCGGTGCTGGTAAAACAACTTTAGCTGATCTCATTCCTCGATTCTATGACCCAACACAAGGTAAGGTTCTGATTGATGGAATTGAGCTACGACAGTTTGATATCAACTCTCTGCGACGAAAGCTGGCTATAGTGAGCCAGGATACCTTCATTTTTAATACTTCTCTCCGAAACAATATTGTTTATGGAAAAGAAGGCGCAACAGAGCAGGAAATTCAAGAAGCAGCTCGATTAGCCAATGCTTTAGAATTTATCCAAGAGATGCCTGAAGGATTTGAGACTCAACTCGGAGACCGAGGGGTACGCTTGTCGGGTGGTCAACGCCAACGAATTGCGATCGCTCGTGCCCTATTACGCAATCCAGAAATTTTAATATTAGATGAAGCAACCAGTGCTTTAGACTCTGTATCAGAGCGATTGATTCAGGAGTCTATAGAAAAGCTTGCAGTAGGTCGTACTGTAATTGCGATCGCTCACCGTCTATCGACAATTGTCCGAGCCAATAAAGTAGTTGTACTTGAGCAAGGTCGTATTGTTGAACAGGGAGGGTATCCAGAATTACTAGAACAGCGTGGTTACCTCTGGAAATACCACCAAATGCAGAGTGAAACAGGCCAAGTGAGGTAAAGTATTCTTAATAAAGTTTCTCAAAAAAGAGCAAAAACTTTTTGATTAATCAAAATCAATTCACTCAAGCTAAATTGTACCCATGAATAAAATTGCATCTAGTGAAATAACTTTCCATCCTCACTCCATTATTGATTCTAAGCTGAGGCTTTTTTGGTGGAAGGGAAACTTATATCGTGGAATTGGTACTGAAGAAGCAGTATTTATTACAAAATTATTTAAGGATGGTCTAATTCAAAAATTGATAGAGCAAGAACTTTTGATCGAGTCTGAAGTCGTACCTTTAGAAATTGACGGGTTTGATATGGTAGTGAGTCACCGGACATTACCTTTTACCTCTTATTCTATTGAATGGTGTCCCGCAATGGTTAAGGATGCTGTCCTTACTCTTTTAGAGTTTGGGATAGAAGTAGCAAAACACGGCTTTGCTTTAGAAGATGCCCATCTAGGGAATGTGTTATTTGATGGATACAAACCTATTTTTATAGATTTAGGTTCAATAAAGCCTTTTGATAAACGTGTACATTATTTTAGGTGGGAGTCTTGGAATGAGTTTTTGCAATATTCCCTTTACCCTCTTATTCTTATGTCGCAGGGAAAAGATAAGGTGGCAAGGTTGCTTATGTTTGATCAAGAAGGTATTTCAATATCAAATCTTTTATTGTTAACCCGACGGGCAGGACGGTCAGTACAACTTCCTAATCCACCAATAATAGTACGCCTACAATTAGGCTTGATGCAAGTATTGCGTCCCCCGTATCTTGATTGGCTCAGGAATAAATTGAGTTCAATCCAAGCTATTTTTACAAAGCAATCGCACGAACTCCAGCCTGAGTCAGAAGTTATAGAAAGCCGCAAGCCCCAACCTCAATCAGAATTATTAGAAAAAATAAGACAAAAAACTTACTTAAAATTGTTAGAGGAAACCAGGGAATACGTCAAAAGGATTAAATTACATTCCTTCCCTACAAAATCATTAAATCCCTCTGAAAGCTCTATCTTATCATTGGTGATCCAAGATGCTTGGACGGCAAAACAAATGGCTGTATACAAATGTCTCACTGAGCTAAAGCCTTCTTCAGTGTTAGATATAGGCTGTCGTACAGGATGGTATTCTAAGCTGGCTGCTTTTTCAGGGAGTCAAGTAGTAGCTTTTGATAAAAATCCAGATTGCATTACTCAACTTTATTATGACGCTCATGAAAAAAAATTACCGATTCTTCCCCTAGTCATGGACTTTACGCAACTTACTCCAGCTTACGGTTTATCCAGTTATCGATATATGGCTGCTACTGAGCGTTTTCAATGCGAAATGGTTTTAGCCTTGGGGTTAGTTCATCATATTGTATATGAACAAAAACCGCCTCAGTTTGACCACATCGTCCAGGGTCTTGCGCTATTATCAAATCGCTGGCTGATAGTAGAGTTCGTTCCGCTCGAAGACTTACAGATGATTAGATTTCGGTCGCTTAGACATTCTTGGTATACACTTGAAAATTTCCTCACTGCGCTTAGGAAAAGGTTTTCCAGTATTCATACTATGCCTTCTCATCCTGAGTCCCGTGTGCTTCTGGTATGCGAGAAGTAGAACTCTGTTTAACAGGAATCACTGGCTATAAGATTATGAAAATATTACTCACGATTCATCACAATCTAGATCCCAATGCCGGTGCTCCTGGCATAACATGGAAACTAGGGCAGGAATATCCGCTTTATCATGGAGGCTTCCGACTCTGGGAAGTGGCTAATTCTTTGCGGGATGCAGACTTGAGCTTATTCTGCAATCGTCGCGATTTAGACTATGCAGTTGAAAAATTGGGGGTCGATGTCGATCGGGCTAGTTTGTTTGAAAATGGGATTCCAGAGGCTTTTCTGAATCTCCCCTTTGAGCCAACTCCCGAAGCAGAAGATTCAGTCATTCGGATTGCCTTGGTGGCAACTTATATCCCTCGTAAAGGGATTTATTATGGTGTTCCGGCATTAAATAAAATTATGGCCCGCTATCCCCAAGTAGAGGTGAGTTTTGTGGGGACGGGCTGCCCGGAAGCGCAGGTTTATGCAGATTTCGATCCTTCTGTACACGATCGCATCCGAGTTGTGCCGCGCTACAAACATGAAACGCTACCCGAACTCCTGCGCGGACATCACATCAAGCTCTTTCCTACCCTTTCGGAAGGGTTTAGCGTCGCCCTTATGGATGCTCTAGCTTGCGGTTTAGCCCCTGTCACCACCACAACGCCAGGCCCGATGGAAGTTGTGCGTGATGGAGATAATGGTATTTTAGTTCCACCGCGCGACAGTGAGGCGATCGCGCAAGCTTTGGAGCGGTTAATTACAGACCGCCCCTACCTGGAAAAATTGCGCCGTAATGCTTATGCTACGGCACAAAAGTATAGTTGGCAGGGGATTGCCCGTGATAATCTGACTTTGTACGAAGCAGCTTTATCTCATAAAAGAGGTACTAAATGAAGTGAAGTTTTGCATTGTTTGTAAATTCGCGATCGATTACACTCTTAGATTAGTTAGGTTGAACGCTATCAAGCTGAGAAGCCACTACTGAGAAAGCACTACTGACCATGCTGAAGAAATCTTTCGCAAGCCAATAGGGAATTAAATATGAAACTATGTATTGTGACACCGAGTGTTGTTAAAGGGGATGGGCAAGGACGGGCAAATTATGAAATTGTTTGGGAATCGCTCCGACGCGGCCATGACGTGACGCTATTGTCACGGCGAATTGACCCAGAGTTGCAGCAACATCCCAAAGTCAAATGGGTTTTCTTTGCAGTCGAAGGCTTGCCCCTACAACTGCTGCGAGAAATCAGCTTTGCTTGGCAAAGTGCGGCTTGGCTACAGCAACACCGTCACGAATTTGATGTTTTGCAAGTGTATGGGGCGGTGACGCCTTTCCCTGCGGATGTCAATACATCCCAGTTTGTCCACAGTGCTTGGTTGCGATCGCCCTATCACATTTCACGCCAGCGCCGAGACCTTTACGGTGCTTATCAATGGCTGTACTCTGTTCTCAATGCTCGGTGGGAAAAACAAGCCTTTCGCCAAGCTAAATTCGCGATCGCTGTTTCTGACAAAATTTGTGAGGAGTTAGTCGAGATTGGCGTGCCTCGCGATCGCATTCATGTCATTTTGAATGGTGTTGATTTGCAAGAATTCTCTCCTGGTTCTGCGAGTCGTCAAGCGTTCAACTTACCCGAAAATGTCACCCTAGGACTGTTTGTAGGAGACATTCGCCTTAATCGAAAAAATCTCGATACAGTTTTGTACGCCGCAGCCAAAGTACCCGATCTCCATTTGGTAGTGGCAGGCGATACTACTCGAAGTCCATATCCTAAAATGGCAGCCGAATTGGGTATTCAAGATCGCGTCCATTTCCTCGGATTCCGCCGCGATATTGCAGCGCTAATGCAAGCCGTAGATTTATTTGTGTTTCCATCCCGATACGAAGCCTGTACCTTGGTTCTACTGGAAGCAATGGCATCGGGTTTACCTGTAATTACGGCTGTTTCCGCTGGAGGTTCTGAAATTGTGACGCCAGAGTGCGGGTTTGTGCTGTCAGATTCGGATGACGTTAATGCCTTAGCAAAAGCCCTGCAAACTCTTACGGCAGATGTTGAATTGCGAACCAAAATGGGTTTAGCTGCGAGTGCCGTGACTGTGCACCACAGTTGGGTGAGTAAAGCACAAAGTTATGTCGATTTGTTTGAATCGATCGAGCGGCAGCACGCTTTAGAACAGCCAAGCGCAATGTTAAAAATAGTTTGAACTCGCCAAGAAATTCGATCGTCTCAAGTTCTCAGCCAAATATCTGTAGCGATGCCATACCCCTTGGTCTATGAAAATCACCGTTGTTATTCCAACTTACCGCCGTCCCCAGGATTTATTGCGCTGTCTGTCAGCCCTGACGCAGCAAAGTCGGACTGCTGATGAAGTCGTGGTCGTTGTCCGCGATGCGGATGCCGAAACCCGGGCTGCCTTAGAGTCCTTTCACCAGGATGTTATGCTGCTGCGAACTGCGATAGTGCAAGTTCCCGGTGTAGTGGCAGCAATGAATCTGGGTTTGAAGATGGCAAAGGGCGATGTCATCGCCTTTACCGATGACGATGCCGCCCCTTATCCTGATTGGTTAGAACGAATTGAGACTTGGATGGTGTCGGACGATCGGATTGGTGGTGTAGGTGGACGAGATTGGCAGTACAAAGCTAACAATCAACTCAAGGAAATGGGTGAACGGCAGGTGGTAGGGCAGTTACAATGGTTTGGGCGGGTAATTGGGGGTCACCATCTGGCGGTTGGCAGCCCCCAAGAGGTAGATGTCCTCAAGGGTGTGAATATGGCATTTCGCCACAGCGCGATCGCATCCCTCCAGTTTGATGAACGGATGCGAGGAACGGGTGCTCAGGTTCACTTTGAACTCGCTTTTACCCTTGCCTTAAAACGCGCTGGCTGGAAACTGATCTTCGATCCAGCGGTTGCTGTTGCCCACTATCCTGCCGATCGCTTCGATGAAGATCTACGCGACCAGTTTAATGAGATAGCCTGGGCTAATGCCGTCCACAATCAAACTTTAGTTTTGCTAGAACACTTCCCACCTAAACAACGTACTGTATTCCTGATCTGGGCAATCTTGGTCGGAACGCGAGATTCTCCTGGTTTCGTACAATGGTTCCGATTCCTACCGAAAGAAGGAAGCTTAGCAGGAGAGAAATTATTCGCATCTCTACGCGGGCATTGGCAGGCTTGGGAGACATGGCAACAGTCCAAATAAAGGTGTTATAGCAGTCGCCTTCAACCTAAAACCTACTGAGTAATGAGTCAAATACAGGGAATTCCGAATAACTCTCGAAAACAAAGCTTCTCTCTGACATTACAACCGCAGGCAGCTTGGATGGCAATCCTCGGACTATTACTGATTACTACCCTATGCCTTTTAGCAGGTCTTGGTAAGGTTCTAAACATTATATTTCCGGCGGGTTCTCTTGCCGTCGGTCTTTTCCTATATTTGAGGTATCCCATCCTCTATGTAGGTTTCACTTGGTGGGTGTTTTTCCTCACACCTTTTATTCGCCGTGTGTCGGATCTTCGGAGCGGTTTTACCGATCCCAGTCCCATGTTGTTAGCCCCCCCACTGGTGGCAATGGTGACCATTGTCACTTTCTACCGCAACCTTCCCAAAGCATATGAACAAGGTGGCTTACCTTTTATCCTATCTGCTATGGGTGTGTTCTATGGTTTTCTGATTGGTCTGATTAATGGCTTACCTGTTCCGGCGATCGTCTCTCTGATGACTTGGGTAAGCCCCATTTTGTTTGGTTTCCACTTATTGGTGAACTGGCGAGATTATCCCAGCTATCGCGAAAACATTCAGCGCACTTTTCTCTGGGGTGTGTTAGTGACAGCATCCTATGGCGTCTATCAATACTTAGTTGCACCTGAGTGGGATCGTTTCTGGCTGATACAGACCAAACTATATACCAGCATGGGAAAACCAGAACCCCTTGGAATTCGAGTGTGGAGTACCATGAATGCGCCCTTACAGTTTTCGGTAGTGATGCTAGCGGGGATTATCTTGCTATTGATTGGTCAAGGGACTTTGCGTATTCCTGGTTTAGCAGTTGGCATCTTGTCTCTCCTGCTAACATCGGTACGCACAGCTTGGGGAGGATTTATAATAGCCTTAATTACCCTAATCGGTTCTCTAAAAGGGGGTTTTCAGATTCGTTTAATTGCTTTTATCCTGATGCTCGCCCTATGTATTGTACCATTATCCACCGTCGAGCCGTTTTCCCAAGTCATTCAGTCTCGTGTAACCAGTTTGTCTAACGTTAAAGACGATCAGAGTGCAAAGGATAGAGCAAACCTCTACGGCAGAACATTAAATCTGGCACTGAGTGAGGTGATTGGTAAGGGAAATGGAACTCTTCAGCCGATCGATAGTGGAATTATCGAACTACTTCTGACCTTGGGCTGGATGGGAGCCATTCCTTATATAGGTGGGCTACTCCTAAGTTTTTATAGCCTGTTCCAAGGCTCTAAGCCTAAGTCCGATCCGTTTGCCAGTGCTACTCGTGCTATTGTTTTTGGCTTCGTGCCGATGCTAGCTGGTTCAAATGTGATCGTTGGTATCTCTGGCATGGTTTTTTGGGGATTTTTGGGTATGGGCATGGCCGCTAATAAGCACTACCAGCATCAACGGATTGCCGGATTCAAATGAGCAGGAATTTTTGAGTTTCATGGCTAACAACATAACATAATTAGGTTGTTAGGGTATAAGTTATATCTTGTAAAAAAAAGTTGTCGTTGCTGCTTGAGTGTAGTAAGATTTAATGAGAAATAATTGTAACAATTTTGCTAGTCACACTTTTGCTAATAGCATCAGTCGTTAGTAAAAAAAGTCTGTATTAAATAACAGTTTGTGAGGTGAAAGATATAAAATGGACAAACAAAAAACAGTAGGATTTCTTTTAAAGCGTGTCGATTGTAATGACGGAGTTGCCTCTCATTGTGAAACTCTGATGCGTGGTTTTAAAGCGATGGGGTGGAGGGTCGTCCTGATTACGGGACCAGTGAATTATAATGCAGGTTCTGAAAAAAGTTTTCAAGCGCTCAAAGACTTATCAGCAGACTGGATCGTATTTGAGGATCTGAAACCTTTTCTTCCGACTTGGGCTAATATTCGTCGGATTCAGGAGATAGTAAATAAATACGAAATTTCCCTGTTTCACGCACATGGATACTCGATGTTGTTTCTGGCGCGTATCCTCAATTTTTTCACGGGGCTAGAGTGTGTTGCTACCTTTCATTTATTAATCCAAGGTGACGATTCAAGCTCAATGAAAGATGTATTGCGACTCAAACTAAGAAAATACCAGATATATTTGAGAGCGTTCGCCCCAAAAGTCTTTATTGCATACTCTTCAGAGATTGAAAGATTTTTGGTCCAAGATGTAGGGTTTCATAAAAACAAGGTTCGCAAGATATTAGCTGGCACTGATACAAAATATTTTCGTCTTCCTAGTTCGGAAGAGCGACAAAAAGCACGGGAGAAGTTTGGGTTTGCAGAAACAGATTTGGTATGTACTCTGGTAGGAAGACTTAATTGGGTTAAGGGACACGATGTTTTGATAGACGCAGTTAGGCTAATCAGAAAGGCAGCTCCTGAAATGGCTTTAAAGTGTTTATTTGCGGGTTCTGGGGATCTAGAAAAGGAGATTAAGGAATATGCCTTTGTTAGCGAAGATGATTCGGATTGTTTTATTTTTGCGGGCTATCTGAATGATATGCGGGAAGTGTATTGGACATCGGATATTCTGGTTCTACCAAGTCGCTTAGAAGGGTGTGCTTTAGTGGTGGCGGAAGGAATGTGCTGTGGAACAGTTCCAATTCGGACACCAGCAGGAGGAGCTCTGGATCAGATTGAAGAAGGAAAAACAGGTTATATCGTTCCCTTTGACGATCCAGAGGCTTTATCAAAGGCAATCCAAAAGCTGGTCGATCGGGATTTTCGCTTGCAGATGGGTAAACAAGCTGCGGCATATGCTTCCTCAGTATTCGATTTAGAACTAATGATTGAGAAGACAGTGGAATTGTATTGCGAGTGCTCTGGTATGGAAACAAAATAAAGTTTGCAAGCTTCAGTTGAGGTGAAATTGGGGTGTTTTATAGACTGAGATTTTCTCAGATCGATCGTTCATTTTCTTTGTCCGAGTCGATACATCATCACCTTGGCTTTTGCATCTTCCTCTACAAATACCAGATACTCACCATTTGTTCTCTGAAAAGCTCTTAATCCGTAGGGGATATCCACCCAGCCACTCTCACCGGCCACCTCTATACCTGGTTTTAACTGAGCGATCGCAGTTCCCGTTGCAGTATCGTAGACATACACCTCGGCAGTTTTAGAACTAACGGCAAAAACTCTATCTCCGACTACATCGATCGCCTTAATCACTATAAAAGATTTGGCACTAGGATCGGGGTTATCTGAAGGCTGATAGGGAAGAGCAACACGCCAGCGAATATTCCGACTTTGGTTCCAATTATCATAGCGTACAATCTCCGTACCGACTGTACCCCATTCTTTACCAATATGCGGACGTTCATTGGTATAGCCTGTCAGATACATGGTATCGGTTTCTGGAAAATACTTAATTCTTGTTAAGCTCTTAAAAGGTGCGGGCATCGGTATTTTTTTGGCAGTGGCAGCATTGTAGATCGGAGTGCCATAGGTATCTAATCCTTGAACAGGATAATGCCCGATCGCCCCAGACTCAGATGCTTGCCAAACATCGCCCTTGCTATCAACTTCCCAACCCCAGATCGAATCATCTTCTGCACCTAAACTTTCATATTCATTGCTTTGAATTGAGCCATCTCCGTTTTTGTCATGCCACAACCAGCTTCCCGTCGCTGGTTGATTGGTTGGCCAGGTAGAATGATCCCTCGCAAAGATGGCGCTGGGAACGGCAATTTCTCCATCAAAGCGGTAGATGCTAATCTGGTGGGCAAACATTCCCGTAAGATATAAGAAACGTTGTCCTTTAATTCGACGGACAAAAACTGATGCCGCTGAATGGGTTTGGTTGTGCAGTCGCGGATCGTCTGGGTAGCGAAACTTATCGAGAGTATATGCTTTATAGCTCCATTCCTGACCGTTTTCTTTGCTATAGTCCATCATGAAATGTTCGTGTTTGGTGAACACATCGAGTCCGTCAGTACCTGGATCGGCATCGGCATTATCCACGAATTGCAAACCCAATAATTGCCACTGCATTTTTCCGAGAGGGGAGAACTTTCTCAAGTCGGTTCCTGAACCGCCAAAACCATCATTGCTAACGTAGATATTCCCGGCTCGATCCGTACCCACTCCTGTTAAACCGTTGAGTTTAAGTTCTCCAACTTCTCCGCGAGTTCCAGAATAAATGCCACCTTGAGTGCCAAAAGTTCCAATTAATTTAGGGGTTCCTGAGATATCGTAAATCAGCACTTGTTGACGAGGGCCATTTTCTGCAACTAATAGCCTACCTTGACGATCGATCGCTAGGGCTGTAGGGTCTACAACATCGGTAATTTTCTGGGATAATAAGGTTCCTGTCTTGGAATAGTGCAGAATCTTGGGAGGATTAGTAGCGTCTTTTGCTTGCAGAATCCATAGGTTACTTTGAGGATCTACAGCTATTTGTTTGGGGCGATCGCTCGACCAACTCCGTAACTCGGCCAGAGTTTCGGTATCATAGACGCGGATGCGGTTAGCGGCACTATCGCTGACATAAAGCTCACTGCCAGCGTTAGCTAATCCAGTTACTTGACCGGAGGTGCTCACAATTAACATACTTTTATCATAACCACGCCCACCTGCAAAGGGAGCAGGCTCTCCCGATAAGTTGTAGCGTCTCACACAATGCCAGTTTGTTTGAGAGGGGGGATAATCTTGAACCACCATTCTGTCGATCGCCCCCTGTGTCATGGCAATATAAAGGTATTTACTATTTGCCGTGACGGCTTCTCCTCCCGTTCTTCCCCATCCATGAAGATTACTAGCTTTGGCGATCGCATCTCCATCTTGATAAATTCCTGCCTCTCTACCCGCTTCGTCCCACACACTATTGGTGTAAACTGTTCCATCACTGGCTACGTACATGGCACTGATTTGAATTTGTACCCACTTACTGCCACCGCCAAAGGTGTTACCGATCCAAGATGTTTTGTAGGAGATATTAGATAAAGGGTTTGAAGTTCCCGACAGTGCAGTTACGGACAGTGCAGTTACAGTAAAGATGATGATTCCTGCGATCGCCTTGGATCCGAAACTTATCCTGTGATGTTGGCGATCCCAGGCGAGCGGCTGAAAATTAGTCAGGGAATGATTCAGTTTCTGGGCAAACAACCGCTGTTGTTGCCATAATTTGTTGACTAGCAACAGGAATTGATTTTTCATAATCTCGCTGAGGAATATACAGCTATCATCAGGATATCTTAGTTATTGTAAAGTTAATGTATATTTGCAAACAACCAAGTGGAAAACTATACAAGTAACCCTGCTACAGCAGCCAACATTCTTTGCGTGGGGATCGGATGGTTTCCGAAAACACCGGGGGGGCTGGATCGATATGTATATGAGCTGACGCATCAGCTAGCAGCTAGTCAAGATAGAGTTGAGTTGTGTGGAGTTGGTTTGCCAGAAACTGAGCCGAATTCTAGCATAAATCTCACTAATTTAGCTGAACCAGATATTCGACTCTGGGAACGGCTTTGGCTGATTCGCTCCAATTTTTTGCAGCGAAAATTTGCAAAACCTGATGCCATTAATCTGCATTTCGCACTATATAGTTTTCCACTTTTACAGGTTTTACCTAAAGGGGTTCCTGTTACTTTTTCCTTTCACGGGCCTTGGGCTTTGGAAAGTAAGCAGGAGGGTTCTGGTAAACTGAGTGTTTTTTTGAAGCATTGGGTCGAAGATAGAGTTTATGATCGGTGCGATCGCTTTATTGTCCTGAGCAAAGCATTTGGTGATATTTTACATCAAGAATATCAAGTTCCGTGGAGCAAAATTCACGTAATTCCGGGTGGTGTGGATCTGTCGAGATTTCAATTTGATCGATCGCGCCCAGAAGCCCGATCGCAGCTCAACTGGCCCCAAAATCGCCCGATTCTATTTACAGCGCGTCGTTTAGTGCGTCGAGTTGGACTCGATAAGCTGTTGATGGCGATCGCCATGATTAAACCTCAAATTCCTGATATCTGGTTGGCGATCGCTGGAAAAGGGCCACTACAAGGGGATCTTGAGCAGCAAGCAACAGATTTGGGACTCAATGACAACGTTAAATTTCTCGGTTTTTTGCCAGATGAACAACTGCCTATAGCTTACCAAGCCGCCGACCTAAGTGTGATGCCGAGCCAATCTTTAGAAGGATTTGGATTAGCTGTGCTAGAATCCCTCGCCTGTGGTACTCCATCGCTATGTACTCCTGTGGGTGGAATGCCAGAAATTTTAGAGCCATTTTCACCAAATTTGATTACTGCTTCTACAGAAGTAACAGCTATTGCTCAGCGTTTGGAAGAACTGCTAATTGGAAAAGTACCGATGCCTTCTAGAGAAGCGTGTCAGGAATACGCTGCTATGAATTTTGATTGGCAAAAAATCGCGAAAAAAGTTAGAAAAGTGTTGTTGGCATGAGGAACAAAACAATTAGAATCTATGGGAAGATTTTTAGTAAATAAAAACAGATGAAAATACTATTTCTCGACCAGAGTGGAAAGCCGGGAGGCGCAGAACTGTGCCTAATAGATATTGCTAAACCCTATCGAGATAGCTGTCTCGTTGGCTTATTTGTAGATGGTGCTTTTAGGCAATTACTAGAGCAACAGCAAATCCCCGTTGAGGTGTTAGCGACTGAAGCAATACAAGTTCGTAAAGAAAGCAGCTTGATACAGAGTTTAAGTAGTGTAACTGCGCTACTGCCTTTGATTGCTAAAGTTGCTCAAAAAGCTCGTCAATATGATTTGATCTACGCCAACACGCAAAAAGCTCTAGTTGTTGGTGCATTAGCTAGCTTTTTCAGTCGTCGCCCTCTAGTCTATCATTTGCATGACATTTTATCGACAGACCATTTCAGTCCAACTAACTTAAAAGTAGCTGTAACTTTGGCGAATCGCTTTGCATCATTGGTGATTGCTAATTCCAAAGCCAGTCAGGCTGCTTTCCTAGAAGCAGGAGGGCGATCGGATATCATCGATGTCGTCTACAATGGCTTTGACCCTGAAGTCTATCAGTTCGATCGCACTAATCTTAGCCAACTCAAGACACAACTAGAACTTGATGGACAATTTATAGTAGGTCATTTCAGTCGATTGTCGCCTTGGAAAGGTCAACATATTTTAATTGAAGCACTTACCTACTGTCCGAAAAATGTCACAGCTATTTTCGTGGGTGATGCGCTGTTTGGCGAACAGGAATATGTCCAGCAATTGCACAAACAAGTTGCAGAATTAGGACTTGAAAATCGAGTGAAGTTTTTGGGATTTCGTTCGGATGTTCCGCAGTTAATGGCAATTTGTGATTTAGTGGCACATACCTCGATCGCACCGGAACCTTTTGGCCGAGTGATTGTTGAGGCTATGCTGTGTGGTAGACCTATAGTTGCTGCTCAATCTGGAGGTGCTATTGAGTTAATAGAGCCTGGGATCAATGGCTTTTTGGTTCCTCCTGACCAGCCACAACAACTCGCGGAAGTTATTAATACCTGTCATAACCAACCTGAGTCTACGATCGCGATCGCCAAATCTGCATCCGAGATGGCTACTCGGCGTTTTCACCAAACCAATATCGATCGGCAGATTGCACATTTACTGAACCAAAAATTTACCTGACCAGTTCCAAAATCTTAAGATTTTGGAACTGGTTTTTTACGAATTGCTAAGTGCGACATTTTCCCTAGTCTCACACCATTTTTCTAAAAATATGTTACAATCCACATTCCGCAGATATTTAGATAGATTTGATAGTTCTTGATTTGAACAACTGAAGTTGTGAAATGAATACCTAAGAGACCTCCACAAAAAAAATTATCCAACAGCTATGTGGGTTTAGCGAAAATTTCCACAAACCATTTTTGAAGATTGGGGAGGCGATTAATCTGGGTTTCAATTTCTGCCATAGCTAACTTGTTGAGTGTAACTCCTGTGGAGTAAATTTTTTCTACCAATGTCACTACTGGATTTTTACCTTTAAATGTGAGAGTTTCGGCGAAATTCAGTACAGTCTCAACATTGTCAAGTAAACTACCATTCCAATGCTGTTCTAACCAACAAAAACAACGTTCTACCGGGTTATATTTTATATTTGGGAGCAACTCAATTATGCAATGAGTAGAAATATTTATAAGAGCAGTATGCAAGAATTATGTAAAATGTAAAAATACACTTACGAGTGAGAAAAACATGACCCCAGAAGAAACTCAAGAACTCCAACAATGTCTAAAAACTGTATCTGCAATCTTACTCAAGAATACACCATCTCTTCAGCTAAAAGACTTTGGCAGTATTGAATTAGCCGTTAGAGATCATGTCCTCAAAGAAGTAGCCCCAGAGATTGGAATTTTTTTTAAGCAGCAGCAGCCAAACAGAAGCAGGCTCCCGCCAGAGAAATCCAGACCTGCATGGGTAAATGGCAAGTAAGAGAACAACAAAGTAAAAAACTCGGACAAAAGAAAGGGACAAGATTAAGCCCTCACCTAGAAAAATGCTGCCTACTATTGAGTGCCAACGTATCCTATGCCAATACCACCAGAGACTTACAGCAACTGACAGGAATATACGTATCCCACAGTACACAACAACGGCTAGTACATCGACAAGAATTTGTGGAGGCTAGCGCGAGAAAACAGTCACCGCTTTGAGTGTAGATGGAGGCAAGGCAAGATTAAGAACTGAGTTAGGAAAAGCCAATGAGTGGCGAGACTACAAAGCTGTGGCATTACATCATCAAGAGTGTGCCGCTTTCTTTCAAGATAACGACAAGCTATTGGATTTGGTGAATCGACAGCCTTTAGGTGAGCCAATTACCTGTCTGGGTGATGGACATCCAGGGGTCTGGAATTTGATAGCTGGGATTTCTTCGTTCGAGCAACGCTTAGAGATTTTAGATTGGTATCACCGATGCGGAAAACCTGTACAAATTGGGTGGTTCTAATCAACGTTTAGCAACAGTGGAGACTCATCTGTGGCGTGGTCAGGTCGATGGGGCGCTGATGCAGGCTGACTGGGATGTACTAAGAGTCAAGAACTTTCTGGATTATCTAGAACCCACATTCCGCACCCTCAACTGTCACAATCGGTTTTTACTTATTTTTATTGAACAATCAAGCTATAAATTATACTTTAGTACCGTAGATAAACGGAGAAAAGTTTTTTGAAAGGCATAATTGATCACTTGAAAAATCGATTGTTCTGAGTAATTATACTCTGTGACACCCTAGGGTGCGGAATGTGGGCTAGAACGACATCGATGCAGGATTCCTGATTATCAGGCGATGCAGTCTCAAAAGATCACAATTGGTTCTGGTGCTGTCGAGGCTACAATTAAACAGATTGGACGGAGAATCAAAATATCCGGGGCACAATGGCATCGTCGGTATCGGATGTTATAAAATAGAGAGAATAGTATGAAAATTGCATTAGTCCATGATTACTTAACACAACCCGGTGGGGCAGAGCGTGTATTTGAATTGCTGTGTAAACGCTACCCCAATGCTGATATTTTCACGTCTCTGTACGAACCTAAAAAAACTATTGATTTAGGCGAACGTGAAGTTCGCACAACTGTACTTCAGAATATTCCAGGGGCAAGTAAGAATTTTAGGCTCATGGCTCCATTTTATTTTTCAGCCTTTCGAGCCTTGGATCTACAAGACTACGATCTGATTATTAGCAGTACCACAAGTTTTGCTAAAGCCGTTCGCAAAAGACCAGGAGCAATACATATTTGTTTCTGTCACAATGTTACCCGTTTTTTGTGGGATACCACAACTTATCTTCGAGACTATGCTACCTATCGAAATCTTTCTGGTATGCTCGAACCGATTTTTCAGCAAATGAGAAAAGCAGATTTAGATTCAGCTCAGGAGCCTGATTTTTACATTGCTAATTCCAGCACAGTTGCCAGTCGTATCCAGCAATTTTATGGAAAAACATCAGTTGTGATCAACTATCCGATTGACATCAATAAATTTATTTTCTCCAAAGATAAGGACGACTTTTATTTGATCTCAGCTCGTCTTCTTGGTTACAAACGCATTGATGTGATTATTGAAGCATTCAATTGGCTCGGATTGCCATTATTCATAACGGGTGATGGCCCAGAGCGAGAGCGTCTTGAGTCTAGAGCTTTAAAAAATATTAAATTTCTAGGTCATGTCAGCGATACAGAACGTAGTCAGTTGATGTCTAAAGCTCGTGGTGTGATTGTTGCTGCCTTGGAAGATTATGGCTTAGTTCCAGTGGAAGCTAATGCTAGTGGAACGCCCGTAATTGCCTATGGTAAGGGTGGCGTGTTAGATACTCAGATCCCAGGTAAGACTGGGATTTTTTTCAATCTACAGACACCTGAAGCGATCCAGACCGCTGTAATTGAGTTCAGTAAGATAGCATGGGAGTATGAAAAAATCCGAGACCACGCGAGGGGTAACTTTTCCGAAGAAGCTTTCTTTGAAAAAGTAGAGGGGGTGATTGAGGAAGTTTGCGGCCATCATCAGCCATAAATATAGCATTTCTCAGTTCATTGAAGTACACATATCGGGTAGGGACACGGCACTGCCGTGTCCCTACAGCCCTGTCTTGTATTTCATGCTATTGAAAAGTGCTATATAATTGGTTCAATAGGTTTCCAATCGAGGCATAGAAGTGACTGAAAACAATATCAACTCAATTGCTGAAACAGAAGCAGGCTATGGAGAACTGTTTGCAGTTCTAATCCGCAGGCGCTTTTGGTTGTTAAGTGTTTTGTGTATTGTCTTGGCTGGTGCCACTGCAATAGCGTTGAAGGAAAAGCCTACCTATACAAGCTCAATGCAGCTCCTGGTAGAATCTAATTATCAAGGCAAAAAAGACAGTAAAACAGATAATCAGTTTGCTGATTCTAATGTTGTGATCGACAATGCTACTCAGCTTAGTCTGATGCAAGGTTCTCAGCTCATCGAAAGGGCGGTAAAATTGCTGCGCCCTGAGTATCCAGGGCTTGATGTAGAGGAGATTAAAAAATCCTTAGTCGTTACTCAACTGGTCGATGAGAAGGCAAAAACCGAAACTAAGATTTTTGAAGTAACTTACACGGCTAATAATCCCACTAAAACCCAAAAAGTTTTACAAGTAATGCAACGGGTTTATCGGGATTACAACCGAGAACAGCAGAGACTGCGTTTAACAAAAGGTCTGACCTTTATTGACGAACAATTACCCAAGGTTCGTCAAAACGTTGCTCAAGTTGAAACGACTTTAGAAGAGTTTCGCAAAAATCAAAATCTGATTGAGCCGGAAGCACAAGCAAAAGCTCTGACTGATGCAATTAACAACATTCAGCAGGAGCGACGGACAAACCAGGCAAATAGAAGGGATCTTCAGGCTCAATATGACTCTTTGCAGCAACAACTTGCCAGTTCTCCGCAGGAAGCGCTCGTTGCGACACGACTAAGTCAGTCTTCTCGTTATCAAGCCTTACTCAACGAAATCCAAAAGACAGATTTAGCCATCGCCCAGCAACGGATACGCTTCACTGACAAAAATCCAGTTATTCAAAAGCTACTTTCGGAGCGCAACAAGCAACTAAGTCTCTTGCAAGCAGAAGGGCAACGTACTACACCTGAAGGTTCTGCTCAGATCCCGGATACAGGAGAAAGCCTTTTGAAAGAAAGGCAACTCGGTGTAACTGACTTAAATCTCGCTAATAAACTTCTGGAGATTCAGACAAACTTAAAAGGGTTAACGGCACGCGACGAAGCACTAGCAAAAAAAGAGCAGCAGCTCCGTGTAGAAATGGATCGATTTCCTAATCTATTGGCTAAGTACACTCGTCTACAAACAGAAATACAGCTCAAGCGTGAAACATTTCAACAATTAGAGAAAGCACGGCAGGACTTAAGCCTGGAAATTGCCCGAGGTGGATTTGATTGGCAAGTCGTCGAAGTACCGCAACCCGGTAAAAAGAGTAAGTCCCAAAAACAGCAGAACATTATGCTGGGTATCGTAGTTGGGTTGTTCTTGGGTGGTGCAGTGGCTTTTGCTCGCGATATGTTGGATGATTCTGTTCATAGCTCGAATCAATTAACAAAATTAGTTCCCTTGCCTCTACTAGGTATGACTCCACAGCTACCGCAGGCCAAAAAGAAAAAACTAATCATTAAGCTACCTTTCGGCAAGCGGCAAGCTTCTGCTGCTTGGGCAACCGAACCAATCATCAAGATACCTTTCGGCAAGCCGGAAGCTATGGCACCTTGCACGATTGAAGTAATTCATAGTCCACCGGCTTGGGAATCCTTTGACCTAATTTATAAGAACATTCAACTTCAAAATTCTGGTTCTACTTTCAGTCCTTTAGTCATTACTTCAGCATTGGATGGTGAGGGAAAATCAACAATCGCATTAGGTTTGGCAATTAGTGCTGCGCGTCTACATCAACGGGTACTGCTAATTGATGCTGATTTCCGTCAGCCGATGCTGCATAAACAGCTCAATCTTCCTAATGAGTATGGGCTTTCAACTGTTCTGGAAAGTAACGCTACAGTGCCAATACGCAGTTATATTCCATCATCAGATATATATATTGATATTTTGACTTCTGGGTCAATACCCGAAGATCCAGTAAATCTATTAAGTTCTCCTCAAATGCAGAGATTAATGGCAGGGTTTGAGCAGACTTATGATTTAGTTCTGCTGAATGCACCTCCTGTTTTAGGGATGGTAGATAGTCTGTTGCTTGCATCCTGTTGCCGGGGGGTGGTGCTGGTGACACGTATTGATCTGGTAACAAAAACCGCGCTGACTGAGACTACGGCTATGCTGAATAAGTTAAATGCGATCGGGATAATCGCGAATGGAGGCATTAGTCTCAAAAAAGGTAAGATACGCCCTGTGAAGTCATAGAAACGTTTCTGTCAACTGAAGCTCGGTTGCCTCAGCAATTTGTTGGTTGCCCACCTTACAATGGAAAATATTTAACTTTTATTCCTAAAGATGCTGCCGACAAAAACTACCGCATTATTTTTGGCTCTTCTGTACTTGTTGTGCTAAAATGTTAGTTAAGTGTTGATAAAAATTGTGCCAGCAGAATAAATTATGAAGAAGTTAATGACAAATATTCTAGATTTACCCGGTGTCATAGTAGAAGATTACAAGCAGATAGGAGCCACATTAATTTTAGTGGTAAAATCAAAACAAAAAACATCAAACTGCCCTCTATGCAATCAATCTAGCCATCATTTACATCAAAATTATAGGTATTTAGTTAGAGACTTGCCGATAGGTAATAAAGAAGTAATGCTGAGAGTAAATCGACGCAGATTCAAATGTAAAAATTGTCACAAACCTTTTAACTGTAGTTTAGACTAAAAAATGAGTGCAGCTAAAAGTAGTGGCCTTTGAAGAGTAGGCAAGCTGTTACTCAAAAATTCAAAAGGTAGAAGATTAAATAGCTAATCTGGAAGACTTTTTGCGTCGAGAAACCCGTTTTTTCACAGTGGGATAGCACGGTGCTTTATTCCGTACCTTCCTTTTTTCCCTGTCGGGGGACTTTCCCCTATGTTTAGGCATTTTCGCGGGAGTACCAATATCAACTAAAAGCCACAACATTGATTGGGCAACACGTCCAGGGGTTAAATTTATCGTAGCAGATTGCCAAGGTAATATATTCTCGACCACTAAATCCCTAGCTAGCCAAAGTTGCCAACTCATCATTGGTGACAAGTTAAGGAAAAAGGGAAATTGTCAAGGGTAGTATTTGCATTGGTCTGGGAGCGTGGGAAACTTAGAATAGACAAGCAATTGAGGGATTGTGAGCAGCCATGACCAGCAGCCGAAAAACCAATCTAGACCACGCGAAAAAAAACACACAGACCAATGGTAGAAGATGAAGTAATTGCAGAGCAACTGGAAAGATTGCTGACACCGGCGATTACAAATCAAGAAAATTACTACCGAAAATTAGGACAAGCGAGATCGGATATTGAATTTACCGTTGATGATGGCTGCGGTGTTAACCTTACTGTGGCGAGACGTAGCAGGAGTGAGAGAACTGACAAGAATATTAGCCAGAGACGGTTTTCTGTGGTGTAATCCCACAAAAGTTAGTCAACAAGCGGTATCACAACGATTTTTGACATTTCCTGCGGAGTTATTTGAAAAAGTATTTAAAGATTTATTGCCAAGTATCAGGACAGCTTGGCATAATAGAAATAAACGTCCGTTGCCAGAAAGTATTCAATTTACCTTATCAAAATTTGAGAAAATTTGGATAATAGATGGCTCAATATTGGAGGCTCTATTTAGAAAACTACAAAGCTTAGAATCAGTTCAAAAAGGACAATTAGCTGGAAAGATAATTACAGTCATTGATTTAATAACCAGATTGCCTGTTGAGATTTGGTTTGAAGAAAACCCCAAAGCTTCTGATACTAGAGCGGAAGAAGATATCCTAAATTTAGTTACAGAAAATACTTTGCTATTACTGGATAGAGGATTCTATCACTTTAATTTTTGGCATCAATTAATCGAAAAGAAAGTTAAATTTATTACGAGAATAAAGAAAGGAGCAGCCCTTCAAATAGAACAGGTATTTACAGATAGTTATGGACTGCGATACCGGAAGGGGTCTTCTGGGTTTGAGGTGATAATAAAAACTAATTAGAAAAGCAAGCTAATAGTCGAGCTCGAAAATTGTCGAAATTAACAAATCCATAGGCTTGACGCTTAATCACTTTGAGG